>Ga0123353_10003498_pt1 | contig 19854 bp, 12 predicted proteins | sample TergutLab28metaG_3_FD_92763 | JGI IMG/M metagenome (GOLD analysis project Ga0123353, IMG submission 92763) | Labiotermes labralis P3 segment gut microbial communities from Petit-Saut dam, French Guiana - Lab288 P3 | ecosystem: Host-associated > Arthropoda: Insects > Digestive system > Gut ... | reverse complement strand
TATTTTCAAATTCGCGTTTAATGTTTTCGTATTTTTGAGTTACGGTTTCATGTATTATTGAGCTCATTGTTATACGCAAATCATCTGGAATGTATGCCAAAAGTTCCGGAAACAGGCAAATCAGGATATTTTCTAATGAAGAGCTTGATGTTTTTATTATCCTGTCTGTTTCTTCGCGCCACATTAATAAATCTTGTGAAAATTCCCTTCCTTCTTCATGCGGACGAATTACAAGCGGATCGCCAGTTTTGTCATCGAAAATGATATTTCCTTCATCATCAAGATGCCATGAATAATTTTTTTGGGTTTCACCAAACATCGCTGAAAAATCCATAATTGCTTTTTCAACAGCTTCGCCGAAAAATCTTCCAATGAGCCATTGTGAAAAACGGGTTTCCAGTTCTTCGTTACTCCATTTTTCCACGGCGCTTTTTGCGTCTTGGAAAAATAGCGGATTCTCATATAAGCCGCAGGCAATAAGTTCCCATGCGTAAATTGCCTGCGTTATTCCCAGTCTTGCTTCGAACAGCCAGCGTTCAGGATTTATTTCCCTGTCCGCCTTGCTAAAATGGCTTTCAAAGACCGATCTGTTAAAGCCCCTTATTTCCCCCGTAAGCGGTGAATTTGGCTGTGCAAGTACCATAGACGGAAATAATCCGAAAATAAAAATAAATATTAAAAAGACTGCTATTGTTTTGTTAAATGTTATTGATTTCATGTTTTACTCCAAATCAGGATTTATATCCCGCACAAGCGGGACGGATTTTGTAATTTTTTAAATAAAGTAAAAAGTGATGGAATTATTGTTATTGAACAAAAACAGGAGCACGCTACTCCCAAAGCGCTAACCAGTGATAAAGTTCTTATCAACAGATTTGCCCCTTCGCCAAGAAAAAGAAATGGAATCGCGGCGGCAACAGTAGTACCTGTAGTGGCAAGCAAGGCAGGCATTTTTTTACGAAGGGATAAATAAATGCCTAATGTCCCCATTTTATTTCTTGTTTTCATTGTTGAACGTATGCCGTCTACACTAAGAACAGCCGCGTTAACTGTCATGCCGCTTACCGCGATAAAAGCGCAGGCAACCGCCGAATTATAAGCGCTGCCCGAAAAGACCAGATACAGCGCCGGAATTGACAATGAAGGCGGAATCGCGGCAAGTACGACAAGCGGAATTGTGAAAGATTCGTTAATTGAAGCGATGACCATGTAACAAAAAATAATGGCAAGAATCAGGGAATAGACAGTCGCGGAAAGGGCATGACTTTCTCTTAAGGCTTCCGGATCAAATTCGATGGAATAACCGGGCGGTAAATCCAGTTTCGCGAAAAGCGGCATTAGTTCCTGTTTAACACGGCGCGGATCCATAGGTTTTGTGGTAATTGTTATGGAAGCAGTTCTGCGGCGGTTGTCCCTTCTGATACTTGCAGGTTCTGTTTCTTCTCTTTTTTGCATAAGAGAATTAATGTGTAAAACGGCATTATTTTTCTCATCTCCGGCAGAAACAAGAATGCCCAATGTTCCCTCTCTTGTCTGACGCATAACGCTGCCTGTTTCATTATTTAAGGAATCCCAACCTGTTAGAATTCTTACATCGGTTTCTCCTTCCAACTCCATTCTTTTATAAGCTACAGGCCCATAAACCCCCATACGCACCTTTGAGGCTGCGTTTGAAAAAAGAATTCCCGCTTCCGCAAAAAGTTCCCTATCCGGAAAAAGAATCATTTTTTTGCTTCCCTGTTTGAAATTAAATACGCGTTCCCTGATTAAAGGAAAACGGGCGAAAATATATGCCAATTCTTCCGCCACTTCCCGGCATTTTTTGTCCTCATCTCCGTATATCTTTATTTCCCAGTAACGGTCTTTTGAGGAATTTTCATGGAAGAAAACAAACCCGCCCGGAATTGGAATTTGTTTTGCGAAATCCCGAACAAGATGCGGCCGTGTTTGTTTTGGATCAAATGAAATGAGCAGCGTTCCCGAACCGGTTCGCGCTCCGGTTTCAACATGCCTGATTTTTGGGTTAGCTGCAAGTTGTTCACTGTATATTGAAAGCAGGCGATCCACTTCTTCTGCCAGCAGCCCTCCGTCAAATTCAACTTGTGCGTAAACAGAATCTTCTGAACCATACCCGGAAGTATCTGTACCTTTTGCAACAAGGGCTATAATTGCCAATACTGTAAGGGCAAGGCTGATTGTCAGAACTGTGACAGGATGATTTGTACATAACTTTACATTGACAGCAAGAAATCTGTTGAAAAAACGTGAAGTACATCTTTGTAAACCTGACCATTGCGGCAATTTTACAGGGCAGTTTGTTTTACGGGATTTCAAGTCCCAAAGAAGCAGCGGGGGCAGAAGTATAAGACTTATAACAAGCGCTGTGAGAGTAACAACAGAAATCGCGCTTGCGATTATTCCCGCTTCGCTGTTTTCAATTGCTGCAAGCGGAAGCAGAGCGGCTATTGTAGTAAATGCGCCTGCGATTAAAATACCTGACAATTGCGATAAAGACAGAGAAGCTGATCTGTAATCTTTACATTTACGAAGTTTTTCCGAACATAAAATAACAGCGTCAACCGCTGTGCCTGTTCCGGCGGCAATCCCTGCCAGCATCAGCCTGTTTGCTGAAAACCCCGAAATTGAAAGAATCGCGATTGACACCAAACAAATAAACGGGATTGCAAGAGCGCAAAAGAAACCAGAAAGACTTGCAGTATTACCCCTGAGAATGAAACTGATAATTGCTGCCATAACAGCGCCCAACAAAGCGGCATTAAAGACCGAGCGGAAAGCCGCCGCTTCTTCCGCTCCAAGATCAGATAACACTGTAAATTCATACGGAAATGCAGATAGTTCCTTTTTTATATCAGCAGACAATTTTCTTAAATCGGCATCATGCCGTCCCATTATGGCAATACCTGCTGTTTTTTTACCGTTTAAGCGCGAAAGAATATCCGGGGAACGTTCATGTTCTGTAATCACGGCAATTTCCGCCAGCTCAATAAATTTTCCATTTCCAAGCGGAATGAGAGCCTTATCAAGAGATACGTTATCTGAAAAATTACCCATTTGGCCGGGCGGCAGATACCGTCCGTCTACTGTAATGATAATTTCCCTGTTTTGCTGTACTATCGATCCGCCGGTAAATATTGAATCGTTCATTCCAAGAGCTGCCGCCGCGTCTGATGGTTCAAGGCCGAGAAATTTGAGCTTTTCCTGATCAAGAATTATATATATTTCTTTTAACCCCGCTCCGGAAACAATAACTTCTCCGGCTCCTTCAAGACTTTCGAGTTTTGGTTTTACAATTTTTTCCAGTATTTGCGCTGTAATAACATTTTCTTTTTCATAATCCAAATTGTCTGAAAAGATAGCCGCAGACCATACAGGAATCCTTGAATTATTGGAGCTTAAAATTTCCGGACGCTGCGCCGATGAAGGAAGTGATTCGTATATTCTTTGAGCGGCATCCCTTACAGCCTCATAATGTCCTTTTCCGCCCGGCCTAAAACGTATAAAAACACTGGAAAGACTGTTCTCGCTCGAGCTTTGTATTGTCATAACGCCGGGAATGGCAAAAAGCGCATCTTCCATCGGAATGGTAATGCTTCTTTCTATTTCCGCGGCATCAATTCCGTAATGCTTTATTTTTACTGCGTAAGAACCGCCCTTATTTTCTTTTACTCTTTCACCGGAATTAATAATGACAAATAACGATACTGAACAGATTCCTGCCAGAATACAGAGAGCGGCTTTTTTTCTTTCAAGCCATGAAAACGTTTTCATTGTTACGCCTCCTCTCTTTGAAGTTTCCATTTGAAAAACCGGATAAGGACGGGAGGAATTGCAAACAGACTGAGCAAGGCCGAAGCTATTAATCCGCCCAGCATGGCGGACGCCATTGATTTTTGAGAATTTCCCATAGGGCTGAATACAAGCGGCAAAAGGGCAAAAATAGTTGTCGCTGTTGTAATTATAATTGACTGAAAACGTTCACAGGCTCCCTGTAAAACCGCGGCTGCCGGAGATAAACCTCTGCGAATCTTCTGATCGCTTATTTCAAAAAGAATGAGGCTGTTGTTAACTACGAGTCCGAAAAGGGCGGTTAGTCCCAATACTGCGCCGGAATCAATTTTTGCGCCTGTAAAAAAGAGCGCAGGGCCTGCTCCCGCAAGGGAAAAAGGGATACTCATCATGAGAATTAATGGAAGAAGAAATGATTCAAATTGAGCGCCCATTGCCATGTATAGCAGGATCAGTACAAGTAAAATGTATAACAACAGTGAATTCCTGTAACGGCTAAAGGCCGATTCGTCCGCTCCTGTAAACCATGAAAATCGCGCGGTAATTTTATTGATTTCCGCAAGTTTCTTTTTTTCTGTTAATATATCCGCATAGATAACATCTGATCTGTCAAGCCGCGCAAGAGAAGATTCCGCTTCCATTTGTTCTATTCTGCCAAGAGAGCCAAGATACACAGTTTTGCCCTGCGGAGTTTTTAGAGGAATTTGTTCAAGCTGCCGTACCGGATCATGGTGAATTAAATCATGTATTCCCGTGCCAGTTACGCGCACATCAAGCGGCCTACCTTCGATTTCCAGCCTTGTTGCGATAATTCCTTCGTTAAGCAGATACAAAGTTTCCGCTATTTGCGCGGCTGATATTGAAAGATAAGCGGAAGCTTCCCTGTTCGGGAACAGCCTCAGCTCCGGCCTTTGACCCTGCGGCCTGAAATTTACATCTATTGAAGAAGTTTCAAGAATCTCTTTCACAATCCCTGTCCGTTCAAGAAGTTCGTTCCTGTCCTTTCCCCTGATTACGAAAGTGTGTTCCGCGGATAATCCCAATAGAACTTCTGTTCTGTCTTTGGGAAAATATACTGAAAACGGAATTTCCCGGTACTGTCCGGCAGAAATTAAAACTTGTTTTATGTCAGCTAACGCTTTGCCGGGTTTTATTCCCTTTTCCAGAACAAAACGCAGAACAAGTTCTTCCTTCACATAATCAATATCCGCCCTGCGGTTTATATCTTCTTCTTCCGCGCCTGCCCTTCCGTAAATTGTTTTTATATACGGCAGTTTTGAAATAAGACCGGATATTTCCCTCCCCGTAACACCGGCTGTTTCAAGCAGAGTCCCCGGCGGAAAGACCGCGGAAACCCATACTTCTTCTGATTCATCCGGATTTATAAAAGCCACCGGCCTCATAAATAGGAAAGTTGTTCCCGCTATTACAAAAAAAGTGGCGACAATGAAAATTTTTTCCGGATGGCGAAGCAGAGATAAAAGAAAGCGCGAGTATTTTTTTTCTATATTTTTTGTTATTTCTTTTTTGGTGTTTTTGCCAGTACTCAATGCCGGGCTGAAAAACAGGCGGTACAGGGAAGGCAGGCAAAATTGCGCATAAAGCCATCCGGCAGCTACTGATGAAACAAGAGCGATTGCAATGTCGCCAAAAAGACTTCCAAGAGGTCCCGGCAAAAATATAACAGGCACAAAAACAAGCCCTGTTGTCAATGTAGAAGCAATACTTGAACCTGAAATCGTAAAGGCTTTGTTTCCAATTTCCTGCGAACCGGGAACAGAGTCTCTGTCTTTGAAAGCACGGTGGAGCAAATTCAAAACAATTACGCTGATATCCGAAACAAGTCCAATACCTATGGCAAGCCCTGAAAGGCTCATAATGTTAAGAGATCTTCCGGTTATTGAAAGAATGCAAATGCCCGCTGCGGCTGAAATAGGAATTGAAAGTGAAACAAGCAGACTGTATTTGAGGCGGCGGATAAAAATCAAAAGAACGGTGAAAACAGCGAATGCGCCAAGAGCGGCGGAAAAAACAAGGCCTGTTATTCCGCCTATGAGCGAAGGGCTTGAATCTGTTACGATTTCTATTTGCGCATCACGGGAAAAAAGAGAAACAGCTTCGTTTACGGTTTTTATTATTTCCCTTGACAGCCGCAGCGGGTCAGAGCCGGGTCTGCGGTAAATTTCCAGCGCTGTGGCCTCTTTTCCGTTGTAAACAAATATGCTTTCCCGCCGGGCAGGGGCAGGATTTAAGTTTCCGGCATCTCCCACAGTTAATGTTCCGTTTGCGACAGGGAGAATTATCTGCGATAAAGAAGCGGTTGAATCAGGTTTTCCCGAACTTATAACAACGAGTTCCATGTTTCCTTCGCGGGCATTTCCGGCGGGAATATCAGCGGTTTCCCGCGCAAGGAGGCCTGCAAATTCTGAAGGGGAAAGGCCGAGAGCGGCTAACCGCGGCGTATCAAGCGAAAGACGCTGTTCAATGATTTCACCGCCAACAAGAACAACAGAGCCCGCTCCGTCAATCCTGCGAAGCCGCGCGCGCAATTCGTATTCGGCAAGTTTACGCGCAAATTCGGCATTTCCGTTATGCGAACTAACTGCGATTACAATATGAGGCTCGTTTGCACTATCTCCTGATGTTACAGCCGGCTTTTGTACTCCTTCGGGAAGGGCGGGATAAACGGCATCAATTGCCTCACGGACAAGAACAGAGGCGGACATTGGATCGGTTCTCCAGCGGAAATCCATATTGATGATAGAACGATTGTCACGGGAAACACTTCGCATTCTTTCAAGGCCTTTAATCGCTGAAAGTCCGTCTTCAAGCGGAATGGTGACAAGTGTTCTGATTTCGTTAGCTGCCATGCCCGGATAAACGGTTTCAACCGTTACCCTTGGCACTGAAAAATCCGGCAGCCTGTTAACAGGCAGGGTTGATATGGAAAAAATAGCGGCAATAATCTGCGCCGCCAGAATCATGATAACAGTAACCGGACGGCGTACAAATAAATTTATTAATCCTCTCATTCTAATCCTACTTTATGAGTAATATCCTCATTGGTTTTTCATTTTTATTGCCAAAACTGTCTTTAAGCCCCGCTCCGATTTGAAAAATAACAAGTCCAAGATTGGTTGAATTTGTAATGTTTCCTGAAATTTCCACCCTTACATATTCTTCCCAGCCCGGATGTGGCTGCGGAACAGAGAAGCCTGAAAATTTAATCTGGCGCGGGGAAAATGTAATAACATTGTTGCTTGTTTCTATTCTGAAAAGTTCCATCAGGGAAAACGGGTTTATTGATGCTCCCTGCGTTGCGTCAAAATAAAGTTCGATCCATGCTGGTATACTTTCACCGGAAGGATAATGTTTATCTGTTATGGGAATTAATTCAAAAACAGAATCCGTTCCAATGCTAAAAAGCTGCAAATCATCTTTATTTTCCGGCGACATTGGCATTCTTAAACCTGTCAGTACCGGCGGTTTTGATTTTTTCCCATTGGCAAAAATTCTGTAGATGTATTCATTTTTGCTTTCGTTGCCAGAAGAGTCCTTAATGCCCGGTTTTACTCTGATGGTAAATCTGCTTTCGTAAAGCGGTATATTGTCAAACTTAAAAATAAATTCTGCATTGTAGTTACGTGCAATTTCTGCGGATGAAGTATCCATAACAAGACCCGGAGCGTCTTCAACAGTCAAATAATTTTTTAAGGAAAGACGGTCTACAGGTTTTGAGAAAACAAGGAAAAGCCTGTCATCTTTTTCCCATTCATGATTTTCAACCGGCAGTTCAGCAGCGCCGGAAAAACCTCTGTCAGGGTTTAGTTCTGTTATATCACCGTCTTTTGTGATCCGGTAAGCGTACAGAAGATGCGGAACTTCTTTGTCCGCACCAATTGTAAATACGCTTAAAAATTCATTTCCTATGTTCATTCCTGTGTTATCTGTCAACAAAGATGTAATACGAATCTCATACTGCCTGTTTTGTATCCATTGTTCAGCCGGCCTGAAAATTGCCAGCTTGTCATTATCCTCCAGACGCCAGAAACCCGTCATCGAAGGGCTAAAAGAAACATTTTCGTATAATGTTTTCAACGGAACAGGATTTGAAAAATAAAGCCTTATTTCCGTTTCCGGATCGTTTACATTGGAGTACATTTCCGGATAACAGGAAACCAGAACAGGACGGGTATTATCCGGCCTTGTGGTGAACTCGCTGGTAAATGGTTCATCCATGGAAAGCCCTTTTGTATTACGGGCCTCAGATGAAAGATTAATTATGTAATCGATATTTATTTCAAGCGGCGTTAAAGGTAAAAATGTCATTTTGTTTTCATTCCATAAAAAAGTTCCACGCACACGGTTTCCGTCTCCTGTCAGGGAGAAGTTTTTTTCTACACTTGCCCTGTCCGGCTCAAGGGAAAAATTCAGCGATAGAACAATATTTTCCGGTTCATTATGATAACCGCCGCCGGGAGTCCATGATGTTACTTCAAATGGCAAAGTTCTTAACAAATCACAGGAACTTAATAACACTATTATTAAAAGCAAAATATATAATTTATTTTTCATTAACAGCCTCCAGATAAATGGTTATATCTTCTTTCAGATACATTCCCGTACCGTTGTTTATTCCATTTTTGCCGCCGGGAATTGTTAATTTGTAATAAAACGGCGTTTCACTGCTGCCGTTTTTCAGGCCTTCCCAGCACATGAATAGGCGGTCGTTGTTAATCCAGTTGACATTTTGAAGGGCTACAGGCGCCAGCGTTTTCGGGAAAAAGGGAGTGAGTATTATTTTTTGCGCGCTATTTTGTTTTTCTTCCGTGTTGAAAGGAAGCGAAAATCTTACGGTAAAGGACAAAACATCTGTTCCCGGATCTATATGAACCGGAATTATGGCATCCTGAAAATTATTATGAATAACAGGGTTAATACCTGCGGAGAAAGAAAGTATATCTAAAAACGGGATATCGGGCACAAAGTTGATTCTGTATTCAGCGCCAATTTTCAGCCCTTCCTTATCTCTTGTATCTGCTGAAACTATCAGAGTGTATGTTGTTTCCGGTTCCGGATCTTTTGTAAAAATATAAACTATGCTTTTTTCAGAAAGAAATTCCGTTCTCCCTGAAAGAGCTGGATCAAAACGTACAGAACGAAGAACATTTTCTCCCATTGGTTTATTGAACTCAATTGAGATTCCCTGCCCCGAAGCCAAACCTGTTTCGAAACTTGCGCCTGTTGGAAACCATGAGCCGCCGGAACTTAAAACAGGAAATATGCCTGTAACACGCGGCAGGGTTTGATCCATATCTGTAGTGAAAAAGCCGGAATATGTTTTTGGCAGCGGCACTCCATCGGTACTTTTGGCTGAGTCTTTCAGATTCCAGCGATAGGAAACCCACGGTGAAAGAGCCTTGTCAACAAAAACTTTTAATATTTTATCTTCATTTTCCCATTCATATTTTCTATTTCCGATACCGTCAATCGTCAAAGCGGATTCTGTTGTCAGCCTGTCCATGGAACGTGAAAAATGATATTCAAAAATAAGATCTGCGGTACTGATAGACCCGCCGTCAGCCGGATAGTGCCATTGAAGCAGCGGCGGTTCATTGTTGTTTATTGCGTAAAACGGAATAAAATGTTCTATCCGTAATTCCCTTCCGTCAACGGATCGTATTGTTCCCAAAAGACTAAGGGTATATCTTGTTCCTGCTGTCCATCCTGAAACAGGAATAAAATAAAGATCGTTTCCATTCCAGGAAATATCCCCTCTCATTACTCCAGTATCCGAACTAACCTGAAGAATTTTTTCTGAGCTTTTTTCCATCTCCGTATTAAATTTGACTATCACAGGGCTGTATGGCCCGGCTAAAATTGAATAAGGCGTATCCGGTTCAATATTGAATTCTATCTGACGCAAATCCATAAAGCCGCATGACACGCAAATTACTGCACATAACAGAAGGAAAAATAAATTATTCCGCAAGTGTGACATTTGTTCCCTCCCTTAAATCCGTATCCGGACGCTGTACAATCAATTCTCCGGCGTTTATACCCGATAATATTTCACGCTCTTCTCCGTAAGCAGATCCAAGCACAATTTTTCGCTCGGTAAGGTTTCTTCCATTAATTATGAAAACACAACCTTCGTTGATATTTTGGACTGACCGGTTCAGATTCGTTCTATTTGAAATTGTCCGGTTAAAAATTGAAGATTCGGGGATAAAAATTGCTTTTCTTGGAGGGCCGAGAGTCACCGTGACACGCGCAAACATTCCCGGTTTTAGTCTGTTTTCATCATTTGGAATCATATCCTGCAAAAGCACCCGTACAAGAAGGCTAAGGCTTTGGCTGTCTGCCTGCGGATATACCAAATCAACAATACCGTTTCGTCTTTCTCCCGTTCCGTCTATCAACACGGAGGCGGACATTCCCTTTTCAATCCGCAGAGCGTCTTTTTCGCGTACCGGAAAAATTGCGTAAAGTGAAGCAGTGTCGATAAGGCTCAAAATTTTATCCTGCGGGCGGACACGTTCTCCCTCTTCAAGATAGCGGGCTCCCACAATGCCGGAAGCCGGACTTATTACCGTTAATTCGGCAAGGGCGATGTTAGCTGAAGATAATTCTTTTTCCGCAGCTTCAAGCCTTGCCCTTGCTGCTTCCAGCTCTGCTCTAAGGCTTGATGTCATAAGCGAGACAAGAGCATTTTGACGTTCGCTGTTATCCGATGGGACAGGAATTCCCGCTTTGACAAGATCCTGATCACGGCAGCCAATCCGGCGAATTTCAAGTTCCCTTTCCATTAATTGAATCTGTTCCCATTCGGTATCAAGACTGAAACGGCTGACGAGAATCGCCTCTGTGTGAATGCCTCCGGCACTGAAAAGTGTCTCCTGATTTTGATGTTTGCGGTTACTTTCTTCCCATCTTCGTCTGGCAATAACCAGTTCCATTTCCGTTTTTTCAAGAACAAGCAATTGAGCTTCTGCCTGAAATATTCCTTCCAGCAATCTTGAGGCCGCCAGATTACAGGCCGCAAGAACCTGCGAATAATTATTTTCCGCTCTTTCTACAGCGAGATTAATTTGAGGATTTTCAAGCTGCAGAACCTGTTGGCCTTGTCTGACAAAATCTCCCTCACGGAAATACAGTTTTTTAATTACAGCCTCCTGAGGAGAGGCAATATCTACCTTAGTCAGGAATGACAAGCTTCCAAAACCTCCGGTTTCATCCGGCAGTTCACGGACAACCGCTGCTATTCCCCTCACTTTCCGTATTTCATTGTTATTGTTTACAGGCTGTTTCGCACAGGCAAAAATCAATAGCGCCATTATGCAAACCGTTAGCTGAAATAAAATATTTTTATTCATTAGTCTCTCCTTTGTTGTGATGTTATTCCGCTGGAAACCCCGGATGGAACCGGAGTGAATATTTCCGCTGCAAATTTTTCGAGTTCTCCGGGGGCAAGATCAAGAAACCGTTCCAATTCACGTTCAGCCTCCAAAAGCGCAGTTGCGGCTTCTACTACAGCAATTTCTCTTTGAGTTTGTTCGATCAAAGTTTCCATTAGTTTTAATCTGGTAATTTGTCCGAGGTTAAGCCTTATTTCTTCTATATTGCTGCGTTCGATTCCGAGCGCGGCAGCTTCATGAGCCAAAATACGTTTTTCTTCCGCAAGCGCGCATTTTTTCACAGCCGTCGCCGCTGTTCTTCCGATTTGTTCAAGGATAAGGCTGTATTTTTCCCTTTCCAGCTCAACTGCGAGTTTTGCCTGATGTTTCCTGAATTTTGCCGCCGGATCGGGCAAAGGGCTAAAACTATTTTGAATAATTGCCGTTCTGTCGTATGGCGGTTCCCAGCCTGCCTGAAGACCAGTACGGTTTTGAATCCATGGGCTTGAAAATTCAACATTAATTCCAACAGACCAGTTGTACCGTGTTAGCGGATAACGCTGTCCGCTTAGTCCGAAATTTCCAGACAGCCGGAGAGCGGGTATCCATGAATTTGATATAATTCTGAATTCCGCCTGTTTTTTATTTATTGAATGACGAATTTCCACAATATCAGGATTTCGTTCTCTTGCAAGATTCGCAGCTATTTCGGCTACTGGAAGTAAAATGGATCTGTTAATATCTACTTTCTCTGTCAAAATAGGCAATATCTCAAGCCCAAGAAGTTCTGTAAATTGGCTTTCCATTTCTGCCAAATCAAGCTGAAGGGAATAAATACCCAGTCTTGCATCGGCAATGTTGATGCCGGCATTTGCAAGATCAATGGGCAGGGCAAGGCCAAGTTTTACCTCTTCGTTCAGAATTCTCCGCTGTTCTTCAAGCACAACAAGAGCGGCTTTTCTGATTTCAAGTATTGCCCTTGATGACAGAATATTGCGGTATGCCGCTATTGCGGACTCGGCAATTTCAGACGCCATCCTGTCGAGCCTTGAAGAAGAGAGATTTAACTCCGTTTTTTCAATGTTACGTGTCATTATAGTTCTGCCGCCGTCAAAGATGAGCTGATCCACGCTGAGCCCGTAATTTTTCATAAATGAATCGGCGCCGATTTGCTGCAAACGGTCGTTTTCTGAAGCGCTAATGCTGAATCTGGGAAGATATGCCCGCCGTCCCCACTTCCACGCTCCTTCCAAGAGAGACTGTGAAGTACGTGAATATTTGAGATCGGCGGAAGATGCAACCGCAAGTTCCGCTGCTTCGGAAAATGTCAGTGTACGGACATTTTCGCCTGTATATCCGGTGATGCAGCAAATGAAATAAATCAATGCCGCAATTATGTAATGTATTTTATTTCTCATCACATAACCTCTTTGATGGTATTTTCTAAATTTAAAATTGCGCGTAAAAGCGGAGTATCCCACGGAAGCATTGCCCTTGCGCGGCTTAAATCCTCCAATGCTGCCAACATCGCTGTTTCATTGCCCATGCCGGATACCCAGCGCAGCCTTGCCCTGTCCAGCAAAACCATTGCGCTTTCCGCCGAAAATTCAGCAGCCCTGTCCAATAGAGCAGCCGCTTCATCTAGTTTTCCGGCTTCAAAAGCAAATTCCGCCGCAAGCCGCAGAGTACGGATATCCTGGGGATTATCAGCTAAAAGAGATTCTGTTAACTTTACCGCCCCGGACAGATCGTCTTTTTCACGCAGTATTCTGGAAAGAAAAAGTTTTGCCTCAAATGATGACGGACGCTTTTTTAATGCCAAGCGGCAGGTTTTTTCCGCATTTTCCAGATTACCGGAGAAATATTCGGCTTTTGCGCGCAATACCAGCGCAGGGTGGAATTTTTTCTCTTTGTGAAGAATTTCCGCAGTTTCGGAAAACCTTCCTGCGGAATAAGCCTGCGAAGCGCGGGCATAAAGGCGGATTGTTTCGATTTCCGGGGCTTTAGTACATGAAACTGAAAACAAAACAAGAGCGCATTTTATTAAAATGAATATTGTTATGTGCATTGAAAACTTCATATTAACCCCGGCTGATGTATGAAAGCCTTTCCGCCAAACGCCCTGACGAAAAAGAGGCCTGTCCCGTAAAATAATCCCGGAAAACCGGAACCGAATTTAATGCCCTGAGCATACCGGTTGCGTAAACTGTATATGGGTTATCAGGAAGGCTTATTAACGGCATTAAAGAATCAAGAAGTTCAGGATTACCTGTGTTAATGGATTGTGAAATTATTGTTTCAATTTCTCTTTTTGTTTTTATGGACAGGCTGTCTTCGGGTCTTAAACCTGCGTGAGAAGCCAATATTTTACGGCATTCATCGGCGAAAGGCCCCAGTACAGAGGAATTGATGCAATTTTCCGCATAATCAGCGGCGATTACACCGGAAAAAGCCCTTGCGCCCCGATACCAGTACTCCGGGAATTGCGCATAACGGGCGCGGATTGCCCTGTAAGCTGCGCTGGTACGCCTGTTTTCCGCCGCTTCAGTGTCCGCCAAAACAGCCCTGTTCATTTCAAGGGCGCAGACGAGTAACATCCAGTTTGCGAAACTGTCCGGTTCTTCGTATTGATCAAAGAGAAGTGAAAGACCTGCCGAAGCTTCAGCCCACTGTCCCCGGACAAACGCAAGAATGGCATTAGCGGCGCCAGTAACTGACGGCTCATTTTTCATTTCAAGTAAATTCAAAAGACCCTGTTTTATATCTTCTTTTTGAATTAAGCCTCTGCCATACGCCAATGCAAGTTCCTTGTAGGCCGCGGCAACCGCGCCTGCATAATCGCCAGCATTTTCACGTAATCCCGACTCTGTCAAAGCCATACCTTGAATCCACGAACCTGCTCTTTCAAGTTCTGCAAGCTCGTCCAGCGAACGTAACAACGCCTGTCTGTCAGTTTCACCTATTATTTGCTGTGGAATCAGGCGCTGTCTGTCCTGCTGAACCGGCGTGATCTGAGAGTTTCCCCCGCCGCAGCACGAGAAAACAATAACAAGAGACAAAAAGGTAAAAATTTCAAAGTAAATTTTCATAAGCAACTCCATAAAAGATTTACCCCTATATGGGTGCGAACATGTGGATTTGCTTTACCGAAAATGAAAAAATTTGAAATTTTTGTTAATTTTTTTTAGAAAGAGCCGCGCTGCAGAAGGATTATTGTTGGTTTTATACCAACTTCCTTGTTTCCATACTCAATATGTAGTAAAACACACTAATAATGAAAACACTTGGAAAAGGGTAGGTTTTAAAAATAAACTACGGGGCATGGACGCACAATCTGATTATTAGCTGGACAAAAAGCGGTGAAGCAAGAGCTTGTAACAAAACTTAAGTTTTGGAACAAGCTCAATTGCAAACTACTGATACATTATAACAACAGGCCGGGGGTTAAGCGCGTACACTTCACTTGGTGTCATCAGCGGGTAATCAAAACCAGCGCCGGGTATTCCAAGATTGTAGAATAACTTAAAACCCTTTAACGGCATATTTGTTGCTCTGGCATTGAATGCATAAGTATCGCGCTTCATTGCGGGAGAGCCAATGCCGTCCATACAGTGAATAAATCTTACTCTGTCAAAATCAGTTCTGACATTTTCACGGTTTCTAATCATTATACTATTAAATTGATGGATTACCAGCATACGTTCACCCGGAAGATTATTATCTATTAAATAATCCTGAATAATCTGCTGTGCGATATTTAATTCATCTGCTGTAACGTGTCCAATTTCCTGCATTGGTCTTGAAGTACGCCATTCTGGATCCAGCGCAAGATGTACATTGGGAAAACGCAGATAAGGCAGCATCATTCTAAGAGAATCTATTGGGTCAAAGCGGCCTATTTGATGATCGATAAAAATTAAAATGTTGTTCCTAAGACCGTATTCAATATATGGCATGAGGACTTCGTCCCTCATTATCCCAATTTGGCCCTCTGGCCAAACAGTTCCATAAATAAGATAAAAAGCTTTTTGTATTTTACGTCCGCCGCTTACCGCTTCGTATTCAGCAGCGAGGACAGTGAGCATTTGATCCAGCTCTTCAATTGAGTGGCGTCCCAAAATCCCCATATTTCGTGAAAGGGGATGTCCGTAATACGCAAGAACATCGTGAGTTAACAGGATCGAAACCTGATTCTGCGATATTCGATTTATATTTTCCAGTTCTTCTCTGGTATGAACCCAATAAGGCTGGGAAAGCTCGGCTCTTCTCCAATTATTGATGGTCTCGGTGAAGAACATATGCGGAAAAATCGGAGCTTCTCTGTTAATGATTTCAGTATCTGGCGTTAAAATAGCATGACCCAGTGATGCTGAACAGAAAATAAACGGCAAAATAATTGCAAAAATTAAAAATCTTTTTTTGAATAACATAGTTATTCATTATCGGCAAAAATACCGGAAATCTATAGCCATAAATGTATTTTGTGAAGTTTAGAACAAATAAACCATGTGCCAAATGACAGCAGTAAAATACCCGGAACAGGGCCTGCCCAATTGTCAGTTCCAAGAAGTATGTTTCTGCCAGCCAGAGCAATTATAACTCCAATCCCGACAAAGATATATTCTCTTGAATCACGGACTTTTGCCGCTACGAAAAAAGTAATCGCCGTAACAAAAAACATAATTGTTTCAATCATCCTGAAAAAGACAGAATAACCAATGGTCATGTTCAAACCGGTATCCCAGCTTTGGATGTCAATTGGGACGCCCAGAACAATAAAAAGGACAGCAATTGTTATTGTCATGATCACATTACGGGTCTTTTGTACTTCCAAACCAGCAGCGCATACACTGGCGGTAAAAAGGGAAAAAATGCCAAAATATCTCGCGAAAAGCAGTAAACGTGATGCGCTTAGCATATAAAATGAAGGGAAAGTATAAATCAAATGCAGGGGAAGGATTAGGCGAATAATTTCAAAAGAGAGAGAGATTGTAAAAAATGATATATAAATAATTTCAGGAGCTGAAGTCCGTTCAAAAAACGAATAAATAAATAAAATTCCGGCAAATGAAAATAAAACTGCCAGTATCAGGGAAACATGAACTGCGTTATAGTCATTTTCAAGAAACAAACCGGATAAAATCCTGAAAAAATTCGCTGGACGGCGGAAATTTTCTTCTATCGAAGAATAAACAGGTAGTGTGAGCAGGGAGGCTATTATCATTAACAGGATTATTACAAAGCAAAAGGCAATTCCAACTTTGAAAAAGATATTTCTTTCGGAAAGCGTCATAACATGAGTCTAACCTAATGAATAATTTACCTCAAGCTGCGGGTTTCAGGTTTTAAGCGGTATACAAATAGTCATTCAGAAGTATATGCTATATCTACAGTTTTGCGGGCGAACTTCCGATAATGTGAATTAAGGGGAACTCTATGTCTTTGAAAAAAACAGTATTGGCATTTATTATAACTCATTTTATTTTCGTTTCTACCATGTGGGCGGGAGATACTGCTGTCTTTGTTGATCTGGGCTTCTCGCCGGATGGCCGGACATATATGTTTGGCCAATACGGAGTATTGTCGCCTTCTTTAAGGCCGTGGGCTGAATTGTTTGTAGTAGATATGAATACAAACAACTTTGTGCCAAATGGAAGGATCTCCCATACACAGGCCGCTCCAATAAGGGCAGGGCAGGACGGCTCCGGAATTTTTTTCCAGCAGCTTGCCAACAATTCCAGTCTTACAAACCGTTACAATATTAATTTTCAAAATCAGGGACAGCCTCTTTATATTTCCAGAAATGAAAATCCGCCAACCCGCGGAGAAACTATTGATTTTCGTGATTTTATATCCGGAAATAGTTATAGAGCGCAGTTAGTTCCTACAATAACTGGCAGCGGACAAAATGTAAGATCCCAGTTTCATATAAACATGGAAGTTCGTTTCCCTAACGGCCAAACAAGAAATTACACTGTGGGTACTCCACATTTTGTCCGGCAGCGGATCATTCAATATAATATCAAAAGGGTAATTATAGATTCTACCGGAACTTCCATGATTTTTGTTATTGAAATGAAACGTATCGCCGAAAACGGACACGATATCCGTTACATGGTAGAGGCAGTCAGACTTTAGAAATTGGACTTGTTCGACAACTCGGTTAGTTGCCGAACAAGTCTCGCAAAATACTGCGTATTTTGCCGTTTCTCATCGGAATTTGTTCGGAAACTGAAGTTTCCGAACAAATCTATTATTAGAGTTGTTTGATAACTTCAATTATTGAACAACTTCTTTATTAAAATTGTTTTTCTTTCTTTTTTTTGTTAGAAACTGCCATGAATATATATTTTACAACAAACCTGTCATAGACGTTATGTGCTTTCATGTGTTTATTTAACACATGCCATACAAGAATATTTTTTCGATACCGGTTTCAAATAAACATCAAACATCCATGAAACGCAAATTTATTGTTTTTTCTTCGGTACTGTTTTTGCTGATTTTTGTTCTTGGCAGTATAGCTTTTTTTATTTTAATGAGACAGCTTTTACACGATAACTCAGGGTATGAGTTAATGAAGGCCGTAGAACTTGAACGTCTCAGGCTGGAAGTATCTGTAAACAGTGAAATTGCCATTATTCTAAAGATGGCGAATTCGCCGTTAATAAGACGGTATTTTTCAAACCCTGATGATCCCGAATTAAGAGAATTGGCCTTTGAAGAAATATGGGCATACAGCCACGCTTTGAAAGAAAAATCCATCTTATGGTTAAATAACTATGATAAAATATTTTATACTACCGATTATACCCCATACATAGTCGATCCCGAAAATCCGGATAATTATTGGTATAACATTACGCTTTACGAAACGGAAGCTTTTAATTTTGACATTAGCCACAATCCCGATCTTAATACAACAAAGCTTTGGATTAAGGCGCCGGTTTTTGACAGTGAAAAAACGCCTATTGGCATGGTGGGAACGGGTATTAATCTGTCAAGTTTCATTAATGCAATATACATGAACTATTCAAGGCCCGCAGAGCTGTTTTTTTTCAACACTGCCGGGCAAATCACAGGAGCGCGTAACATTGATCTTGTTGCAAATAAGGTCAGTATATATGAAGAACTCGGTAATACCGGTTTGGAAATTCTGGCTAAAATGAACGATCTTAAAAATGGCGAAATTAAATATTTTCATCTTGTCAATGAATACGGGGTGATTGTTCTTGGCGCTATTCCGTCTTTGAATTGGTATATAACCGCAATTCATCGTTTTACATACAGAGAAGCCATGCAAACCGGAATGACTGTTCTTTTTGCTATTATGATGGCTGTTATTTTTTCAATCTTTGCGGCTTCTAATATTTTTGTAGCAAAATTACTGGAACCGCTTTACCTCATTGTAAAGGAAATAAGCCAAATTTCGAGCGACTGGGACTTAAAACGGAAAAACGAAACTTATACAAAAAACGAAATAGATGCTCTTGGCGAATTCCTTAACATGACAGTAATTGATCAGCTTACCGGAATTTCCAACAGGCGTTTTTTTGACGGGAGCATGAAAAAAATAATTAGATCCCTGTCCCGTACAGGAGGTAAGCTTAGTTTGTTAATGATAGACATTGATTTTTTTAAGAATTATAACGACACTTACGGCCATGATATGGGTGATAAATGTCTTAAGGAAGTCGCAGCCATTCTTTCCAGAAGCATTATAAGAGAAGATGATTTTGTAGCAAGATACGGCGGAGAAGAATTTGTCGTTGTATTACCCAATACGAAGGAGAGTGGAGCATTGTTGCTTGCGGAAAGAGTGTTAAAAAATATACGAAATTACAGCATACCGCATACAAACAGCGATGCGGCCAGCTTTGTTACTGTTTCTATCGGAGTCACAACTGGTATTGTAAAATATTCACAAAATGCAAGTGATTTTGTTAAACATGCTGACGCTGGATTATACAAGTCCAAACAAAACGGACGCAACCAGTATACATTTGAAATTTTTGACGAAAGCAAACAGTCAGTTTCATTATAATGGTCAAGAAATCAGTTTTGTTTGACGAAAAAACTTTCAGGCGGCCCAAGGTATGACTTTAATGGTTTCTTGTTTTTTCTGTATATCAGAATTCTTTCAAGCACCAGTCCCGCTTCCAGCGCGTTTACAGAGATCTCCTGAACGCCTTTTTCAAATGTGAAAGAGGCGCTATTGATACGTATGTTATCAAGCACGCCCTGATACCAGTCTTTATCATACGGACTTCCCGCCTTGAAATCGGCGGGTATAGCGGTAATAATCTTTTTTTCTCTCAATGAAGCCGCAAGCAGGAATCGCAGGGGATGTTTGTTCTGTACGGAATTTGTAGGGGTTGTCCATATTTCTACATCGTACTCGTTTGTTTCTTCAATTAAAAACCGGTAAGTGAGCAGAGGTTTTTCGTCTTTTTCGCCAAAATTAAGGGTGGTTGGGAAAACTTTCATGCCGCAGCCGCCGTGGGTAGCGGCGCTTCTGCCGTAATTTTTAAGATGAATGAAACCGGCTGTGTCTGTGCCGTATGGAATTTTTTTGATACCGCAGTAATGATTGGCTTGCATAACTATTACGCCGTCATTTTCCAAAAATGTCATGGAGGGCAGATTATCT
>Ga0123353_10003497_pt1 | contig 19857 bp, 20 predicted proteins | sample TergutLab28metaG_3_FD_92763 | JGI IMG/M metagenome (GOLD analysis project Ga0123353, IMG submission 92763) | Labiotermes labralis P3 segment gut microbial communities from Petit-Saut dam, French Guiana - Lab288 P3 | ecosystem: Host-associated > Arthropoda: Insects > Digestive system > Gut ... | reverse complement strand
GCGTGGGTGCCGTGCTCGACCACTCGGCCGGCGTCGAGGACGACGATGAGGTCGGCGTGGCGGACTGTCGACAACCTGTGGGCTATCACCAGCGCGGTGCGGCCGGTCAACGCTGCGTCGAGGGCCGCTTGGACTGCTGCTTCGGACTCGGAGTCCAGGTGGGCCGTGGCTTCGTCCAGGACCACGACCGCCGGGGATTTCAGCAGGACCCGGGCGATGGCCAGGCGCTGGCGCTCGCCGCCGGACAGACGGTAGCCACGGTCACCGACGACGGTGTCCAGACCGTCGGGCATCGCGGCGACCAGGTCGGCGATACGGGCGGCCCGCAGGACGTCCCACAGCTCGTCGTCGCTGGCCTCGGGCCGGGCGTAGCGCAGGTTCCCTGCCACGGTGTCGTGGAACAGGTGCGCTTCTTGGGAGACCACGCCGACCACTTCGTGCAAGGACTCTTGGGTGACCTCGCGCAGGTCGGCCCCGGCGATGCGCACCGCGCCGCGGGTCGGGTCGTACATCCGCGTGACCAGCTGGGACACGGTGGTCTTGCCTGCGCCTGAGGGCCCGACGAGGGCCACCATCGACCCGGCGGGCACTGCGAACGACACGTCGACGATCGTGTCGTCGACCACGTCCGCGCCGTTGCGCTCGGGGCCTTGCTCCAAGGACGCCAGGGACACCTCGTCCGCCGAGGGGTAGCGGAACCCCACCGACGACAGCTCTAGCGACGCCCCGGTGCTCGCCACGTCGTCGCGCAGGTCGTGGGCGTCGGGGGCGTCGGCCACCGACGGTTCCAGGTCGAGCACCTCCAGCACCCGTTCGAAGCTGACCAGCGCGGTCATGACGTCCACCTGCACGTTGGACAAGGCGGTCAGCGGCCCGTACAGCCGCTGCAGGTACGCGGTGAGCGCCACGACGACGCCGACGGTCAGCTCGCCGCGTATGGCCTGCACACCGCCGACGCCGTAGACGAAGGCCACGGCCAGCGCGGCGATCGTGGTCAGCCCGATGCGGAACCACGTGGCGTACAGGGCGCGCCGCACCCCGATACGGGCCACGTCGTCGGCCTGGGCCCTGTACGCGGAAACTTCGCGCGCAGGCGTCCCGAACACCTTGACCAGGTGCGCCCCGGCGACGTTGAACCGTTCGGTCATGGTCTGCGCGGCGATGGCGTTCAGGTCGTACGACTCGCGGGTGATCACCGACATCTTCTTGCCGAACCACCGCGCCGGGCCGATGAACACCGGCACCAGCACCAGCGACAGCAGTGTCAGCTGCCACGACATGGACGCCATCGCGGCCAACACGAACACCACGGTCAGCACGTTGGACACCACGTTCTGCAGTGTCGAGGTGAACGCCTGCTGGGCCCCCAGGACGTCACCGTTGAGCCGTTGCACCAGCGCCCCGGTCTTGGCCCGGGAGAAGAACGCCAGCGGCATACGCTGGACGTGGTCGAACACCCCCACGCGCAGGTCACGGATCAGCCCCTCGCCGATCCGGGCCGACAGCCACCGGTTGACCACCGACAGCGCTGCGCCCACCAGGGCCAACGCCGCGGCACCGGAGGCGGTCAGCACCACGATCCGGGTGCTGCCGGTCGTGATCCCGTCGTCGATGAGGATGCGGAACAGCAGGGGTGTCAGGGCCCCCAGCCCTGCTTCGATGGCGATGATCACCAGGAACCAGACCAGCCAGGTCCGGTACGGGCGGGCGAACCCCAAGATCCGGCGCAGGACGTCGCGTCCCAGCCGGTGGCTGGCGACCTCGCGGTCGCGTGTGAACCCCACCATGACAGGTCGTATGTGAGACATGGCTACCTCCAAACTCTTGCCACCCCGGCCGGGCGCTGGGTGCCTGCGCGTCCAAGGGGCTGGGCCCTCGGTGGCAGCACCCGCGTCTCGTCGGCAGGGGTGAGCGCCGTGCTCGGTTCTATTATTGAGTCATACTCATCTTGTTGTCAACTCAGTATCTGCTACCCTGGCTCCATGCACGACAATCGAACCCCCGACGCCCAGCCCGACGACGCCACGTCCGACGAAGGCGCCGAGCTGCTCGACCTGCTCCACACCCTCATGCACACCCTGCGCCGCGAGTCCGTCGCCGACGACATCGCCCCAGGCCAGATGCGCTTCCTGCGCACCCTTCACCGCGCCGGCGGCACCGCCCGCCCCGGCGAGCTGGCCACAGCCCTCAACCTCGCCCCCCGCTCGGTCACCACGAAAGTCGACCTCGCCGAAGCCGCCGGTCTCGTCGAACGCCGACCTGACCCCACCGACCGTCGCGCAACCGTCGTCGCCCTCACCGACCGCGGCACCGCCGTCCTGGCCCAAGTCTCCGCCGACCGCACCCGCGGCATGTCCGCCCGCCTGTCCCGCCTCGCCCCCGCCGACCGCACCAGGTTGCTCACCCTCGTGCGCCGCCTGACCGACGAGTAGATGACGGCCCGGTCGCATAGATATGTCTTGGCGTACCGACGAAGCGAGGTGACATGTCTAGCCCAGAGCCCACACCATGGCAGCGGCTCGAACAGTTGCCACCCGCCCGGTTGGCTGAGGTGCTGGACTTCGCCGAGTTCCTCTCGTCCCGCGACCGCGCAGGTCAGCCCATCGAAGCTGACCACCCAGCCCAGCCACGCACACTCGGTCTGCTCGCCGGAAAACTGACCGTCCCCGACGACTTCGACGACCCGCTGCCAGACGACGTCCTCAACACGTTCTACCAGTAGGCCCGATCTGCCGCCCCCAAGCTCGCCGAAGAGCGACTGCCCACGTCACCCCCAAAATCTGTTACACTTGTTGCACTTGGTTGGAGGTGGGTATGTCCGTCCCGGTCCGAGACGCGCAAATGTTGCGCCGCGCCCTGGAGAGCAGCGGCGACGAGCTGTCGGTCACCTTGACCCGCACCACCATCGAGCTCATGACCCAGGTCGTGGAGGCTGAGGCGTACGGCGACGAGGTCAGCCCCGCCGAGGCTGCCCGGGTGCTGGGGGTGTCGCGCCCACACGTACGTAAGCTCATGGACCGCGGCGACCTCCCCTTCCGCATGGTCGGGACCCACCACCGCATCCCGGTCGCCGAGCTTCGGCAGTACCAGACCGCAGAGCGACGTCGCCGACGCGCCGCCCTCGCCCGCTTCTCCGAGCTGGAGAACGAGCTCGGCCTGTGACAACACCACCCGGACCGGCCGCCGCCCAGATCGTCCTTGCCGATGCCAAGGACAATGGGGACGGTTCCCATGTCTTGCCTGGTCAGAAGGGTGGAGGGATGTCTGTGAAGAATGCTCCGGCTGGCCCCTCTCACTAGCCCCGCTCACGACCTCGTTCACAAATCACGAGATCGTTCACAATAGTGAACGAAATGGTGAGAAATGAACGAGGTCGTGAGGGGCATGCAAGCCTAGCCATCGCAGCGACCGGACTCAACACCCAACCACACCTGACGGACTTCCTGCTCGACCCACCACCCAACCTCAGCGCCCGCAAGACCGTACCGGGCGGGTGGTAGGCGGACAACCAACCCACCAGCCTACGGGCGCCCCCGCCGTGCCCGCCCGGGATCCGCCCAACGTCAGCGGCTCGCACAGCCAAACCAACCGAGCGGTGTGCGCAAAAACGACCATAGCAATGACCAGATGTTGACCGACCCGTTGCACCGAGGGGTCAGCCAACCGAAACTATGCTTGACCAGGCAAGACACAAGAACCGTCCCCATTGTCCTCTGACGCCGACCGCACCCGCGGCATCTCCGCCCGCCTGTCCCGCCTGGCACCACAAGACCGCACCCATCTGGTCACCCTCGTCCGCCGCATCACCGAAGACGACGTCCGCGCACAGGTCCCCGTCACCAGTCCAGACGCGTAGACTGGACCTATGACCCCGCAGCTGGCTGAGTACCTCAAGGCGGGCTACACGCTCGCACCCGAGGAGCGGCTTGAGGCTGCCCGCCTGCTGCGCCTCAGCGTCGACCGGGACGACACTGTCAGCCCCTTGGAGGTCGATGCGGCATGGCGCGACGAGATCGCCGCTCGGGTCGACGCTATCGCCGCAGGCCAGGTCGAGCTGGTTGACGCAGACGAGACCTACCGACTGCTGTCAGCCGAACTTGCAGCCAAGCACCAGTGACGCTCAACCAACGCGAAGACCCTCAAGCGCGTGCCGAGCTGCGCGCTGCAGCCAACTGGTACGACGATCCAGCAACTGGCCAAGAACTGCTCGACGCCTCCCTGGAGGCACGGAGGAGCATCGCAGCCATGCCCAACGCATGGCCCAAAGTCGCCGACTGGGACCGAGAGCCAGTGGTCCGGCGCAAGCGCTTCACGGGTTTCCCCTACGGGGTGATCTACTACGTCAGCGGCAACGAGGTCGTCATCGTCGCCTATGCGCACGAGAGACGCAGGCCGGGCTACTGGAAAGACCGCATCACCAACTGACAGCGACCAACCTCCGGCCAGCCGTACCACCCCTCTCACTAACCCCCCGCTCACGACCTCGTTCACAAATCACGAGATCGTTCACAATAGTGAACGAAATGGTGAGAAATGAACGAGGTCGTGAGGGGCGTTCAAGCCCAACCTCAGCGCCCGCAACACCGTACCGGGCGGGTGGTAGGCAGACAACCAACCCACCAGACCACGAGCGCCTTCCGCCGTGCCCGCCCGGGATCCGCCCAACGTCAGCGGCTCTGCACAGCCAGGCCAACCGAGCGGTGTGTGCAAAAACGGCCATAGCAATGCCCAGGTGGAGCCCAACCCGTCACGCTGACGTGTCAACCAATCGAAAACCGTGCTTGACCAGGCAAGACATAAGAACCGTCCCCATTGTCTTGTGTCCACGCTCGCCGTCCTGCGCAAGGCTGGCGCCAAGCGCACCGCCGACCTCATGGGCAGGGCCCTCGAATTGTGACCGCGCCCATGTCGCCCCGCGCGCCTGCCGCTGGTAACGTGCGCTGACGACGAGGAGGAACCATGCCTGACCTGACTGACCACGGCCCCAACCCGTACGTCATCGATATCGAAGACACGACTGTCGAGAACACGAATTTCCGCGCCACCTTGTGGACCGGGGCGCACCTGCAGCTCACCGTCATGTCGATCCCGCCGGGTGGGGATATCGGGTTGGAGGCGCATATGGGTAACGACCAGTTCTTGCGCGTCGAGCAGGGCACCGGACGCGTCGAGATGGGCCCGACCGAGACCGAGGTCACCTTCACCGCGCAGGTCCAGCCCGACTGGGCCGTTTTCGTCCCCGCCGGCACCTGGCACAACATCACCAACACCGGCTCGGACGACCTGCGCCTATACACCCTGTACGGACCCCCCGACCACGCCCCCGGCACCCTGCACCCCACCCAGCACGACGCCGAGCAAGACCCGCACGAACACTGACCGCTTGGTGCGGACTTCGTCGCGCTGTACACCGCCCTGTGCGACAGGACGAACCTCGTCAACCGACGGGTACGGGTCGTCAGGTGCGCCGGTCAACCAAGTACCAGTCGTACGGCCGCAGGTCGTCGGCGCACAGTTCGTCGGCATGCGCAGGGGGACGGACGAAACAACGGTGCCGCAGCAGGTCTATCCGCTCGTCGAGGCTCAGCAGCGGCTCACAGTCCGAATTGATGACGTAGTCGGAGCCCTCGACGTTGAGCAGGTCTGCTTCCGGGGTGCGGTAGTCACGACGAAATCTGGTCTGCCACTGCGAGTTGCTGCCCCAGCCTTCGGTTGGGCGACCCTGCCGACAGTAGGTCCAGTACAGCGCAGACGTGTCGGCCCAGCCGACGACCGCATGGTCAGAACCTGCCCGTACTGTCACCCTGGCCCGGCTGAACAGCAGGTCGCCCACCATCACTGCCGGTGAGTGGAGACCAACGACACTCACCGGTTCCGCAGGGTCGTCGGCCTGGATGACCTCGCTGATCTCGTAAAGGAACGGGTCGAAGCATGTCGATGCCACTGTCCGCATCCCCAGTGCGCCGACGAACTCCAGATAGGTGTGGACCGGCACCTGGCCCCGCGGCCACACCTGGCCCAGCAGCACGTCGTTCACCCGGCTCAACGCATACAGCTCCCAGGACGCGGACGGGTACCAGACCGACACCGGATAGGCCGGTGCCGTCGCGACAGACTTCAAAAAGGCCCTGTAGGCTTCGAGCCCTTCATCAAGCCACCCCATGAGCGTCGGTCGTGCGTCGGCATCTGGCGGCAGGTCCTGCAGCCGCTTGTACAAGGACCGTGCGTCGCAGGTGAGCTCCATCTCGGCAGGTTATCGTCGCCGCCGACCACGACATAGGCAATATGGCGTCGCGGGCTTCGACGGGCGGCGGGCGCCGACGGGTCAGCGGAAGACGCGACGGAGCCAGGTGGATATGGCTTCGACGAGCAGGACGGTGACGAAGATCATGATGACCAGGGTGGTGACCTGGCCGTGCAGGGACATGACGGTGGAGGCTTGGGTGATGTAGAAACCGACGCCTCCGCCGCCGACGATACCGAGGATGGTCGCGGCGCGGATGTTCGTGTCGACGAGGTACAGGGAGTTGGAGACCAGGGCGGGGAAACCTACTGGCCAGGTGCTGGAGAAGAAACGTTGGGTGCGGGTGGCGCCGGTGGCGGTGACAGCGCGTTCGAGTCCACGGGGGACTTCTTCGAAGGAGTCGGCGACGAGCTTGCCGAGCAGGCCGACGCCGCCGAAGGCCAAAGCGATGACACCGGCCTGGTTGCCCAGACCGGTGATCATGATGAGGAAGATCGCCAAGACCAGCTCGGGCACACCACGGAAGACGACGAGGACGACACGGAAGAACTGGCGCACACCGGGGGTCGGGGCCACGTTACGGGCCGCGAGCGCGCCGAAGACCACCGAGAACACCAGGGACAGCCCAGCGGCGGCGAACGCGACCTCGACGGTGATGAGCATGGCTTGGGCGAACTCGCCAAAGCTGTGGCTGCCATAGCTGGGGGGCCAAAAGCTCTGCACGGTGGGTAGCACGTAGTCCCAGGTGATCTGGGATGCGTTCACGTCAGCCCACCAAAAGCTTGCCACGACCAGCGCGACAGCGGTCCACACCCAGACCAGGTTGCGCACACGTGAACCGGTCCAGGGCCGGTGGAGCATGGCCTCGACACTCACCTCGGCGTCGCGGTGGCGGGGCAGCAGGCGCCGGACGAACCCCGGGGCTGTGCGGTTCGTGCCGACAGGACCATCAGCTGACGACGGGCGGCGACCCAGCCGTTGGACGAACGCGGTGAGACGCCCGCCTGCAGGTCTGGCCGGACGGTCACCGGTGGCGACGCGCACGATCCGGCCGCCCAGGCCCCGCCCGGCAGGGTCGGTGCCGAGCAGGTGGCGGCGGATGGTGGACGAGACGATCTCCAGCACGACGCACAGCACGAAGATGACGATGGCGATACCCAGCCCCCGTCCGTACCCCTCGGGGAACTGCTGGAACGCCACGCGCATGGCATACCCCAGGCCCCCGACACCTGCGTACCCGAGGATCGCCGACCCGCGCAGGTTGATATCGAAACGGTGCAGCACCGTGGCGATCCACGACGGCAGGACCTGCGGGAACGTCGCCGCCCAGAACTCTTGGGCACGTGAGCCGCCAGCGGCCCGCACTGCCTGGCGCGGACCGTCGTCGGACTGTTCGATCGCGTCGGCGAACAGCTTGGAGATCATGCCGATGGAGTGGATACCCAAGGCGAAGATCCCCGGCAACGCGCTGCCCAGGACGAACGCCATAGCAAAGGCCATGGCCAGGACAACATCAGGCACAGCCCGTGTGATCACACCGATCGCCCGGCCTACCCAGCGCAACCACGGCGAAGGGCTGGTGTTGGCCGCGCAGATCCACGCGACGGGTACGGAGATGACCGCCGCCATAGCCGTGCCCAGCACGACGATCCCCACGGTCAGGCCAATGAGGTACACCAGGTCGCCAGCGGGCGGCAGGCTGATGGGGTCCATCCGGCTGAACGTCGTCACAGCGGTGTCCATGCTTGAGCGCATAGACGACCACGAGAAGTCGAGCCTCGACAGCGCGTGGACGGAAAAGGCCAGCATGGCCACGATGAGGCCCAGCCCTGCGATCTTGTCCACGGCGACACGTCGGCGCGGCGCCCGCGTGACGACATCAACCTCGCCGGGGGCCGCAGCGGAGGTATCTGTGTGGGTTGTCACGCGGGGCCGCTGACCGAATAGCCAGCGCTGACCAGACCAGCGCTGACGAGCTCGGCGTCCAGGTCGACATCCGGGCCAGGTGCCAGGTCGCGGTAGACCTGCATCACCTGTGCCTTGTCGAGGTTCGCGGCTTTGGTGTCCATGACGACCTCGCCCCTGCGCAGCCCGACGATACGGTCCGCCCAGCCCAGGGCGATATCGACCTGGTGCAAGGAGCACACGACGGTCAGGCCGTCGGCGGCGGCGATCTCACGCACCAGGTCCATGACCTGGGTGGCCGACTCGGGGTCCAGGCTCGCCACAGGTTCGTCGGCCAGGAGCACCTGCGGGTTCTGCATGAGGGCGCGGGCGATAGCGACGCGTTGCTGCTGCCCCCCGGACAGCTCGTCGGCACGCTGGTACGCCTTGTCCAGCAGGCCGACACGCTCCAGACGCCTCAGCGCGTCGACGCGCAGCGCTTTGGGGTACGCCCACAGGCCCAGCCGCGGGCCGCGCAGACGCCCCAGGGCTCCGGTGAGCACGTTCTCCAGCACTGTCAGCGACGGCACCAGCTCGAACTGCTGGAAGATCATGGCGACACGGCAGCGCAACGCCCGCAACGCGGTGGGCCGCAGCTTCGGGACGGTTTGGCCCAGGACGTCCACCGCGCCGCACGTGGGACGTTCGAGGCCGTTGAGGTGCCGCAGGAGCGTGGATTTTCCTGACCCGGACAGGCCGAGCAGCACGACGACCTCCCCGGAGTTCACGGTCATGGAGACGTCGTGCAGTGCCCGGACCGAACCGAAGCACTTGGTGACCTCGGTGACCGAGACAACGGGGGTGGTCGTCGTGCTGTTCATGGCTGGCCTTTTCCTGGGGTCAGGCCGCGCACTTCGCGGCAGGGATCGATGTGCACAGGTCGATGATCGTCTGGTAGTACGACTCGTCCTTGGCCTGTGCGCCGAAATAGGTGGAAGAGAAACCGTCGGTGATACTCACACCCGAAGCGGTGATCGCTTCGACCGTCGCACCCTGGAGCACCTGCGTGAGCTGTGCCTTGACGTCGTCCGGGAGCACCGACGAGATCGACAGAGGGCCACCAGGCACGTATTCACGGGCGACGACGGTCACGTCACCCTTGGTGGCGGCAGGCTGGGTTTCGGTGTCTTCGGCGAAGCCGACGTCGCACTGGCTGGTGGCCACGGACTGGACGGACTTGTCGTGCGCGCCAGCGAAAACAGGCGTGAAGTCGTCGAAGGTCGGGTTGCCGTTGGCGTCAGAGCCTGAAGCCTCGACGTTCAAACCAGCGTTCTTCAGCTGGTACAGGCCGAACAGGTACCCGGAGGTCGAGTTCGGGTCGACGAAGCAGACCTTCATACCTTTGGCCTCGGACAAAGACGTGATGGACGAGCCAGGCGGGACGACGGCTTCGGAGTAGTAGCCGGGGTCGTTCACCTCGGGAGACGACAAGGCAGCCGCGACCGGTTCGAGCTTCGCGCCTTTGTTGACGGCCATGACGTACTGCAGGCCACCAGAAACCATGACGTCGACCTTGCCGGCGACCGCGGCGGCGATGAGCGCGGTGTAGTCAGCAGTCGGGTAGTACTCGACCTTGAGGCCGGTCTGCTTGGCGATGTAGTCCTCGAGCGGCTTGTTGTTCGAGTCCGAACCAGCCTTGTCGGGCACGGCGCCGAAGACGATCGTGCCCTCGGCCTTGGCCCAGGTGCCCGGGCCGTAGGTGCTCTCGGACGCGTCGGTGCTGTCGGAGCACGCACCGAGGGCCGCGAACAACAGCGCGGCCGTGGCGAGCGCAGACGCTCGCTTCATGTGGGACAGGTGCATCATGAGCCTTTCGGTTCTGCACACGTTCATATCGAGATCCGTGTGTCACCGGCCAAACTAGACACCGCTGGTGAAACCACCACCACACCCAGGTGACCACGAGGTGAACATCCTCCGGCCTGTACGTTCTCCCAGGCCAGAACCCTGAAATCGCAAGAGTGAGGAGGCCGGGACAGCGGGCGGATCTCGCCGAGGAGAAAGCGGCGGAACGGTCCCGCCACCGTCCCGGCTCGGCTGGCCGCCGGTGTTCAGGCGGTGGCGTCCACTTCAGCGCGGATCGTCCTCGACATCTCGCCGGTAGGTTCGAGAAAGGTGGTCAGGACGTCGCCGGCTTCGGCAAGGCTGCCGTTGTTGATGATGGTGAGGTCGGCTTTGTGACCAGGGGCGGGGTCGTCGCGGTCGAGGCGGCGGGTGACCTCGTCGCGGGTCTCACGTCCACGGCGCGACAGGCGGTGGGCCCGGACGCGTTCAGCAGCTGTGACCAAGACGACGCGCAGGTCGTCGTAACGGCCGGCGAGGTCGTCCAGAACTGTGCGCGACACGTTCGCCACGACGACGCGGCCGTCACGGACCACGTCGTCGACGCACGCGGGCAGTCCGTAGCGCAGACCGTGGGCGTCCCAGTGGCAGGCGAAAGCGCCTTCGGCCAGGGCGTTGGCGAACTCGTCCTTGGTCACCGGCAGGTGGTCTTCACCTGGGCCTGCTGGGCGGGTGATGACACGCCGCGGGACCATGACCAGCGGTCCCAGACGTCCAGCGGCGTAGGCGATGAGGCTGTCCTTGCCCACACCGCTGGCTCCGACGACCGCGACGAACGCCCCCGGCCCGACCTTGCGGTCGGCGGCTGGCCCGGCTGCCGCCGGGCTCATGCGACCCGCGACCCTTCACGCCACACGGCGCGCACCACCGGCACGTGCAGCGCCCCGGCAGCGTGCCTGTGCACCCGGACGACGTCTGCGCGCAGACCAAGGGCGATCTCGCCGCGGTCGTGCAGGTCCACAGCACGGGCGGGGTTGGTGCTCAACAGGTGCACACCCTGCTCGATCGGCAAGAGCCCTTCCGCGGCCAGGCCAAGCACTGCCTGCAACCCGCTCGCAGGCACGTAGTCCGACGACAGCACATGCAGCAACCCGAGGCTGAGCAGTTCGGACGCGGCGACGTTGCCTGACTGCGACCCTCCGCGCACGACGTTCGGTGCACCCATGACGACCAGCTGCCCAGCGTCGGCGGCGGCGCGGGCGGCTTCCACGGTCGTGGGGAACTCGGCGATACCGACCCCGAGGGACACCGACTCGGCGACGTGCGCCGCCGTGGCGTCGTCGTGGGTGGCCAATGTGATCCCCAAGGCGTGGGCACGTTGGGAGATGGCGTGGCGGTGCACGTCGGAGTACTGCGCTGAGGTGGTACGCAACGTCGCCACGTGGCTGTCGAACTCGGCGTCGGTGATCTGCCGCTTGCCGATGACGTAGGTGCGGAACGCCTCGATGTCGGCGTACTGGCGTTCCCCTGGCGTGTGGTCCATGAGCGAGGCGAGACGCACGTACGGGTCGTCTTCGAACGACTCGAACGAGTCCAGGCAGTCAGGCGCCGACACTTCGCACCGCAGGTGGATGTAGTGGTCGGCGCGCAGCAGCCCCGCTGCGCACGAGTGGGTGACCGCCTCGGCCAGACGGTGCGCGTTGGCTGGCGCGGGGTCGTTCGCCCCTGGTGACGACCCGACACGGACCGCGTCGAACACGGTGGTCACACCCGCGGCGGTCATCTGGGCGTCGTGGGCGAGCACCGCAGGCACAGGGTCCCACTGGGTGCCTGGCCGTGGTTCGAAGTGGTACTCCAGGTGGTCGGTATGCAGCTCGACGACACCGGGCAGCAGGTAGTCGCCGTCGCAGTCTTCGCCGCAGCCGACAACACCTTCGTCGACGTCGGTGATCACCCCGTCGCGCCAGACGACGGTACCGGTGATCACATCGTCGGCCAGGACGACCTGCGCGTTGGTCAGGACCGTTTCGGTACGCACGTCTTCAGCCAGGTGCTGGCGACGTGTCTGCACAGTGGAGCTCATCGTTGTTCCTCTCCCTCATCAAGGCCCCGACGGGGCCACCGTTCATACCGAGGCCCCGACGGGACCACGGTCGGCGTTGTGGGCCATCACGGGCCGGGCTGGTTGTGCGCGGTCTGGCAGGGTCGTGCGGCCTTCGAGCTGGTGCACAGACCGCAGGACGAACGGCGCCCCAGGTTCGGGTTCGCTGTAGACGCACAAGGCGTCGACCTGCACGTCCCGGGAGCCGAACCCTGCGAACCCTCCTGACAGGTACCCGTCGAAGTGCTCAGCGAGGGCCGCACCCACACGTGGACGGTCCACTTCGGCGATGTGGTCGGTCAGCGTCAGGTGCGCGCGGAACTCGTCGAGCACATACGGGTATCCCCACAGGTCGAGCAGGCCGCGCTGGGCGGCGGTGAGCCGCTCAGGGCGCCGGCGCGCACGTTCAGCCTCGGTCAGCGGGGCGCGCAGGTCGTCGGTGTTGCGCACGACTGACGCAGCCAGGGCGTCCAGACCTGTGGCTGGCGCCCCGGGGACCAGCGCGTAGAACCCGTCGAGCAGCACCAGCTCGAGCCGGGGCATCGTCGTGCTGGCCGTGTGCCGCGCCAGGTCCGACACCCTCGTCTCCAGGTCGCCCGTCGTGACGTCGTCGGCGAGGCGGAACGGAGCCCGCAGTGTTGCGTGGAACCCGTACCGGCGGGCGTCGACGGTGATCGCGTCGACCTGCTCACGGGTCCAGCCAGAGGGGACCGCCGGGTCGACGAACCGTCCGTCGACGGAGCGGCCGAGCCACGACTCCGCCAGCGTCCGGACCGGGTCAGGCGACAACGCCCCTGGCAAGAGGTACACCGCGTACCTCTTGCACAGCCACGACGGTGTGGCGCTCATGGCGCCACCAGGGCCAGCTGCGGTGCGAACGCTTCGACGTCGACCACACGGTCGGCGACAGCCTCACGCACGTCAGCGTCGTGGAAGATGGCGAGCATCCCCACCCCACGGTCCAGCTCGGCGCGGATCAGCTCGACGACGGTCTCTCGGTTACGGGCGTCCAAAGATGCGGTCGGTTCGTCCAGCAGCAACAGCTGGTGCCCGGTGATGAACCCGCGGGCGATGTTCACACGTTGCTGCTCACCACCGGAGAACGTGGCCGGGGGCAGAGCCCACAGACGACCAGGGATCGACAGCCGCGAGAGCAGCCCGGCCGCCCGCTCGTGGGCCTCCTCACGTGGCACACCCCGTGCGACCAGCGGTTCGGCGACCACCTGGAGCGCTGGCACCCGGGGGACGGCCCGCAAGAACTGGCTGACGTAGCCGATGGTGTCGCGGCGTGCGGCGAGCACCTCGCGGGGGCTGGCCGTGGCCAGGTCCACCGGGCCGTCAGCGCCGTCGAGCATGATCGACCCGGCCTCGACACGGTAGCTGCCGAAAACCATCTTGAGCACCGAGCTCTTCCCGGCGCCTGACTCCCCCGCGAGCACGACGCACTCGCCGCGTCCCACGTCGAAGGTCAGACCACGCAGGACGGGCAGCCGTTGTCCGCTCTGCAGGTGCATGGTGAAGGTCTTGTCCACGCCGTGCACCGACAGGACCGGGCCTGGGGTATCGGGGATCGAGATCATGGTCATCCTTGGAGGATCGAAGAGACGAGCAGCTGGGTGTAGGCGGCCTGCGGGTCGTCGAGGACCCGGTCGGTCAGGCCCGACTCGACGACCTCGCCGTCTTTCATCACGAGGGTGCGGTGCGAGATCAGCCGCGCCACCGCCAGGTCGTGGGTGACGACCACGACCGCCAGGCCGAGCTCGGCGACCAGCGACCGGATGAGGTCCAGCAACCGGGCCTGCACCGACACGTCCAGGCCGGAGGTCGGTTCGTCCATGAACACCAGACGCGGGCCGACCACGAGGTTGCGTGCGATCTGCAGCCGCTGGCGCATACCGCCGGAGAACGTCGCAGGCGCGTCGTCGATACGGTCGACGGGGATCTCGACTTTCTCCAGCCACTCGGTGGCCTTGGCGCGGATCTTGCCGTAGTGGCGCCACCCGTTGGCCATCAACGGTTCGCCGATGTTCCCACCAGCGCTCACATGCATACGCAGCCCGTCGGCGGCGTCCTGGTGGACGAAACCCCAGTGGGTGCGCCACAGCGTGCGCACCTCACGTTCGGACAGGTCCGTCAAGGACACGAGCTTGTCCGGTTCGGTGCGGTAGCGCACTGACCCGGTGTCGGTGCTCAACCGCTGCGAGAGCATCCCCAGCAGCGTCGACTTACCCGACCCTGACTCGCCGACGACAGCCAAGACCTCACCAGGCCACAGGTCGAACCCGACGCCGCGGCACCCGAACCGTTGCCCGTACCGGTGCCCGGCATCGGTGACCGACAGCAACGGTCCTTCGGTGGTCTTGGCCGGCTGGCCCACGGCGAGCCTTGCCGGGTGCTGCACCAGGTGCACCGACGTGTCGTCGTGCGCGCCGACGTCCGAAGCGTCCTGCGCGGCAGAGGTGCCCTGCACGGTCGCGACCGCGCAGCACGGCGGTGCTGGCTCTGGTTCCTGGCCGCCAGCGGTGCGTTCGCAGTGGTCGGTGTCGGAGCACACGAAGATCGACCGGCCCGAGTCGTCCACGACGACCTCGTCCATGTACACCCCGACGGACCCGCAGATCGCGCACGGGGTGGAGAACTTCTGCGGTTCGAAACCGAAGTCCTCGAAGTCGATACTCACCACGTCGGTGTACGGGGGCACGGCGTAGATCCGTTTTTCGCGCCCGGCGCCGAACAGGTGCAGGGCGGGCGAACGGTGGAGCTTGGGGTTGTCAAAGCTGGGGATCGGCGACGGGGCCATCATGTACCGGCCGTTGACGACCACCGGGTAGTCGTAGGTCTTGGCGATATGCCCGTACCGTGCGATGTCCTCGTAGAGCTTGACGTACATGAGCCCGTAGTCGCCCAAGGCGTGCAGGCGGCGGGTTTCGGACTCGCGTGGCTCCAACCAGCGCAGAGGTTCAGGTGTGGGCACCTGGTAGACCATGGTCTGGTTCTGCGACAAGGGTTTCTCGGGAATGCGGTGCCGGGTCTGGATGACGCTCGCCTCGTCGGTGCGGGTCGTGGTCGTGCAGGAGGCGACCTTGGCGAAGAACTGGCGGATGCTCACCGCGTTGGTGGTGTCGTCAGCGCCCTGGTCGATGACTTTGAGGACATCGTCAGGCCCGACGACCGACGCGGTGACCTGCACCCCTCCGGTCCCCCACCCGCGGGGCATAGGGACCTCACGGCTGGCAAACGGCACCTGGAACCCGGGGACGGCCACAGCTTTGAGCAGGGCGCGGCGGATCACACGTTTGGTCTGCTCGTCGAGGTACGCCTCGTTGTACTCGATCCGCGGGTACGACGCCTGGGTGTTCGCTGGCACCTGGACGGCTTCGATGGTCATCGCGTCTCCTGCGGTTGTGGGGACTCGGGTTGTGGGGACTCGTCGTGCATCGTGCGCAGCAACGCCAGCTCGGCCTGGAAATCCACGTAGTGGGGTAGCTTGAGGTGCTCGACGAAACCGCTCGCCTGGACGTTGTCGGCATGCTCGACGACGAACTCCTCGTCGTTGGCCGGCGCCACAGCGCGCTCGCCGAGCTCTTCGGCCCGCAGAGCCCGGTCGACCAGCGACATCGACATCGCTTTGCGCTCGGAACGCCCGAAAGCCAGCCCGTAGCCGCGGGTGAACATCGGTGGGACCGACGAGCTCCCGACGAACTGCGCGACCATCTGGCACTCGGTGACTTCGATCCGGCCGATACACACGGCGAAACCCAGCTCGGGGACGTCCAGCTCGACCTCGACCTGCCCGACCCGCACCTCCCCGACGAACGGGTGCGAGCCGCCGTAACCACGCAACGTGGAGTAACCCATGGAGAGCAAGAAACCCTCGTCGCCGCGGGCCAAGGCCTGCATACGCTCAGCCCGTGACATGGGGAACACCGTCGGGTCGCGGGTCAGGTCCGCCGGGTCAGGGTCTGACTCGTCACTGCTGGCCGGTTCGATGAGCGCCGAAGCCCCGAGCAGGTCGGTGACACGGGCCATCGGTTCGGCCTCGTCGAAATCAGCGTCGACGTGCCCCTGGTCAGGTTCTGCCAGCAACCGGTGCGTGTAGTCGAACGTCGCCCCGAGCTGTTGACCACCGGGGATGTCCTTGAACGTCGCCGACACCCGCCGCTCGGACGGGAGCCTGGCCGTGTCGACCGCGGCCGTGGTGCCGAACCGTGGCAACGTCGTGCGGTAGGTGCGCACGAGGGTGACGGCCTCGAGCACATCGCCTTGGGCCTGGACCACAGCCCTGGCAGCCAGGTCCTCGTCGTACAGGGAGCCTTCGCTCATCACCCGCGAGACCAGCACGCCCAGCTGGTCGCGGACCTGGTCGGCGCCCAGCCGCGGGCCTGTCCCGCGGCCACGCTGGGCGAGCAGGGCGTGGGCGTTGGCGATGGCCTGCTCACCACCTTTGACGGCGACGTACATCAGCGCACCTCCGTGTGGTCGGTCATGGTCAGCCGGGTTGTACGTGGTAGCGCCACGAGCGCGTCGTCACTGGCCAGCACCAGGTCCACACCGCGGGGGAAAACCGCTGCGTTGGCAGCCCACTGCTGGGCGAAACAGGGCGGGAACGGCGAGCGCCACAGTGTCGGTTCTGCGAACCCGGGACCCTCAGCACCGAGGACCACCTCGTCGGTGGGTTGGCCGGTCATCACCACGACGGTCGTCGACGTGTGCGGGGCCTCGTCGGTGCCCAAGGCGAACACAGCGAGTGGGGGCAGGGACGCTGGTGCCGCGACAAGGGCGAACGCCGCGCCGGACGGGTCGTTGACGACCCGGGCGCCGGTGTGGAACTCCAGCCACGCGGTCACAGCAGCGTCGCACGCCAAAGCCGGGTCCAGCCACAACGGTGTGGAGTCGTCGGCCAGAGCCAGCACCAACGCGGCGGCACCTTGGGTCAACGCCCCGGGGGCAGAGACCTGGCACCGCAGCACCTGGCTCGTCGTCGGGTGCGCGAACGCGTCGAGCAGCACCCGGAAGGTCTGCTGGGCGTCGTGGACACGGTCGGCAAAACCCGGTGCCAGGACGGTGGGGTTGAGGTTCATTGGTCGTCGTCCTCCATACCGGCGGTGTTCTCCCTGGCCACTGTGAGGAAGTTGACCTGGGTGGCGCGGGCTTCGGCGCAGGCGCGGGCATCGTCGTGCTCGTGCTCGCGTTCGAGCGGCTCGACGACCTCAGCCAAGGCACGCGGGCTGGTCGCCGGGTCGGCGACGAGGGCGTCGAAGATCGCCGCCAGCCCTGCGTGCTCGGTGTCAGAGCCCAAGACATAGCTCGTCCCGACCTGCTCACAGGTCAAGCAGCCGCCGCGCAGCACCGCTGTGGCACGTGTGACCGTCGCCTCACCGACGTTGAACCGGTCGCCGGAGCCGCCGATACGTCCCTGCACCATGACGAGCCCAGCCTCAGGCCCGCGCAGGTACTCGACCGTCGGAGGGTCTGGCCAGGCGGCCCAGTGCGCGGCGAGCCTCGAGGCGTCGGCGCGCGCCAGGGCACGTGCTGCCCTCTGGCGCACCATCACCGTAGGTGCTGCGTCGTTCATCGCTCTCCTCGTTGTCGCGGTGCTGGCAGGTCGTGGTGCTGACATCCCGAAGCTACCGACGCTGGGGAAGCGCCCGGGTGGATCGTCGTGACCAGGAGATGAACACTTCGAGAAGAACAGCGACCGTCCCCGCCGGTGCTTTCACAGGACGAGCCGGTAGGCTGCGCAACGATGCCAGCGACCAGAGGTCCGACGACTGAGCCAGACGTGCCCAGCGGCGCCACGGACGTCATCGTGGTCCGCTCACTGACCAAGTCCTACGACGGTGTGGCGGTGGTCGACCACATCGACCTGACCGTCCGCGAGGGCGAGGTCTTCGGGATCTTGGGGCCCAACGGGGCAGGGAAGACGACCGCGCTGGAGATGATCGAAGCCATGCGCCCGATCGACTCCGGAACAGCGCTCGTCGACGGGATCGACGTGGCGAAGCACCCGCAAAAAGTACGTTCCATCATCGGGATCCAGCTACAGTCGTCAGCGTTCTTCGAGAGAGTGACGCTCACCGAGCAGATCCGGATGTTCGCGGCGTTCTACGGGGCGAAAGCCGACCCGGACGAGCTGCTCGCAGCCGTCGACCTGACCGAGAAGGCAAAATCGTACCCAGAGAAGCTGTCAGGCGGGCAAAGACAGCGGTTCTCCATCGCCACAGCACTCATCAACACCCCGCGGGTGCTGTTCCTGGACGAACCGACCACAGGGCTGGACCCGCAGGCCCGCCGGCACCTGTGGGACCTCATACGCGATATCCGCGACCGGGGGATCACCGTCGTGCTGACCTCGCACTACATGGAAGAAGCCCAGACGTTGTGCGACCGTCTGGCCATCATGGACACAGGCAGGATCATCGCCATGGACACCCCCGCACAGATGGTCGCAGACCTGCTCGACCGGGGGTTCCACAAAGAGGTCACCGCCGAGCGCGCCGACCTCGAAGACGTGTACATCGACCTCACCGGCAAAGAGCTGAGAGACTGACATGACCGCGGTCGTCACCTACGCCAGGACCCAGATCAGAGCATTTTTCCGCGACCCCGTCGCCATGTTCTTCGTGATCTTGCTCCCCCTGATCTTCCTCGTGGTGTTCGGGTCGATCTTCGGCAACACATCGACGAACTTCCGTGTCGCAGTCATCGACCACTCCGGCACCGACTTCACCGCCGGGCTGCTAGCAGCCGCCGAAGACGACGACCTGCTCACCGTCGTCGACGTCAGCTCTCTGGCCGACGCCAAAGAACAGATGAGCCGCGGGCAGATCGACTCGATCATCGAGCTACCACCGGGGTTCGGCGATATCGCCGACGTCGACGGTGTGATGGCCCCAGCCGGCCAGATGACCGTGTACTACACCGAAGCCAACCCCCAGTCGGGCCAAGCCGTCGCAGCGGTGATGCGCGCCATGCTCGACGGCGTCAACCGCGAGACCACCGGGTTTGTGGACCCGCTGACCGTCGAACAAAAACCGACCACCGAGGCGGGACTCACCCAGTTCGACTACACGTTCGCTGGGATGCTCGCCTTCACCATCTTGTCCCTGGGGCTCTTCGGGCTGGCCAACACCCTGCCCGCGCAGAAGAAGTCGGGGGCGCTACGCCGGATCCGGGCCACGCCGTTCCAAGCGGTGAAACTACTGACGGGGACGGCGCTCGAGTACGTCGTGCTCGGGGCGATCGCGCTGGTGGTGATGATCATCGTCGGGCTGACTTTCTTCAGTTTTGACATGCGGGGGGACTGGTTTACTTTTACTGTCTTTGTTACCGCTTCGCTGGCTATGATGATCGGGTTTGGGTTGCTCATCGGGGGATGGGCCAAGAACGAGAACCAGGCGGCTCCGCTCAGCAACATCATTGCGTTTCCTATGATGTTCTTGTCTGGGGTGTTCTTCCCGCGGTTCCTCATGCCAGGATGGCTGCAGGGGGCTACGGCTTGGTTGCCGTTGACGCCTGTGGCGGACGGGATACGGTTTATTACTACTGAGGGGGCTACGCTTGTCACGGTTGCGCCGCAGCTGGGGATGGTTGTTGGGTGGGGGGCTGCTATGTACTTGTTGGCTTTTCGGCTTTTTCGTTGGGAATAGTGGTTGGGTCCGCGGGTTGGGGTGTCTTGCCGCCACGCTGTCCCCCGGCCGGCTTTCGCCGGCCTTCCCGCCAGACCCGATGCCAGCGCGGCGGCAAGACACCCCAACCCGCTCGCAGGACGTCACCACCCGAGGGG
>Ga0123353_10003495_pt1 | contig 19859 bp, 18 predicted proteins | sample TergutLab28metaG_3_FD_92763 | JGI IMG/M metagenome (GOLD analysis project Ga0123353, IMG submission 92763) | Labiotermes labralis P3 segment gut microbial communities from Petit-Saut dam, French Guiana - Lab288 P3 | ecosystem: Host-associated > Arthropoda: Insects > Digestive system > Gut ... | reverse complement strand
GATGCACGAATCAAATTGGACTCCGTTTACCAAAAATTCCACTTCGATAATCAATGATTATAAATTGTATCAACTTCAAGTTTTAGAATTGACACACCAATAGCAATAATTGTGAATGCGGAATTGGGAATGAGGAATTGAAGATAATTCCCCATTATCCATTCCCAATTCCTAATTATCTAGCCACTTCTTTAAGAAAATCATCAAAAAATCAGTGGAGTGCCATGCCGCCGCTGACGTCGACCGAGGCGCCGATCATGTAACTGGCACGGTCGGAGCAAAGGAACACCGCCACTTGGGCGACTTCATCGACATGAGCAATCCGGTTGAGCAGCGAGCGACGTTTTGTTCCTTCCGGATTGCTGTCGATCTCCTTGGCGATGATGTCGGTGTACATGAAGCCGGGCAAAATCGCATTGACGTTGATTCCGTGCTCGCCGACTTCATACGCCAACGACCGGGTGAAGCCGCACATGCCGGCTTTGGTCATGTCGTAGGCGGTTTTGCCGTGCATAGAGCCGCGGACCGCCGCCTGAGACGCCACGTTGACGATTCGACCCGGTGATTTTCGGGCAAGCAATCGCCGGATGATTTCCCGGGAACAGAGGAACATTCCTTGCAGATTCACGTCAACACATTTCTTGAACTCTTCAAGCGACAGTTCCACACAAGGAGGTTGGGCAATGTAGGCCGCGTTATTGACCAAGGCGTCGGGCGGACCGAGCTTTTCCTCAATTTCGGCAAACATTTTCAACACGTCTTCTTCCCGGGAGACGTCGGCGTAAATGGCAAGAGCATCGACTCCATATTTTTCCCGGATTTCAGCAGCCAAAGACTCGGCGACCTCGGGATTGACGATGTAATTGATCGCGACTTTGGCCCCTTCCACAGCAAGCATCCCGGAAATCGCCCGCCCCAATCCCGTTGACCCGCCTGTCACTAGGACCACCTGATTTTTTAAATGTAAATCCATCGTTTCTCCTGACAAAAAAAATGTGGAATGGGAAAATAAGCGCAAAATGCAAAGATATTTTTCATTTTGCACTTTACGTTTTGCGCTTGTCCGTTTTTTCCGCGTCTTTGAAGAGTTTGTATTCGATACTGTCGACGAGGGCCTGCCAGCTTGCCTCGACGATATTTTCGTTGACTCCGACGGTCCCCCAGGCGTCCTTGCCGTCAAACGATTCGATCAACACCCGAACCTGAGCGGCGGTTGCCGCTTCGGAATTGATGACGCGAACCTTGTAATCAATCAGCCGCATTTGTTCGAGATTCGGAAAATACGGCAACAGAGCTTTTCGCATGGCGCAGTTCAAGGCGTCGACCGGTCCGTCTCCCTCGGCGACGACATGCTGGATATCGCCGTTAATCCGAATCTTGACCGTCGCTTCGCTGACCATGGCCCCGTTTTGCTGCGATTCGATCCCGACATGGTAGTGCAGCTTCTCAAAATGCGGCTTGTACAAGTCGCTGACCCGGCGGACAAGAATATTGAACGATCCCTCGGCAACTTCATATTGATAGCCGAGATTTTCCCGCTTGACCACCTCGGCAAGAATCTTCTGCATGAGCGTTTCATCCTGTTTGATGTTGTGACGCCCGGTCATCGCGACGATGTTCGACCGTCCGGAAAGCTCACTGACAAGAACACGGCGTTCATTTCCCACGGCGGCAGGGTCGATGTGTTCGTAGGAGTTGGCCGTCCGGTGAATTCCGCTGACGTGCATCCCCCCCTTATGGGCAAACGCGCTTTTGCCAACAAAAGGCTGCCGTTTCGAGATCGGCACATTGACCATTTCGTAGACATATCGTGACAGATTTGTCAACTGAATGATGGAATCCGGTTTCAGGAGTTCGTACCCTTTCTTTTTCAAGGCCAAAATGGCGCAAATCTGGATCAAATCAGCATTTCCGCAACGTTCACCGAAGCCGTTGATTGTTCCCTGGACGTGGGTGGCGCCGGCATCAACAGCGGAAATCGTGTTGGCAACGGCCATCCCGCAGTCATTGTGCGCGTGAATCCCGACCCGGGCGTCGACCGATCGGACCACCTGTTTGACCGCGTCAAAAATCTCCGACGGCATTGAGCCGCCGTTGGTGTCACAAAGCGCGACGGTTTCGGCACCTGCGGCGACCGCCGTTTTCAATGTCTGGAGCGAATATTCCGGGTCACTTTTGAAGCCGTCGAAAAAATGTTCCGCGTCATAGATCACCCGACGATCGTTTTTGGTGAAATATTCAACGGTTTCCTCAATCATCTCGAGATTTTCTTCCCGAGTCGAACAAATCACCTCTTCGACCTGAAACGCGGACGATTTTCCAACAATGGTGATACAAGGGGTTTTGGCGTCAAGGAGCGACTGAATTCCGGAATCTTCCGTGATGGATTTTCCTTTGCGTCGTGTCATTCCGAACGCAGAAACCTTAGCTGTTTCAAGGGTTACATCAGAAATTTCCTGAAAAAACCGGAAATCCTTGTCGTTCGAGGCAGGGTATCCCCCTTCGACGAAGTCGAATCCGAGCGAATCCAGACGTCCGGCAAGATGAATTTTGTCCTGAAGGGAAAAACTGATTCCTTCCGCCTGCGAACCATCGCGTAATGTTGTGTCGTAAATCTGGATTTTCGTCATGTCGTTGAATTTTCGTGCTTTTTTCATGTCCAACCAAAAATATTACCGGCCATTTTCGCACAACAACCGATTCTGTCAACGGCTTTGATAGATTGGACGATTATACTCAAACCGGTTGGAAATTTCCGAAACTGGATACGGAACACCCTGCAACGCAGGGTGTTTGTGCAAGGCCGAAGGCTACCGCCCATACCGGCTTCGGTATATCCTGTGTCGAACCCTTGTCTGTTTCCTGTTTTTTTGTATAATTAGCGGGTTGGTGGTTATTCGTTTGTTGCTCTTTGTCAGCCTGTAAAATCGGGGGTGCTTCTTGTCATCGGATGATTCTTTTTCTGGGAACGAAAATTCGGAAAATGAAAATAATATTGACAGTAATATTGAAAATGATTTGCCGATTCCTGACGCTCCTGGCGCGGGTGATCCTAACACGAGTGAGATGCCGACCGGGGTTGATTTCAACGCCGGAAAAATCGTGCAACTATCGATTGAGGATGAACTCCGTGGCAGCTATCTGACCTATGCGATGAGTGTCATTGTCAGCCGGGCTTTGCCGGATGTCCGGGACGGCCTGAAACCGTCGCAAAGGCGCGTCTTGGTGGCGATGAACGATCTGAACATCGGACCAACCGCCAAACGGGTAAAATGTGCAAAAATCTCCGGCGACACGAGCGGCAACTATCACCCCCATGGTGAAGGGGTCGTTTATCCGACCCTTGTTCGTATGGCCCAAGAATGGAACATGCGGCACGTCCTTGTCGACAAGCAGGGGAATTTCGGCTCCATCGCCGGTCTCCCCCCGGCGGCAATGCGGTACACCGAAGCCCGGTTGTCGGTGTTCGCGTCAATGATGCTTGAAGACCTCGAATACGATACCGTTGATTTCGTCCCAACTTACGACGATCGCCACACGGAACCGACGGTTTTGCCGTCGAAATTTCCGAATCTTCTGGTCAACGGAACCAACGGAATTGCCGTGGGAATGGCGACAAGTATTCCGCCGCACAATTTGGGGGAAATCTGTGACGCGACAGTCGCCGTGATTGACAATCCGAAGATTTCGCCCGATGAACTGCTGGAGATCTGTCCCGGCCCCGACTTTCCGACCGGCGGGATCATTTGCAACAGGTCCGGAATCCGAAGAGGGTATCTGACCGGTCGATCCACGGTTTTGGTCCGTGCCAAGGCAACCATCGAAGAAACAGGAAAACGCAACCGGATCATCGTTCATGAAATTCCCTACCAACAGGCGCGTGACCGGGTTGAGGAAAAAATCGCCGAAATGGTTCACGCCGGCAAAATCGTCGGCATTTCGAACATGCGGAACGAGTCCGACCTGAAAGAACCGGTCCGATTGGTCCTGGAACTGAAAAAAGACGCCGATCCCGACGTCGTTTTGAACCAGCTTTACCAGTTCACGCCGCTGCAAGACACCATTTCCATCAATCTGCTGGCCCTGGTCGACGGCAAACCCCGGGTCATGTCGTTCAAGGAAATGGTCGAGGAATTCCTGCGGCACCGACTCACCGTGTTTCGCCGCCGGACGGAATTCCTCCTGGCACGTGCCCGCAAACGCAAACATACCGTCGAAGGGCTGATGATCGCCCACGCAAACATCGACGAAGTGATCCGCGTGATCCGGACCTCGAAGACGCAAGCGGAAGCCAAAGAACGTTTGATGACGATCGAATGCCCGTCATCCATGCTCCACCGTGCTCTCGGCGATGACGGATTTAACGCCTATCAATCGGAACATGGAGCCGCCCAGTCGTACACGCTCACCCCGATTCAGGCCGACGCGATTCTTCGAATGACACTTGGTCATCTGGTCAATCTCGAACAGGAAAAACTTGGTGACGAGTATCGCAATCTCCTCTCGGAAATCGCCGAACACCTCCGACTCCTTTCCGACGACAAAAATCTTCTCGCCCTCATCCGGGAAGAGCTTCTCGAGATGAAGCGAAAGTATGCCAACAAGCGCCGGACCGAAATCACCGGAGCCGACATCGGCGTGGTTGATGTCGAGGACCTGATCACCGAAGAAACAATGGTCGTGTCGATCAGTCGTGATGGTTACATCAAGCGGACGCCTGTTTCCATGTATCGGGCACAAAAACGGGGAGGCAAAGGACGAATCGGCGCGAAAGTCGGCAAAGATGGCGACGAAGACCCGATCCAGCATCTCTTCGTCGCGACGACGCACAATTATCTTTTATTCTTCACGAACCGAGGAAAAGTTTACTGGCACAAAGTCTACAACCTCCCGCAACTTCCGCCGACGTCGAAAGGGCGTGCCATTGTCAACATGCTCAATCTCGACGAAGGGGAGGAAATCGCCGACTGTCGCGCGATCAAGGATTTTGACGCCCCGAACCATTATCTTGTTTTGGCCACGAAAAAAGGACTGGTCAAAAAAACGGCTCTTTCCGCGTTCAGACGTCCGCTCAAAATGGGACTGATCGCCATTAAATTGAAAGATGGCGACGAATTGATCGACACCGCCGTTGTCGGGCCGGAAGACGAACTGATCATGTCGACCGCAAACGGGATGGCCGCAAGATTCCGACATACCGATGCCCGGGCAATGGGACGTGCCGCCAGCGGTGTCAAGGGAATCAAACTCCGCAAAGGAGATCATGTCGTCGGAATGGTGGTTGCCTCCCCCGACATGGCGCTCCTCACCGCTTGTGCCAACGGTTACGGGAAACGGACCCCCATCGGTCCGAATGCCGTTCCGGAAGAGGAAAAACCGGAAACCGATGACGACGTGTCCGAAACAGACGTATCCGAAACGGACGTAACAGACATGCCGGAAGTCGAAAATGAGTGGGACGATACCTTGGAATCAGATGCCCCGGAATCCGATGATCCCGAGGCCGACACCAACAAGAGTTACCGAACCAAGCGTCGCGGCGGACTCGGACTTCGCGACATCAAAACATCCAAACGGAACGGTCCGGCGATCGGAATTGTTCGGGTTCACGATGACGACGAGGTGCTGATGATCACCGCCAAAGGACAAATCCAAAGGATCGCCGTCTCCGACATCCGGATCATGAGCCGCAACACCCAGGGCGTCCGAATCATGACCCTAGATGATGACGACACGCTTGTTGCCGTCAAACGCATTCCGAAAGACCCCAGCATGTTGGCCGGGGAAGAAGAAAGTGAAAAAGACGGTTGAAAATAAAGGTTGAGAGGTGAAAAATAAGAGTTTTTTTCCTTATGACCTCTCACCCTTAATCCCTTTCCCGATTCTTGTGTCTTCAACCCGCTTCGGAAAACGGCATTTCGTCGTCTTCCACTTCTTCCGCAACAACCTGTGCGTCGGCGTAATGTTGTGCGAGATTGAGCCGGATATACTCGCGCAACTGGTCGGAAGGGGCATCGGCGGACACCGGGAAAACCAGGCCGTGAAGGTTCCGACAGAGGTAAATCGGGGTCAAAATCAACCCGAACGGAACGCCCCACCAGCCGCAAAACAACGTCGCAAAGAAATTGCCGAGTTTCGCTTTCGCGGCACACGAGCGGCAAGAGATTTTCGGGATTGTCTGGTATTGCGTGACCACGAGGAACGACATGACACGGTGCGAAAAGTGAATGTCAACCGGTCCCGGCCCGCTGCAACAGGGGCAGTCGCCCTGGTGAAAGACCGTCGTGGCGGCTTCGACCGCATCGTCCGGCACATTAAGTGTCATGTGAAGGTGTTTTGCCGCGTTGTAACACTCTTTACTACAAAACCGCAATGTCCCGTGTTTGACTCCGCCGAATAAAATCGTCTGCCCGCAATTTGCGCACGTCGCCATGGCCGGATTCCCCATTTATATAGGTAGAATAAGTGAAAATCAAACTTTCATTACCCAATATAATCCGCCGTGACGGAAATGACAACAATTTTTCTGTCCCGGTTGGCTGGAAATGACTTTATTGGGCTGGAAATAAAAAATAAGCCTGTCCGGTGAATCGCCTGTCTCGCCGACATGCAGAATACTCCCTGTTTTGCGGTTTTTTTTCATGTCGGCGCAGGCAGGCAGCGCTCGAAACATGGTTCATTTTTTCTTGCCATCACAATAACGCTGTCGTTTCAAAAAAATTGCCCATATTCATGGCTTTTATTATAATGGTTGTCACCTAAGAGTGGGACGGCGGCGCCCGGCCAAGATAACAGGTGTACCCGTTGATGAACACGCAACTTGCGGCATGGAAAAATTATGCACGTACCAAAGGACGTTGAAAAAAGGGAATGGTTACTCCTCTTCTTTTTTTTGTCTTTTTGATGTATCTTTCGATGCCGAATTGAGTATCAGTTCGAACAAATCCAACAGGACGGTTTCATAGTCGGGTCTTCGATTGATCTCATCATCTCTGACATACTGCATGGCAAAAGTGATTGCAACTCGTGGAAAGATTTCCGCAAAACTGTCGATTCCCTTGTCTTTTATCACTCCCTTTTCTTTCAAATGAGAAAAGAAATCAAAATAACTCTTTTTTGCTCCTCGTAACGAGATGTCATAAATGATTTTCACCGCTTGGGAAGATCGATGCTGCTCATTGAAAACAATCTGCATCAGTTGACGCATGAGTTCGAGTTCGCCTTCGTCGTATACGAAAACCATCTCTTTGAAGCAAGTCATCGGGTCCTGATTGAAATCAATGTTTTTTATCCTATCATGAAACTGAGTGATCCGAAGAGTATAAAACTGAAACAAATTGTCCAAAATGGCCTCTTTGGACGGATAATGATTATATAATGTCGGCACTTTAATTCCTGCTTCGTTTGCAATCTCGCGCATACCGACATCGGCGTAACACTTCTGGGAAAACAGCTTACTTGCCGCAAAGAAAATCTTTTTCTTTGTCGCAGGGTAGTCGTCAATATTCATCTAAATTATCTGAAATACAAAATATACTAAAATAAATAACGTCAACATTATTTCGTTGAAAACCAAGACGATTTCGCTTTTTTTCGGAAACAGAGCAGTAAATTCTGAAATCCAAGGATAAATTATTCCTGATCCTTCACCGGAACTTCTTTCGGCGAATAATTGAGTATGATTTTTAACAGATTCACCATGGTCTTGGGATAGTCAGGACGTTTTGAAAACTCCTCCTCTCTCACAAATTGCACGGCAAATGTGATGGCAACTCGTGATATGCACTCCGCCAGGCTATCGATTTCATTTTCACTGCAAAGGATCAACCCCCTATTTTTCAAGTGAATCAGAAAATTATAATCAATTTCTTTTCCTCCTCGCAACATGACATCATAGATGATTTTTTTCGCATGGGTGGAACGATGCTGTTCACTGAAAAGAATCTTCATCAATTGCTTCATCAAATCGATTTCGGTTTCGTCAAACGTGAAAATGATCTTTTTGAAGCATTCAATCGGGTCTTGGTCGTAGTCAAGGTCTTTCACCGAGTCGTAAGACGCAGCAAGTCGATCAGAATAGCATTGAAGCAAGTCATCCAGGATGGCCTCTTTGGACACATAGTGATTATAAATCGTCGGTACTTTAACCCCAGCTTCGTTTGCAATCTCACGCATACCGACATCGGCGTAACACTTCTGGGAAAACAACCTACTTGCCGCAAAGAAAATCTTTTTCTTTGTCGCAGGGTAGTTATCAATTTTCATCAAATTATCTGAAATGTAATTGTCGAGCTTATTGATGATGTTTGCATCATGAAATATTTTTACAGTTTTGTGAAATCAATGATATACAATTTTCAAGATCATTGCAACAGTCGTGTTGAATTTTGCGACTCGGTTTGAGTATTTAAAAATAAATAAAATAAGAGATAGAGTATCCATTCGCCGGTCGTGAAATATGAGTAAAAATAAAAATATCTGCTGGATTCTCTTGACAATTAATACCGAATATAGTATTTTAACGAACGTTCGCTGAATTATTAGTGAGTGTTCACTAAAATGTTTGGTAAAAATAGCCAATAATTTCTAAATCGCGACAATCAGCACGAATTATTGTAATTTTTTCATTTTTTTCAACCGAAACTATAAGACGATATTATTACATTTGTTTGGCTTTTTATTCAGACGTTTTAAGCGAACCTTAAAATTTGTAGTTCATTACTGATCCGCTGTAAAAATTTGACCAAAAATGGGAGATTTGAGAGAACTGACGAGGTGGTTTTCATGCCGTAACCTCCAACACCAAAGTGATAAATATCACAATAGGTAATTCAGTGTCTCGTGGTTCAATTCTTTCCAGCGGATCAGTAAAGTGTCACTTTTAAGAAAGATAGGAACATGTCATGGAATTTTTTCTTCTCTTGTCAACTTTCATCCTATAACTTCCTGCTATTTCCTGCAAATAAGATCAATCTTTTGCAGTCAATGACTGTGAATTTTTGTAGCATTTAAAAATTAAGAAAAAGGAGTGAAGACATGCCATCTCAACAAATTCCCAACAGTCCTAAATTGATTAACGAGACAGTTATTCCGATTCAGGACGTGCGGAAAATTCTTCCTGGAACCCCGTCGCCTTTCACGATTGAAAGGTGGATGCGAACCGGAGTTTCCGGCGTACTCTTGGAGAGTTTTTGCGTCGGACGCAAACGGTTCACAAGTCGCGAAGCGGTCACGCGGTTCATCGAAGAAATCAACCGTTGTTCAATGATGGATGAACTGCATGGAATGTGAAATCCTTCTCATGAACGAGCGATAAAAGACAAAAGGTATAAGAGGGAAGGAGGAAGACCTTTTCCCTTTGACCTGTGTTTTTGCTCTCATCTCGGGCGACTTTGACATCGGCTGGGCTTTCGGATACAATGAACGCTGTTCTGTTGCAGTGAACGTCCATTCCGTGTGTTTGTGTCCTGTCGATTCCAATGTATTCCGAGTGAAAACAATGAAACCATCACATCTCTTGTCTCTTGCATTTTTTGGGACGCTGTTTTTTGTCCCCTTCACTTTCGCCCAAGCGGTGCCTGATTCACCGGATTCAAAAAACGGCATCCGGCCCATGAAAATCGGTGAACTCGATTTTTACGACATTCAGGACAGACCGCAGGAAATGGGTAACAATACGCTCCACACCGAAGATCAGGACACCTTGAAGCGGCTTGCCCCCACCGGAAAGTCGCCAAGTGGACTCGGCATCTTCGTCGTCAAAAAAGGGGCGGACGTGCTGCTGATTGATACCGGTATCGGCGGCAAGTTGCTCGACCGTTTGCAAACCATCGGGATCAAACCGGAAGAGGTGAAAAACATTCTCCTGACGCATTCGCACGGCGATCACGTTGGTGGTCTCGTCAAGGACGGCCAAAAAGTCTTCCCGAACGCAACCCTCTGGCTCGACGCGAAAGAATTGTCATTCTGGAAGTCGGCCCGGAGCAAGGATTCGTGCGAGCAATGTCTGAAACTCTACGGCGAACCGAAATTTCTGACACCGAACGAAAAAACCGCTGTGATTTTTCCGGAGATGGTTGCCGTCGACCTCGCGGGACACACGCCGGGCCACACGGGGTTCCTGATTTCTTCCGGCGGCAAAAAACTTCTCGTCGCCGGCGACCTGCTGCACAGTGGAGCAGTGCAATTCGCAAGGCCGGACATCAGTTCCCAGTATGACAGCGATCCGGAACGAGCCGCCGAAGTCCGTCGCAAAACACTCCAACGGGCAGCAGACGAAAAACTGTTGTTCGTTGCAACCCATCTTCCGTTTCCATACGTGGGATACGTCGAAGCCAACGACGGCGGCTTCCGCTTCATGCCGGTTGATGATACTGTCCCTTAAGTAGCCATTCATGATCTTTTTTCACCACGAAGTTTTTTTACAGGCTGTAGACTTTAGAAAAGCACAAACAAGCGCAAAATGAAAAGCGCAAAATGCAAAGAGATATTTTTCACTCTGCGCTTGCTCTTTCCGTGTTTTTCTGTGCCTTCCGTGGCTAGAAAGAAAAAAGAGGGTGGGAAAAGGGACTCGAACCCTCGACCCTCGGAACCACAATCCGATGCTCTAACCAACTGAGCTACTCCCACCGCAGAATCGGCCTATTTTAATCCGTCACCGGCCTGCGTCAATGGGGTTTGCCGCGGCTCCCAGGCGACCACCAAGGTGACCGCCAAAAACCAAAATCCAAGGACGGGGGTTGGTTTCTTCGGTCCGCTAGTGTACAACATATCGTAATATACTGTACAGAACCTTCGTTTTTTGTTTCAGGAGTTCGTTATGCCTTCGAGACGTCAATTTCTCCAAACCCTGGGAGCTTCCGTTGCTTCGGCGGTTGTCGCGTCGTCATTTTCCCGTGTTTTCTCGTCATCCGAGTCGGCAAAAGTCAAAAATGCGATTCCTCGGTGGCGGGGATTCAATCTCCTTCAGTATTTCCAGGCGTTGGGTGACAGTCGCCGTCAAGCCGTTGTCCCGAAAGACGATTGCCAAATGATTCGTGATTTCGGTTTTAATTTTGTCCGTCTGCCCATGGATTACTGGAACTGGATCGACACCCCTTGGCCGGAAACGCGGCGTGTCGAACCGGACGACATGTTCCGAATCAAGGAGTCGTTTTTGGACAACCTGGACCGGTCCGTGGAGAATCTCACGAAATGTGGGCTTCACGTCAGCCTGAATTTGCATCGTGCCCCCGGTTATTGCGTCAACGACCCGCAACGGGAGTCCTGTTCTTTATGGGAAGACGAATGCGCCGAAGATGCGTTTGTCTTTCATTGGGAAATGCTGGCGAAAAGGTATCGTGGTTTTTCCCCGGAACTACTCAGCTTGAACCTGCTCAATGAGGCCCCGACGGTCAATCCGCGAATGTCGATGGATGACTATGTCCGGGTCATGGCTCGTGCGACCGATGCCATCCGGGAAATTTCGCCGGAAAAAACGATCATTGTCGATGGTCTCAGTTATGGAAATCTTGTCGTGGAGGATTTGATTCCGAAAAAAGTCGTTCAGAGTGTCCACGCTTACACCCCGTTTCAGCTGACCCATTACCGGACCAGTTGGGGCGACCGTAACAGTGATTTTCCGGAACCCTCCTGGACGCTTCCCGACAAAAACGGCGTTTCCAGAGACCGCCAACAACTCGAAAAACACTATGCCCCTTGGGGAGAGCTTGTCAAACAGGGAGTCGGCGTGCATTGCGGCGAGATGGGGTGCTATAAAAACACGCCTCATCCGATTTTCCTCGCCTGGCTTCGCGACACGCTGGAAATTCTTACGTCGCACGACATCGGCTATGCGTTGTGGGAGTTTCGTGGAACCTTCGGTGTCCTCAATTCCGATCGTGGCGATATCGAATATGAAGACTTTCACGGTCACAAACTCGACCGCAAAATGTTGGCGTTGCTCCAGGAATTTTGAATACCGGCTCCGGTATGGGTGGTCATTTGGCCAATAGACGTTCCAACCGCTTGCGTTAGGGGATCAAACGCCCATGCCAAACGTGCCGTTTGATCGCATTATTCCCAAAGAGTTTGAACTCGTAAGGTCATTGGGGTCCAGTGTCCTTACGCTGGCCGCCGGGAGGCGTCATTTTAAACGTCCTTTGTTATGTACGTTCATGATTGGTTGATTTGGAAAGTTGTGAAATATTGCACCATAGGATGTTAAAAAGAGTCTCCGGCGGGCAACGTGCCGTTGCATCGCCCAGCGTGCCGCTGGACCGCAATATTCCTCACGAGTTTTGTACCGGAACAGGAATATCGCCATTAAAGCTGGAATAATGTAGTTATAAGGAGAATAAAATGTCGGAAAAGTCGATTTCCGTGCGTGATCTACAGGAAATGATCCGGATCATGTATTTTGAAAAGGACGCGGAACGTGGCGTGGACGGAACTTTTATGTGGCTCATGGAAGAGGTGGGCGAACTGGCTGCCGCGCTGAGAAACGGGACATCGGAGGAAATCCGGGAAGAATTTGCCGATGTTATCGCCTGGCTGGTCACCATCGCCAATATCGTCGACTGCGATTTGACAGCGGCTCTCGTTGAGAAATACGGGTCTGGCTGTCCCGGCTGCGGAAAGTTTGTCTGTATCTGTCCGAACGACGAAAAACCTTGAAAAACGATGTCTGAAGAACGATTTTCGATTGAAATCAAACGTCATTCCCTGAAATTCACGGCATGTCATTGGATTCTGTACAAGGATGGAGAGACCCAGGTGGTTGAGCCGCTTCACGGTCATACATTTCATGTTGCCCTCAGAATGACCGGCCCTCTCGACCCGAATGGTTGGGTTGCCGATTTCGTCCAAGTGGAACAGGTTTTGCAGAAAATCGTGGATGAATTAGAACACAAAATTCTCATTGCCAAAAATGACCCGCAAATGGAGATAACTGAGCAAAATGGGCAAACTGAAATTAAAATTCTTCAAAAAAAGTGGTCATTTCCTTCCGACGACGTGATGATTTTCCCTTATACGAATATGGCAACAGAAATGATTGCGAAGTGGGTTGCCGAAAAACTCATGCAAACCCTTCAAAAAAAGAATATCCTTTTTTATCCAAACGACCGATATAGATTTCAGTTGTCTCTCGAAGAGGAAACGGGATATTTTGCGATCTACGAGAATGCCGGCCACTGACAGGGTGTCAGTCGGACTGTCGTGTTTATTGCAAAGGTCGTGATTACCCTTTTCCGATGTTTTTGCTTTTTCACTATGGCCCAAAACAACTTACGCAAAGCCGCCGTCTTTCTGATCAGTATTCCGAAAGAACATGCGTCCGAACTTTTGAACCGGCTTGAACCGAAACAGGTCGAGGCGGTGATGGTCGAGATCGCGAAACTCGGAATCATCACCCCGGAAGAACAGGAAAACGTGATTCGTGAGTTTTCCAAAGCCAATCCGACGAAACTGATCGGTGGAGCTGGAGGATTTCAGGTTGCCCAGTCGCTTGTTGAAACGGCTCTTGGCGGAGAAGCGCAAGGGGTCATCGAAAACGTCCGCAGTTCCCTGGAAGCGATCCCGTTTGGTTTTCTCCAAAAGGTTGACAGTGAAAACCTTCTGACGTTTATCGTGGACGAACATCCGCAAACGATTGCCCTCATCGTTTCCCATTTGCGTCCGGGACAAGGGGCCGACATCATCAATGCCCTTCCGCCGGAACGACAATTGGCCGTGATTCGCCGTATTGCAACGATGCAGCAGACAAGTCCGGAAATCATCAAGGAAGTCGAAAAAGGGCTGGAAAACCGTATGGCCAGCGTGATGAGCCAGAAACTCGAAAGCACCGGCGGAGTCGAAAGCGTTGCGGAAATCCTTAACGTCATTGACCGTCAGACAGGGCGAAACATTATGGAAAACCTCAACCAGGATGATCCGGAATTGGTCGATAACATACGTCGTCTCATGTTCGTCTTTGAAGATATTCTGAAATTGGCCGACCAGGATATTCAGACGATTCTCAAAAATATCGAAAGTGCGCAATGGGCCACGGCTCTCAAGGGGGCCAGTGAGGAACTCAAGGAAAAAATCTTCCGCAACATGTCAAAACGGGCGGCCAAGATGCTTCAGGAAGAAATGGACTACCTCGGACCGATGCGTGCCTCCGACGTCGAACGGGTGCAACAGGATATTGTCGATATTGTCCGCAAACTGGAAGACACGGGAGACATCACCGTCCACGCCAACAGCGGCGATGAACGATTTATCCAATAACGGCTTATCCAACTAACGACACTTATATCGGAGCCGGTAGGAGTGGTCATTTGGCCTTTCAAGTTTGAACTCTCAAAGACAAATGGGGTCTAGCGGCCGTCCGCTGGTCGCCGAAGGCATTTTGAAAAAGTCCTTTGTTATGTGCGTTCCGGGTTGGTTGATTTGGAAAGTTGTGAAACATTGCACCCCAGGACGTTAAAAATGTCTCCGACGGGCAACGTGCCGTTGCATCGCCCAGCGTGCCGCTGGACCGCAATGTTCAGCTTCGAAAGTTTCTAACCGGCTTGATTATAAATCATATATTAAGTTTGTAAATTTAGGCGATATTACGAATTGCGCATCAAAAAATGTTTTTTCTCTCTTGGCTTGCAATAAGAGATTCTTTCACCCTTTACTTTGTGCCATCGTGAAGATAAAATGACAACTATATTCAAGCCGGTGAGAAATTCCCGAAGCTGGACATGAAAAGCCCTGTATTGCAGGGCGTTTGCGCAAGGCCGAAGGTGCTTTGCCCATTACCGGCTCCAGTATATTCAATGTGACAATCATTCTTCATGGTGAAAAACTCCAATGGCGTTTTCTCGTTTATCGCTCTCATTTCTTATAGCGTTATTTTTTGTTTCGTTAATGATTGGCTGTCGAGAAAAACCTGTAACGGTGACTCAGCCTCCTAAAGTGATTGTTGCGGAGGTGGAACAACGCGATATTCAGCTTTATCGGGAGTACACCGGTTCGACGGCCGCCAGCGCGGTTGTGACAATATCCGCGCGAGTCAAGGGATTTCTCGACCAAATGCTTTTCGTTCCCGGATCAATGGTCAAAGCGGGGGATAAACTCTTCGTGATTGAACAGGCACCTTATCAAACGGCCATTGAGTCCGCTGAAGCAACATTGATGAAAGCCCAAGCGTCGCTCCAATATCGAGAGACCACTTTTCATCGCAGTGAAAAACTGAGGTCAACCAAGGCGATCACGGAAGAGGAGTTTGAACAATATCGGAACGAATACGATCAAGCCCAAGGAGACGTTCTGAAAGCCAAGGCCGATCTTGAACAGGCGAAAATCAATTATTCCTACACTGAAGTTTTTGCGCCGGTGACGGGAAAAATCAGCCGCAACCTGATTGATATTGGAAATCTTGTCGGAGGCTCCGATCAAGCGGAGGTGAAACTGGCAACGATCACCAAGATGGACCTGATTTACGTCTATTTTCAGATTCCCGACAGTGATTTTCAGGAATTGATGATCACACAACAGTTGTATGACGAACCTGTCAAACAACCGAAATTGCAAATGGTTTCGCTGAACAATTCCTCGGAAGAAACGGAGCAGGAAACCGTCTCGCTTTCGATTAACAAGCCGTTTGAGATGAGTCTTTTGCAAAAAATGGTTCCCAACCAAAGGGTGAACCAGGAAAATTGGCCTTACAAAGGAATGATCAATTACGACGACAACATCATCAACGCTTCCACCGGAACGATGACCTTGCGTGGTGAAATCGACAATCCGGAATACAAAATTTATCCCGGCTGGGTTTGTCGGGTGCGAATACCGTTTCGTCTTGTCAAAGATGCACTGCTTGTCCATGAACAGGCGATTGGAATCGATTTGAACAGTCGGTACATGTTGATTGTCAACGATGAAAACGTTGTCGAATACCGAAATGTCAAAGTCGGCGAACATGTTGACGGAGATATGATCATTGTCACCTCGGGACTCAAGCCGGGCGAAAATTATATTCTTGAAGGCCTGCAAAAAGCCAGAAACGGCGATAAAGTCGTCATAAAAGAAAATTAGTGCCGAAAAAAACAATCAAATCAAGGAGTCCGTCATGTCACGTTTGTCGATCTTGGGGCTAGGGTTAGGGTTGTTGCTTTTGTTCTTGTGCTTTTTGCCTGTTTCGTTGCATGGGCAGGAAAACAGCGAGTCGCCACGTGTCCCAGCTTCCCTGGAGGATGCAAAAACAGCAGAAGAGGCTGAAGCTTATTGCAACAGCGCCTTTGCCGAAATGCGGAAAAACATCAAAACGCAGGAAGATGAGAAACGTTTTCGACTCGAATACGGCCCGATCGGAATCGCCGCTGGGGAAAAAATAATCGCCTTGAGCGAAAACGACGAAATGCTTGAAAATGGATATCAAGTCAAGTTGTTCGCGCTGGATTTGCTCTCATCGGAACGACCGGAATATGAAGCCGAATTTAATGCTTTGATTGAAGAAATCAAAAAACTCGACAAACTTCCTAAAGCGATGATCACATGGCGTTTTAGATCATTTTACAAAAATTTTAAAAAGATGATGGATTCCAAAAGTGTTTCCGATGAGGATTTTGCAAAATATAAGAAAGAGGCCAAGGAACTATTCGCCTCTGACATACCGCACAATTTTTCTCGTTTGGAACCGTTGACCAGCACATTGGATTTGGCACAAATCATCGCATTGGAAAAGAACTGGCCTGATTTTTTGGATTCCACGTTGAATGAGTTGCTGGAGTTCATCCAATCGAAATATGCCACCCATGACGATCAATCCAGGGTGGAAAAAATATTACGCGGTTATTGTCGGCGGATGGTGGGGCGTCCGTTTGAACTGTATGGGAAAACCGTTGACGGTAACGATTTTTGTTGGGACGATTATCGCGGAAAATACGTGTTGATCGACTTCACCGCCTCGACGTGTGGGCCATGCCGCGCGGAGATGCCGAATTTGCTGGAAATTTGCGAGTTATACCCGGACCTGAGAATCGTCTCCGTAGGGGTTAGCGACACAACCGAAAACCTGAAAAAACAGGTTGCCGAGGACAAAATTCCCTGGGCAATGATTTCGGAGGAACTTTCCAAAAAGGAAGATCGTGAACTTCCCAGTGATTACTATGGCGTGTTCGGCATCCCGGAAATTTTCCTCGTCGGGAAGGACGGCAAAATCATCGCAACGGAATTGAGAGGAGCGACACTTCGTTCCCGAGCGGATGAACTGTTCAAAAACACCGATGAGGAATAAGCCGTTGCATTTTGGTCGAAATGCCGATGATTGATATTGATGATATTGCAGACCACAGTTGTTTTTCACCATGACCGACCCCATCCAACATCTCCTGGCATTCGACCGCGAGCATCTTTGGCATCCTTATACATCGATGCACAATCCGTTGCCGGTTTATCCGGTCGCGTCGGCAAGCGGCGTGCGTATCAGGCTGATGGACGGTCGCGAATTGATCGACGGCATGTCGTCGTGGTGGGCGGCAATTCACGGTTACAATCATCCGGTGCTCAATCGCGCCGTGACCGGGCAGCTTGCGAAAATGTCGCATGTCATGTTCGGCGGGCTGACACACGAACCTGCCGTCGGACTGGCACAACGCCTCGTTGCATTGACGCCGGAGCCGCTGACGAAAGTTTTTCTCGCCGATTCCGGTTCCGTGGCCGTCGAGGTGGCCATCAAGATGGCACTGCAATACTGCCAAGCTGCCGGGATAGGGAGCAATGCGACCCGCAACAGGCCGAATCGCAACCGGCTGCTCACCGTCCGGTCGGGTTATCATGGCGACACGTTCGGGGCGATGGCCGTTTGCGACCCCGTGACCGGGATGCACTCGCTGTTTGCCGAAGTGCTCGCGCCGCACATTTTCGCCGAAGCGCCCGCGTGTCGTTTTGATGACACATGGGACGAAACCTATATCGCCGACCTGAAAGAGAAGTTATATGCCAACCGTGATCGAATCGCGGCGGTGATTCTCGAACCCATCGTGCAGGGTGCGGGCGGAATGCGGTTTTATTCGCCTCAATACTTGCGGCGACTCCGCGAACTTTGCGACGAAACGCAAACGCTGCTGATTTTCGATGAAATCGCAACCGGCTTCGGGCGGACGGGCAAACTGTTTGCGATGGAACACGCCGGGATCGTTCCGGACATCGTCTGTTTTGGCAAGGCATTGACCGGCGGTTACATGACGCTCTCCGCCGTGATGACGACCGATCACGTGGCCGCGACGATTTCCGGCGGCAACCCCGGCGCGTTCATGCACGGGCCGACCTTCATGGGCAACCCGCTTGCCTGTGCCACGGCCAACGCGTCGATCGACCTGCTGCTGGAATCCGACTGGCCGGCAAAAATCAGCAAAATTGAAAGCATTTTGCGAGAAACGCTGATGAAAACATTGGAATTACCGGGCGTTGCCGATGTCCGCGTACTCGGCGCGATCGGCGTCATCGAAATGACAACGCCGGTTGACATGCCCGCGATGCAAAAACGTTTCGTCGACTCCGGCATTTGGGTGCGACCGTTCGGCAAACTGATTTACCTCATGCCGCCGTACATTATCAACGAACACGACCTCCACACACTTTGCGACACCGTTTTGCGAATCGTTGCAGAACGCAGAGTGTGGAGTTAATTTCACAATGAGCCGGGGATGAAGCGGTACTCCGCGCAGTCCCCGGATTGCGGTAGTTTCAAACCTCATTTTAACATTCAGATCATGGACTCAATTCTTCGTAAAGAACCGGAAAAACAGCATCCCGTCTTAGCTTATGAAACGTGTGAGGGACTGTATGCCGCCACGTCAAAAGAACTGGACGGGCAAACCATCGCAGGTCCTTTCAACATCTATTCGGTTGAAACAATTCGTAAAAATTTGGAGCTTGGTAAATATCCATCAGTTCCTACAGATGTTTTTGTTTGGGGGGAAGGCGAACCGGAAAAGCCATATCTCACGAAAATCGGTAGCTTGCCCTATCTGCCGAAGGATGTTCCATGGCCGAAGGACACGGATGGCCAACCGTATATTTTCGTGATGCAGATTTGTTTCATTGACTCCAAGGACACTATACCTGTTGCTGTGCCGGGTGATGTCCTGTTGATGTTCGTCAAACACGACGGTTGGGATGGCATTGACCTTCTATGTTATGAACCGGAAAATTTGTATTTCAAATGGATTCAAATTTCAGACCAACCAACTTGGGATCAACAGTCTATGATGGAAAACGGCGTCCGATCCGTCGAACCATCATTTTTTGGTGTCATCCACAGGATGAATGATTACCAACAATCATCCGATAATGAAAGGATACTCTATACTGACGCTAAAGACTTGACCGTGAGCGGAACGAAAATTGGCGGTATTCCTGCTTATATCCAAAACGGACCACCACCGTGGGACGATGATGCTTATATGTACTATAATGAGAAACGGACTTGGGACGACGCGACATATATTTGTCAGTTCGTGTCGCTTGGTTTTGAGGCCAATACCCCCTTTCCTGTGTGTAACCGGAAAAAACCATTCAGCAATGAATCCACGTCAAAAGATTATGCGTGGAGCAAAGGAAGATACCTGTTGATCGGTGACATGGGGAACATTTATTTTTTCATGAAACCGGATGGTACAATTGTCTGGCTTGAAGAATGTTATTGAAAATCACAATCCGATCCGGGGATTGCGCGGAGTACCGCTTCATCCCCGGATCTCATTATGAAAACAACTCCAAACTAACAACTATTGGTGTGTCAATTCTAAAACTTGAAGTTGATACAATTTATAATCATTGATTATCGAAGTGGAATTTTTGGTAAACGGAGTCCAATTTGATTCGTGCATCGTCGGTGGTGAATT
>Ga0123353_10003494_pt1 | contig 19867 bp, 16 predicted proteins | sample TergutLab28metaG_3_FD_92763 | JGI IMG/M metagenome (GOLD analysis project Ga0123353, IMG submission 92763) | Labiotermes labralis P3 segment gut microbial communities from Petit-Saut dam, French Guiana - Lab288 P3 | ecosystem: Host-associated > Arthropoda: Insects > Digestive system > Gut ... | reverse complement strand
GGGCGAAATTTTCCGCACCCGTCCAAACCGGCCCTGGGGCCCATCCAGCATCCTATACAACGGGTACCAGGTCTTTCCCAGGGGTAAAGCGGCCGGGGGGTGGCGACCACCCACCCCTTTATAGCGCCGAGGTTAAGGAAAGGGCAAGAGCTATACCTCCACTCCGCCTCTGGGCCTTCGTGGCCTGTTCTAGGGTGAACTTTACGTTTCCCGTGAAGCCTCATACCCTTACTGAAACGCTTTTTTGCACACTGTGCCTTGTCGATGAACGTGCAGAGTCGGTTGACATGTGAATAGCCAAGGAACAGTCAGGGACTGGACGGCATTTGTTTTCATCTTTATAAAGAAGAGCACCGACATGAGATGTAGTAGGGTAAGACATTCCGTGTCTTGTGGGAGATACGTGGACTTCTAGCCACTGTACTGACGGTAGAGCCATCGAAGCTGGCGGGTCAGTAAAAGGCTCAGTACAGTTTCCCACACTCTTGCAGGAAATACGTGAACAACCAAGCCACCAACCAACTAAGTGAGGGACCAGACTTTTGTGCCAGCAGAATGATAACTGCACAGGGTATTCTGCATGGTTTTGGGCTTCCGCAGAGAAGTACATGAGATCTGCGATCTTCTGGGATTTTACGCAGCGTATAGTGGCGTAATTCCTTAACGACGTTTCAGGACAACTAATTGGTCTCCTCTTCAAGGGTGAAGAAATCCAAGAAAGATTTGTCACTTCCACCGCTACTCAGCAACGATCGGCTAAGAAGGCATACGATAAACTTACAGGAAATCACAGCCAATAGTTGTCAGATAAAATAAAGAGCCTGTGTATAAAATATGCGAAGTTGTCTGGTTTCGCAGTTGCAAAGTGTTTCTGCCTAAACGTTCGCAGATATAATTTCAAAATTTTGCATTTTCGCCATATTTCAGTCTTTTTATTGCACAAGGAAGGTAGGCTGTTAGCACCACGGTGGGTGCGTACCACAGGTCACGGTTTTTCATTGAAATTTGGTACGTGCGCCCTGTCCTTAGAGGCTGCTCTACGTTTATTGCAGTGTTACATTTCATAGACAAGGCTGTGGGTTGGTCGAGTGACTCACCATGTTTTCTGCACAGACACGGGCCACATTTGTCTGTTTTCTCAGCGTTCACACCAGCTGTGCTGCACACTCAGCCAGGCTTTCTGACAAAGGAGTGCTAGAGGGTTTGTCCGCATCTGTAAAGGGCGCTATACACTCTCAGTTCAATTGAGCGATTTTACTGTGTGACGTCATACCTGACGGAAAAACTGAGTAAACTGCGCAGTTTTGACAGGCAATAGCGCAGGCCTCAGGACTGCCCTTTCCAGTCGTCTTTCACACAGAAAACTGCGCAGTTCACTAAGGAAATCCCACATTTTTCTCAGTTTGCCTGGCGACACCACGATGACATCATCTCAAGGCACTCCGTGTCTAGCAATTCATTCAGCAGATGAGCATAACATGATATATTCCTTTTCAAATACCACTTCTTACTCCGCATTTTACGTTTTCTTTTAGTCTTTTCGGATAACATTATGGCCGATGTGGCTAGCAAACAGCAAACGACAGCCTTGTTTTTATCCACCATAGCCACACGTACAAGAAGACACACAGAACTAACCCCAAAAAACTGACAAACCTGGTGGGAAACCTGTTGCATGCCAGAGAACATTCAGTTCAGTTTTTCGTGCAGTTTTTTTTTACACAGTTAAACTACACAGTTTAACTTAGGGTGTATGGTGCCCTTAAGGTTCCCAGGGTGTGAATCTGATCACCTGCAGGTAGTGGGGTAGATGGGAATACGTGGCGCTGTCTCCCTATACCACAGTGCATAACTACGGGCGAATTTGGCTGTTAGCTATATCACACTCTCAGTATGACGGAAAGTCGAAAACAGAACAGATTGTTTCGTGAGTGCAGTATGTGACCCTTTCATTTAGGAATTTCGAATACAAAATTGTGTTATAAAACTGACTTCCTACCTCACAGTAAACATTCAGTCTCCGCTGCAGGGTACAGCGTCTTAATACTTTGAAACTAATTCCTCCGTTCGAGAGATTAACACGAGATATAAGAGTCGATTACACGTATCTTCAGTTAGACTATCTGCTATACAGATATTCATCAGATTAAGATATTCATGTAATTATTAACTGGAATGTCAGGACTAAAACATGATGAGACAGTTTTCAAGTCTGCTGTAAGGAAATGTCTTCTTACATATGTTTGCTGTTGTATTGAATAATTCTTATCAAATGATAACTGTTGTTTATGTTTAGAAGTTTTTTTCTTTTTTTATCTCCTGATTGGCTGTGTCTTTCAAACTCCTACATTCACTTCTTCTGTATGCAATGTTTGATCCTGTATTTACTGTATTGTCTCTCCAACATACATTGTGTATATGCTTTTACAAAATATGTTTTTTGACTCAGTTGCGTTGAGCAGCCAGTATTTCCTGACATGTTTCATATTGGTCCGTCGATGGATGAATGTTGGATCAGTGAAATTTATGTATGTAGATATGTCTGTACGCGCGTGTGTGTGTTTTTTGTATGTATGTAATGTAATGTGATGTAATGTAATGTATGTATGTGTATGCATGTATTTTTTTATTTATTTATTGCATGCTCCATTACTGGGAGTAATAAATACTACATGTCTTATAATAATATTTACAAATACAATGTATAGAGATAGCTACATTGATTGTTTCATACTGTGAGGTTAACTTAATCCTCTTGGTATGATGGATTTAACACTTCGTTAAGTTTATCAAAAGAAATTTCGTTAGTAAATTTAACAAACACTTTAAAATGTTTCATTATTAATTTATTTTTACTTATTGGCCAAACGTCTGTCTTTAATACTGTTGATATTAAGCTGTCTCTATCCTTATTTAGCAACTTACATTCGAATAACAAGTGATCTGTTGTTTGGTCCTTGGTGCCACAAGGACATGTTGGTGTTTCAATTATTTTACATCGGGGCAAGTATGACCTTATATTGCCGTGCCCCGTTGCCATGGATGTGAAGTTATGGGTAATGCTTATTTTCATGTTTAACCTCTCAGCAACTACGGGGAAGTATCCTTTTGTGATTTTTTTCCTTCGTTATTTGGCCCCATTCCCTTTGCTACTTCTCGACACTTATCTCACCAAGTTCATTTAGAACTAAACTTTTTGGAACTTTCTTGTAGGATTCTTTGATGTCCGCGTTCGTCGTTGCCTCCTTTGCGAGTGTGTCGGCTAGCTCTTTTCCCTGGATCCCGACGTGAGCCTTGACCCAGCGGAATTGAATTTTCCAGTTTGTTTTTCCCATCTCCGTCAATTTCCGTCTTATTTCTTCAATAAGGAATGTGTGGACGTTGCGATTTTTAAGCGAGTCCAGTGTCATTCGGCTTTCTGTGTATATGGTGGCCGTCTTCTGTTTGTAGTTTTTCTGTATACTCTAGTGCTCTCACTATCGCTAGCTGCTTGGCTTGATTGTTGGCGCATCTTTTGTTTAACCTGTATTTTAGACCTTTTGTGTGTTTACCTGATCTGAATATGGCTACGTCTGCGCCTACCCCCAGTTCTGACTTGCGTCTGTCAGTAAGTATTTGAATTGTACTTGTCTCCTCATTGTTTTCTGTAAGGAAGGTTATCGTTTCTGCGGGATGATGCCAATGTCTAACTCCCATGTCACGATCCACCAGTGCTTCCACTTTTGTGCTACCTTTGGTTAGTTGGTAGAATTGAAACGCCTTCTCTGTTTTAATGGCAATGGGATCAATCCTGTCAGTATGCAGAGGGCTTCGTTCGACACCGTACGGTATGCCTTTGCGATTCTAATATTTATAAGTCTTTGTACTCTTACTAGCTTTGATTTGTAACTAACTTTATCTATGGGGGGTTTTTTTTTCCACAATGGTGCTCCGTATAAAAGGAGAGGTAGTGTTCCTTCTGTTTATATTGTCTTCAGAGCCGCTTGTTTGAGCCCCCCAGTTGAGCTTTGCCGATTTAGAAAATGCAGTTTATGTGTTCTCTAAATGTGAGCTTACTGACGAATATTATGTCCAGGTACTTCAGACTGTGCACTTCAAGTAGAGGTTTGTTATTCTGGTATATTTCAAGTTCTTTTCGTTCTTTTCGCTTTCGTCTTGTCATAGGCATTACTTTTGGTTTTTGTTCATTAAATCTGATTTTGTTTTCTTTCGCCCATGCTGAAATTTTGCTGAATTCAACATTGGCGATGTTCTCTGCTTCTCTAATTGATTCTGCTTTTATCATGATTACCAAGTCGTCTGTAAATGCTACTGTTTTCGAATGTTTAGTGTATCTGAAGTTAAGAAGGGAGTTGTATGTTCCAGAAACCGGGTCCACAGCATGACCCTTGTGGGCAACCTTTGGTAATGTTCTTTTCCATTTTACAGCTGTTAATTGATACTACTGCTCTTCTTCCTCTAAAGTAGTCTTGCGTGAGTTGGTAAAGATTCTTGGGGCATTTGGCATCTCTCAGCCCCTTTAGTATGGCCGGCCACCATGCCGCGTCCAATATATTTGTATGTATGTATGTATATATCTGCGTTTGTGTGTGTGCTTTTGTGTGTGTGCGTTTGTGTGTGTGTGTGCGTGCGTGCGTGTGTGTGTGTGTGCTGGGGGGGGGCATGCTTCTGAACCTGAGAAGCAGAAGGGTGTAAGTCAAGTTTCATCATATTTGAGACAATACACATATTTTCTCAGACCAGTGTGATTTAATGCTGTTCAATTCTAAGCCCATCTACTCTTGGACATTATTTGGATTTACAGCCATCTATGTGTGAAAGAACTTGAAATTCTAGGAAAAACACTGCTTGTTTCTAAAAAATGATAAAATTGGACTTAAACCCTTCTGCTTCTCAGGCCCGGAAGTGGAGTTGGTTGTGTGATCATACAAAACACATAATTATACCCTGTGGGTAAAATGCAGAGTGGTACATACACGTACCGAGTGGTATGTATAGCAACCATCTAACTGTAAAGGGATAAACTCCAAGATTAAGATACTGTTATGAACTGTGAAATGATAGCACAAATTTTACATTCGCTCCTTAGTAGCACTTTTAAGGGATAAACCATACACTGTTGGATACGAGAAGTGCGGTTCAGAACGTGTGGTTCAGAATCGCGTGTGGTCTGTAGATCGCCCCATTTTTGTTTGACCCAGAACCTGGGCCGTGTGTGTACTTACTTTTTTGTCTGTTTGGTTTTCAGGGAACGAGACATGGAAGCGAAACTCATAATTCAGATGGACGGCAAGAAGACAAGAATACTGAATTCTAAGGTACGACATATCATTTAGACCTTCGCTCTTGTGCGATGCTACGCGGTGTACGTTGATATTTGGGAGGCAGACAGTACAAGCAGTTTATCTTAGACCGTTTGAACCATGAAGGTGGGACGGATGGGTTGTCCCGAGACGTCGGTAACCAATTGCCAGCCTACGCCGGGTAACATTCCAGAATAGCGAAGGTCTCAACTAAATCGCGGCTGAAGCATGAGATTTTATATTTCATTTTCATACTGCTGGTTGATTGTGTGATTGTGGCGTGTAATGTGACCAGGAATGAAATATGCTATCAGGAACTGCTGGTGATTGGCATTTTGGCGCTAGAGTCACGTTGGTTAAGGACCGTCATAGTAGGAGAGGTTTTTAATGCATACAGAGAGACTCTCGGGATGTGTTTACGGGTGTCCCGTTTATCATGTCCCCGAGCACGGTAGATTTATCGCATAATAAGCCTGAAACTACCGGGAAATCACGTGACAGCTGTCATGATCAGGGACACTGTAAAAGAGACACCAAATGCTGGGGTGAGAGATCACGCTCTTGCAAGATCTTTGTTGCCAGGACGGACGGAACAACCGGACTGATGTCTCTGCCACCAACATTATACAGACTGTCGATCCCAGCCGAGACATTTAAACATTTAAACGTTATAAATAGGACAAACCATTCGGTGTGGTCACTGGGTCACGGGCTGGACGATCAAGGAACCATGTGGTTCGATTCCCAGTAGGGGTACGAGATTATTTTCCGTTCTAAAGCACATCTCCGCGCATTGCAGTTTGGGAGCGCCAGGTTTCCTGAAAATCGGCTCGGCGACTGTCATAGTTTTGCTTGCGTACCAATCCTTTCCTGTATTTCTTGACCGATTTGGGTGACATTCACTCTAGAAGCTCGGAACTTGATGTGATCCAGCATTAATCTCAGTCTACCGATATACACGGAGGTGACGTTTACGCGACAGCATTTTGTAATGAACGCCCGTGCCGAATGTCATGAAAATACGACACGCTTTAGCTGCCGGGAGCTGGTCACTGACAGACATGGTGTGCGCTGGCCTGTACATAGCAAACAAGTACGTTGTCTTGAGTTGCAAAAGGCGTAGGGTGTAGTAAAGAGGCCGCTTGGAAGACCTAGGTATAGACAGGAGGATTGTATTAAAATAGATCCCTAAAGAAATAGGATGGGAGGGTGTGGATTGCGCTGGCGCAAGAAAAGTGGCGGGCTGCTATGGACGGGTAGTACATTAGGGTTCAGTGATATGCGGGTGATTTCCTGACCAGCTGGAAGACTGTTAGCTTCTGTAGGACTAGTCTGCTGCATGTAATTAGGTGGTTATGGGGTGTGATACTACGTGACATGCACAGGCATACTGGGTCCTCATGACCCCCAAAGTCCCACCCTCAATAGTTTAAGCACGTTGGGGCTACCCTTAATGTTTACTGCAACTCTTTGCCGAACTGGGTTGCTGCAGACTTCAGCAAACGTGATTAGGACTTCATTAATGTGGAAGATTCAAATCTTCTGGGATGTGAGTTTTAACCTTGAGGATTAAGGCACTGGTACTCTGTAGCGTCGGTGTTTACACACGACACATCTATGGCCAGACCAAGGGGCGCGCCAGCCGGGTACCTGCCCTGGGTGCCGAACTATAAGGAGTGCTTCGACGTCACTGGAATAATCGAAAAAATGGTGCTGTAAGTTTCCACGCTCGAAAGAATTTCCCAAAAAATTATCCACAGTTTGGACACGCGCCCCCAGAAAGTTTAAGCCGTATCGGTTTGAAGGGGCGCCAGATTTTGTTAGCCTCACGGAGCGTCCCGATGCCACGGGCCGCCCTGGACACAGTGCCACATCAGGGAAGACATGAATTTCCAAGAACACCTCACCCCATCTCACCTCCTGCACTAACGTCGCCACATCTGTCCCTTGTGCTGTGCTTTTATACTGCGTGTAATTAGTGATGATGTGGGCTAGATCACTGTATGCTAACCTGTGCCAGACCAAGGCGATTCTATAGAACAGGTACACGTCGTAATTGTGATGAGTAATGGTCTTGTGACAGACAGTCGCGGCCACACCACTGGCTCGTCTGTTCACGTGACAGGCTTCCCGTGCAGACGGCAGACGGTGTTAGTCTGTTTTTGGATGTATGGAATTCGGTGTTTGTGGTGTGAAGAAATTTAGAGTATTGAATTACGGGAATACCCGGCGAATTCGGTTCAGAGTATAGTCATGCCGTCTGCTGTCTATAAAAACACACGATTGAAATACACAGAACCATAATTTTACCTCTTGTTTTGTATGGGTGTGAAACTTGGTCTCGGAGAGTAAGGGAGTAACATGGTGTGAAGGTGTTCGAGAATAGCTGAGCAAGATGTCTGGGTCTGAGGGGCTGGAAGTGACAGGGGACCGGAAGAGTCTGCATTAGGAGGAGCTTTGTGATTTGTACTGCAGACCAAATAGGCCGGGGTGAGCCGATGATGGAGCATTAGGTGGACGGGGCATGTGGCATGTTTGGGGTAGAAGATAAATGCGTACATAGTTGGCAGTTAGACCTGAAGAAGACACCACCATACCCCTGTACGCAATTGCCCGTTTCCCCCGATGTGCCACATGTCCACACCATCAGTGATTTGTAGGGAGTATAAATCCAGCTTCTTAGTCTGCGAGACTCAAATGCAGCCTTCGTTAGATCTTTATTTGCCCCCACTCCGTGTTCAGATTACATAGTGGAGGAGGCAATGGTTCGTTTCAGTTTCGTTGTTTTAAGTACTGGGAAAACAGGGCAGGTTAAGCGCAGTTTATAATGTGTTGGGTGTGCTGATGCGCGGGACCGCCATTTTATCAACACTGCAAATGGTGGCGTAGGACGCAGAATTAACCAGAGCGTTCTGTACTTCCAGAATTGTATACGATTTCACGGTACACGCGTCAGTAATTTCATTTACCTCCACAATACAAGCAGGAATTTTCCTGGACCGATTTTCACGAAAACGTGTTCATCAGTTTACTAGCATGTACAGATCTTTTGTACAGATTTTCACAGTAGTCGGGCAATAAATGTGGAAAGCACGAAAATAAAAGTCCGTTACGCAGTGAAATGTGGCATACACAGCGACGATTTTCACGAAACTCGCAATCATCCGGTGTATTTTTTGTGAACATCGGCTTCACTCAGTTTCATCCAATCGGACGAAACTGTAGAAAATATGGTAAATTTAATTTATGCCCTGAAGTAAAGAATTGCGTTTCCCGCGCCAATTTTCACGAAATTCGCAATAGCTGAGTAATATTACCTACGTGGAGATATTCTGTCCCGAATTTTCGCTAACTGGCGCCTATATTTCTTAAGTTAGTGGCTATCTCTCCTGCCAGACACGTGGTTGCCCATCAGTATGAGGAAGTGCGACAGTTCTGGGTTGCACCGACGCTGGGGCGACGATCTCTATCCTCCGCGTGCGTCAAACGTCGTCCCCGTTTGGTTCGGTGCCTTTTTCAGTGTTACATTATCACAAGTGTTGTCTTCATTCGGCACTGACAGAGCGGAACCAGCAGTGCGAGCATGTGACGTAGTTACGCCTGACCGTAGTAGGTCGTGGCGGTAGCAAGTGTCGTGATTAGCGCTCTGCTGGTTTAACTGTCTGTTCGTTGTGTGCGGTAAATGTGCACTGTAGTGAAGTACCATGCCAGGAATTACTAACAGTAGAGTCTCGATGTTCGGGATTTCAAACTTCCATGATCGCCCTTTCTAATACCATTATTTCACCCTATCGTGACTGGTCCTGATAAAGCGAGATAGACCACGTGGCTGGCGAGTCGGCTTCCCACACTGTCCTAATTTTTATTTCTGGTGCATCATAAAGTCTTGGAACCAAATAGATACTGTGAATTGAAAGTGCGTTCCGATGTTCGTGACGGTTACCGGTCAGTCACGAACATCGGCATCTCCTATATAGGGGAGTGGAGGCGTAATATCGGTCGTTTTAACCTCCGGTGCAAGGTAGGGGTGAAGGATTGCACACCCAGACCATTATAATCCCGGGTGTGGAGCCACCGTTGCACGTAGGACAGAAGGCTGGCTGTGCCTCATAGGGGGTGTGGAAGGGGTGGTGAAGACGAAATATGGGCCCCGCTGGGATTCAAACCGTGGTCTTCCAGTCGGTAGCTTGGCCACTGTACTGACTCAACTGCTGAGGCTCGCAATGCGCAACAGTCCTCGTAACTGATTGGGTTTTTAAATAAAACGCGAAGAAGTGATCGGTGGATTCCTCACGCAGTTGTGCCGGAGTTTGAAAAATGTAGAGAAGGGGAAACAGTAACATTTTAGTAGCGGCAATGAAGCGAAAATTTTCTCTCCCAAATTACTAGTTATTAAATACTTCTTCCAGCCGCAGTAAAATTATTGATCGCTGGCTGAGAAACAGTAGCATAAGTCACGTGTTCTAAAAATAACCTTGAGAGTAGGAGCCGTTTTCCCTACAGGGAAGTTGCCTCGTTTATTGCGTCCGACTATCGTGCGCCATTTCTTGACGCCCATTTGTTGTACGGAAGGTGCCCAATGGTGTCGGTACCCGTCCAGCACCAGCTAGGAGTCTGACAGTTCCTAACCCTTTAAAGTCAAAAAATAAAGTTCTTTTGTAGCTTATGAACCCCGATTTGCAAAAGAGCATGGCTTTTGGGAATGTTGCCAGTCTCCCTCCATTTGTGCTTGTGGGAAGAGGCGCAGAAGATGAGTATGGAGGGTTGGTGGAGTGTTAGTGTTATGTTCGGGTGGCACTTTGTCAACCACAGATTTCACATGGACTGGCCTGGGATCGAGCCAACGCTCCTGCGGCTAGAGGCCGGCTGCTGAACTGAGTCTGAATTACGTAAATACAGCATACGTCAAAGACTGCCCGTACCGCGCAGTAAACACTCTCCGTCTCGGTTTTACAAACCAAACCAGTCAGTTAATGCTGTATAGGGAAATAATCGTAGTTTGTTCTCTGATCCATACAAAACACATAAATACACTGTGTGGGCAGAACGTAGAATTTTGAGTGTTAAACTGGCGGTACATATAGTAACTGCTGGGCTGTAAAGGGTAATATCTAATGCAATGTGATCGCGACTTAACAGAACGCAGAACTCGACAACAGTGTGTCTCAACTTTTTTTTTTGTGTGTGTGCCATGAATCCTGTCCAAAGTTTAACTAACTTTGGGGACGCCTTGCCGAGAGAACTCGGCCGCCAAGGCAGGAGACTGTATTAACATTTCAAGCTGGAATATATACAAATAAGCTACCCTTTTATTGGGTTCCTTAAAATTGTATTGCAACAAGAATCACGAGAGTAAACTAAGGAAGAAGGTGCATCATGCGAGATAGGAGGTTCAGCGGTGATGCTGAGAATTCAAGTCTTCTGAGATGTGACGCTGTGTCGTTTGATGGGTATTTCTTGGTGTTTCGAAGGATCATTGCAATAAAGCAACACTGAAATATAGGAGACTGTTTATCAAGCAGTGTTATCTGTGTTCCTATAAAGTTATTCAAGTGGCGGACTTTCTAAGAAACACTGAAATACAGGAGACTGAATGTTTATCAACCAGTGTAATCTGTGTTCCTCCATATGTGTACAACAAAGATAACGCTGGTTGCAAGGGATGGGAAGGAGCACACGCAAATCATCTGACGCATGTTACCTGGTGCATGCATGGGCTGTAGAAACAGCTGATGCGAATCCCTGTGTTAGAGAAAGCAAGACTGCCAACATGAAATTTGTACGTGAAACTCCCTAAAGCTCTACAACATGTTGCAAAGTGAAACAATAGAGTCGTAGAAGAGTAGAAAATAGGGGGTCCAGGATCATCCCCGACTGGAATACTAGGATCAGGATTCGAACACGCATTCGCATACACGCACACATCCATCCCCACTTCCCCCCGACACTATTCCCATCATCCCCCCCCCCCAGTCTTTTTTTGTGACAGTTTTAGTAGTGCATAACAAAATGGTTTATACGCCGCGCCAAACAAGATGGAGTAGAATAGACTAAAAAAAAATAGCATTTTAATTAAACCCTTGCTTGTGAGGCGAGTCCTTTGACTGGAGAGGCTTAAGGCTGAACCCTTTCGGGCTTTCATGTGGAAAGTACTCCAATTTGAATCTTGGACAGGGTACCTGCAATCAGTTTTTTTTTCTTTCCTTGAAGATCTAGACAGATGCCAGATTCCAGGTTCTGGCATTGGTATTGGTGAAGGGTCATAGTGCTTCATCTCGGGCTGCTTGACCCTGAAGATAAAGCCACTATGATTCTTCAAAACGTCAGTAACTGTTCACTCGATGTGGCGTTGCATAGGAGACCTGAATCTTTTAGGCAAATGCTGAGATAATACATGTAAATAAATCATGATGGACCCCCCTCCAACCCCTCATTTGTGATAGCTGACTATACACACTATGCTGCGTATTCTTACAACATAATTCTTATCTTGACTGAATGTTAGGTACTTGTACAGAGTCCTAGTTCTTCTGGGTATTGAACCATCATGCTATGAAGAGCTGTAACCACCCACTGGATGGAAGTGAGTGGTAAGCTTTTTATATGGCAGCATTGTCCATGGTGCTTTCCAAATAGAGAGGCTGGGTGGGTGCTGTTGCCTGTCTGGGCACTTTAGAGGAGAAAGTTTTTTTTGTCGCTGCTGGGAACAGCACCTTTGTTAGTCATCGCCCAGCACTATGCTAAGTGAGCTTTCTAGATCCTTTTGTATAAAGGTAAAGCAGTTTGTATGTAATTAACTTACATAATTAGAAGCAGTTACTATTCAGATATGTAATGTGCTGCAATAACAAGAAAAGCTGTCATTTTGGTTTCAGTGGTGACAGGGCCATTATTTCATCTGACAGCTATGTGTTGTCACTCCATTCGTAACTGTACCACAGCCTACTGAGCCGACTGCCCTTTCACGTGACAGTAGTGGTGACAAGTGGCAAATGATAGTTGTCAGATAATATACAGGCTCGTTATTTGGACCAAGGGGGCAGAATTGACAGAAGGGTGAAGAAAATAGTACAAATAGAACTTCGTAATTGTACCCATCAAATATTATTGCAATGTTCAAATAAAGGAGAATGAGATGAAAAATGTATACATTTTAGCGTAGAAACTTTAAGGGATAAGGTCATTTGGGAATATTGTATGGGTGGGAGGATAATGTACATTAAATTGTGTAGTTATCAACAGGATGTGGAGTGTGAACTGGATTCAGCTGTTTCACAGGTAGTCCAGTCCCAGGCTGTTATTAACATGGTAGTGAGCATGTGAGTTCCTTGTCAATGGATTGGTTGTCAGCATATGGAGACTATAAGGCAGTAGGAATTAGTTGAGCTACATACAATGTAGCCTTGATGTTTGTGGTCAACTGCGATTGATGAAACCCTTTTAAACACTAGAATCCATTTTGGTTGTAAAACTTGGGTTTGGTTTCATAGATTTATGGACTGCCAATAATAAAAACATAAAACACCTCAGAAAGCATAAAAAGCATGAAAGAATGAAATTACAAACTCTTTATGAAACTATAAAAATACATTGCATTGTTGATGGTGAGTCTCATGCCATGAAACCAAAAGCGAATGCTTCAAGTAATAAAAAGAGAGCTGCTGAGCTGAGAGTGGTCTGTGCAATATGAGGATAGTGGGAGAAGGTGACACACGAGCTACATGGTCCCACCCTGAGTCATCAGGACCAGTCAAGAAAGGTCAAAACAGAGGTACTACAGTGGATGATCACAAAAGGTTGAAATCCCAGACTTGAAAATCCGTGAACATCAAGACTGTATGGCGCATTGATTGAATGAATGAAAAACTTTAAATTGATTGTTATTGCTTGTTTTCAGTTGCCACCTGCAAAGGAAAGTGACCATGGGAGAGAGCGATACAAGGACTTCACATTTGATCATTCGTATTGGTCATTTGATGAAGCAGATTCTCACCATGCATCTCAAGAAAAGGTCTGTATATTTGATTTTTGATTTGACACAGTGTTTCAGGGAAGGGAATGGTATGAGGTACACATTTTTGTGTGCAGTTTTTGTTAAAATTGCACGATAGCACAGAAGGTGACGTTAAGAAAAGATGTTTAATCTGAAGTAACTTGAAAGTCATAAAAGGTCTGAGAAAGAAGCCTGGACATTTATCTGTTTTTATGCTGCAATTTATAATTTTGAAGCTAATCATGTTCACAGTATATCAAGAGGCATAATTTGTGTACATTAAGAGAGAGAGTGCCTACTGAAAGTCTAAAATTACTGTCAAGTTTATGAAGTTTGTATGGCAAGTGAATTTGTGAATTGTGTAAGACCAGACTAACTTGGGAAGCTGGCGATGAAATAACTGAATGAACGACGTCCTTATTGTACTCTTCGCATGGTACATGACATTCTACTGTTGAAGCGAAAGTCATGGTGTTTTAAAGGAAATAAAATGCATTAGTACCACATTACAGGCAGTGTAGGTATAACAGTATAATTTAACATTGTGTTGCTTTCATGTAATGTTTATACCTAACACCCTGATACCATGTTGGTCAAAGCGCTGTTGTGACTAATGTCACCGCCAACAATAAAATGTACCTACATCTTCATGCACAGTGCTCGAAGGTTTTGCCTAATTGTAACCAAATTTGGGTTGTCTTGACAGATTTTATGAAAAGTCTTCAATATCATATTTCATGTAAATCTGTCTGGTGGGAGCCACACTGATACATGTGGACAGACATAAGGAGGGACACGACAAGGTAATAGGTGTTTTTCATGTGTATGGTATCATGCTGAAAATAGTTACTGGCAACAAAGGAACTGGATAGATAAAACAACTTAACTGCACGGAATGTGGTGTACCATATGTCGATGATGTACATAAGCAACTACATGTGTTTCACTGCATGTATAGTGAAATGTGATGCACACTGAAAACCAGTAAAAGGGAAGGAGTATTGAAATTACAGAAGATAGTGGCAGTACGGATACCATTTGCTTGTATGTGGTTTTGACAATGAGACTTTAGTAAAACAGCTTGAAGAACATTTGGGAGATCAGGGACGAAATTTTTGAGATCATTTGCAGGATGTACATTGTGTGATTATTAAACAAATTGAAGAAATAAGAATCAGATACAACATAAAATCAAGTGATGTGAATTGTATGCAACAGGACACTACATTTATTACAAATGAGTGATACATGCATATTGAAGGCCATGTATGGTGAATGCAGAACAAACCTGGATGCCAAATGCACTGTTGCTAAGTATCTTGTGGTACTGGTACATACAGTGCATTTAATATGGGCTTGAAGTTGTTCGTTGAATATGGGCTTGAAGTTAGTTGTTTTGCTTCACTGTTTCTTCCAGAAAGAGTGCTAGTTGCAGCCATTGAATTGAATTTATGATGGGCTGGGAATTAGTTCCCATGAAACGAAAAAATACATAAATACATAAAATACATATACATATACATAAAAATGTTGGTAGCAGAACTTGATGTACTGAAGTCACTTAGCAGACACAGGCATATGTCAGAGGCTTTACTGACGCCTTTTCCTTCACAAAGTGGTAACTGATAGTTGTCAGGTAAAATGCAGACCATGTATTGTAATGAATTTAAAGACATTTAGAGATTTATTACAAGTGTAAGTAATTTAAAGGGCTTGCAGAATTTTAATTAACGTTTCATGTGATTTCATATTTTATTTGGAGTGTTTAATATTTCAGGTGTACAATGATCTGGGAACTGATGTGATTGAAAGTGCTTTCGAAGGATATAACGCATGTGTGTTTGCATATGGACAGACGGGAAGTGGCAAAACCTACACAATGATGGGCACACCTGTAAGTAACCTCTGTTTTGTATCCTTTGCCCCTGTCCAGTGGCCCTGTTGCAAAACTTGTTGCAATTCATTCTGACTGATACCTACAGTAGACGTTGGCAGAGGCCAGAATTTTAGAATTTTACCCAGATGAGCCCAAGGAAAATTCAATCTGTTCTTGAAGTTTACCTTCAAATGCATTATCTATACCTGATGGAAGTCTTTCTTTTATTCTAATCTGAATGAAGCCTGATATGTGGGTGAAATGAAACAAATAAGAAAATTTTACCATCCAATTTAGTAGAGGTATTTTTGGTATGGGTGTTTCAGTTTTCATGCCAGTCCTATATCTGCCATATATGCTACATACTTCTGAACCATTTTGACAACCTGCTTTGCCTACAGCTGCACACAGTTGTGTCTTCATTTTTTTCACTCTTAATGTGTACATTTGACTTGCACTTTTATTTGCAGTTGCTCTGATTGTTGTGTCATTAACCTTTTGGCGCCGGAATTATTTTTTTAATTTTAGCACACCCTGCATATAAAATGAGAAAAATACAGAAACCAAATACGTTAGAATTATGAAACAAACTGCATTTTGAAGAGAAAGAAGGGGAGATTATATACCATGTTTAAAATGTTCAGTACATATATTTGTTGAATAAATATATAAAATGCAACTTTAGAGGTTAGCGGTGCGGTACGACCAATATAGTTGACATTAGGCGTCAGAAGGTTAATGCATGTTGCGTTTATTGAATAGGTGGCTAGGTTCATTGAATGAATTACGCGATATTCTGAGAATATCAAAGGTTATTTTGGCATTTGAGAAGTGAAACAGAGTTGTTTGATACTAAATATGTCAAGAGCTGTCTTGATCTATTTGTGGGAGGGGGCAACTACAAAAATTCCAGAGCTATAGCAGTTGGTACGTTCTGTTCCTAGTGCGTGACGAAACCTAATTTCCCATGCTTGTACAGAAAAATGCATTATTTAAATAAATTTGCAACCAATCAGATTTAAATACTTTAAACTGAACCAATTTTAGTGCCATTTTCTGCAGCAGCAGGGTGGGATAAAGTATTCTGATTAAAATTTTAAATCACAGCAGTAACTGTTTACCATTCACTGTAATGTTAGGAACTCTGCAGTCAGAGTCACGATACAGCTGATGATGCTCAAAGATGTTTTGTATTTTGGCAAGTTAAAGTTTTTGCTTATTCCTCCAACAGGAATGCCAAGGTTTAATTCCACGCATCTGCAAGATGCTGTTCAATCGCATGGCTGCAGGTAAGGAGCAAGGCGCCAGCTACCGTACAGAAGTTTCGTACCTTGAAATTTATAATGAACGTGTCAAAGATCTGTTGCAGTCAAGCAAAACTAACCACAGCTTACGTGTGAGAGAACATCCCCGTCTTGGTCCATACGTTCAGGGACTGTCCACGCATCTCGTCACTGACTATTCTGACATAGAAGTGAGTGTGTTGGTTATTATGTTGAGCATTGTCTTAATATCAGTTTGAAATGATTTGTTTGTTTTTGTGCTGACTATATTAAAAGGAGATTTGGAAAAATAAGGTAACAGTCGTTCTGGTGCTGGGAACTTTGTTCTGACATTCGTGTACACATGGCACATGGGTTACAGGTGGTAAACATTGGCCCTGCTCAATCACATTTACGTTTGAGGATTTGTATCACCATGGCACCAAAAGGCTTGTCCTGTGGTCTAAAAGAAGTCGTTCATAGTTTGTAGCCAGGAGGTGACAGCTTGCTCTGTGTCATTGTCCATTACAAATGGTTTGCCAGCCAGGTGCTTGTTAGTGGTCCAAAGAGATGAGAGTTACTAGATTCTATACTGCCAGCTGGATGTGTGACCAGTTATGGTGCTACAGCATGGAGTTTATGGAACCAACATCTCTGCAGTTCCAGTCTCACACCCAGTGTCTCTTAAGAACCATTCAAATTTGTGGCATGAATGTCAATGCAATTGTGATTATGTAGCATCTGTCTAGGGATGTGACAGTTCAATTGAAGTGTTGTCTGTGGAAATCATAGCTTGAGATTGGAATTTTTTTTTTTTTTGTCCAATGCCACCACATGTCCTTGTGGATTTCGTGGTCCTCCCTCCTAGGCATGGCAGGAGTGTAACCGACTTCTGAGGTTGGGAAGTCCATGAGGCGCAGTTACGTTGTCCCGATGATGTGAGTGGTGATATAGGAGGATGTAGTGCCAGGAGGGCCCTTAAACGCAAATTCTACCAACCTACCCAGACCATGGTTAACGCGGGAATCCTCCCCTTCAGGGGAAATTCCCACGATAGAGCCGAGAATCGAACCCGGGACCTCATGATTAGTAGTCAGAGACTCTGACCACTAGACCATGAGGCTGGTCTAGTGGTCTAGAGGTCAGAGATTGGAATTGTTAAAATTTTTGATTGAAATTTCAACCAACTTTGTATTAGTTACATATCATACCCTAAATGAGGTAAAGAGGCCACTTGGTATGTGATAAGAATTCTAAAAGGACTAAATTATGTGTTATTTGTTCTCTCTTGCTATCTTGTATTCACCTGTTGTAGGAACTGATGGTACGTGGCAACAATTACCGCACCACAGCTTCTACGTACATGAATGACGTGAGCAGTCGCAGTCATGCCATCTTCACCCTTATGTTTGTTCAGGCCGGTTTCTCCAACAACATGCCCAGCGAGACAGAGTCTAAGGTGCATCTTGTGGACTTAGCGGGCAGGTCTGTAGTTCTTATGGACTTAGCAGGAAGATGTGTAGTTCTGGCAGTTCACTATGAAAGGTTTGCTCTAGAACAGGCCATGAAAGCCCAGGAGGGAGTAGAGGTATAGCATCACTCTTTCTTTAACCTCAGCACTAGATGAGTGTGGATTGTCAATGCCATGTGTTGGGAAAGAGACTCAGTACCCTCTGTACAAGGGGCTGGGTGGGCCCCAAGGCCCCCTGGATGGGAGCAGAAAATCTCACCCCCTCAGAGCTTCAGATGCTGGACCATCCAGCCTGTAGTGAGTCACTGTACTGACTGTGCCATCCTGACCCACAAGTTTTCACTGTACTTTATTTTAATCATTTGAATGTGTCATTATCAGCTTAATGATTTTATTGGTCACCAAATGCTATTCAGGTGATCAAAAAGAGCATGAGATGGTTGGTACATGTGGCATGTTTGGGGGAGAGAAGAAAAGTATACAGGGCTTTTGTTGTGAAACCTGAATGAAAGAGTCCACTTGGAAGATATAGATATGTATGGAGGTATAATGTTAAAATGGATCTTTAAGAAATAGAATGAGAGGGTGTGAATTGAATTTATGTGGCCGAGCATAGAAATATTACCCAGGAAATATTCCTGGTACTCATTTTGAACCCACGACATTTCAGCTAGTAGTGCAGTGGCTCAACCAACTGCACTACCACATGCCCCTGTCTCAGCTAGGCACATTAATGTCTAATTTGCAAGAACTTCTGTATTAATAGCATAAAGTTGGAGACTAAACTTACTCATCATTTCTTAACCTGCTATAAACATTACTACATTTTGGGTACAGGGGTGATAACATGAAATTTTGCAGAGTATGTTGATGTGATGGTTACTAGCAAATCATGGTAACTTAGTGGCTGGTATTTTAATGTGTTGTTAGTACATGGGGACATCTGTGCCCACAGGAGGTGGTGTTAAAATTTGCAAAGTGTTATGCCATGTACCAAAAATTGTATCACACTGATGTCTCTTAAGGCTTTGTTACATTATCTTCACTTTATTATGAAGTGCTTCTTCTGAACTGATAAAGATTTGTGTGGCTTATGTCTGAAGTGTAAACAGTGACATCTTATTGGTTAAGATGTAGAATTTTGAATTTTCAAGTCAAGTATTTCAGACCATATCAACTGGGAAATACTGATGTTTCAAAGGATTGTAATGCCTTTTTCGTTTGTCAAGCAGTCCTTTTTCTGAGTTATGAAATAATGGGATCTGGAAGTCTAAAATTGTGTGATTTTGATACAGGTATACTTTTCATTCTGGTAAAAGAATGTACTGTGTTATGCAATAGATTCCCAACGTATGATGGTTTGCTTTGTGCCCATTGCCCAGGTACCAGTTATATTACAGGGGCATTTGTCACCTGTACTGCCATGAAAGTACATCTCATGTCATGTTTTGTTTTTGTTTTGTAATTAATGCTCCAGTGAGCGGGCAGATGCAAGTGGTGCAACGGGACAGCGGTTGAAGGAAGGGGCCCATATTAACAAGTCACTAGTAACATTAGGCTCTGTCATCTCAGCACTTGCAGAGTTGTCAAGCTCGCAGAAGGAAGGCAGCAGTGGCCAGCGGAGGACATCACGGTCTTTCATTCCGTACAGGGACTCGGTACTGACCTGGTTACTCCGAGATAGTCTTGGTGGGAATTCTAAGACAATCATGATAGCAGGTATTCAATTTGTTGTTCCTTGCTATCATTCTGGTATTACTGTGTACTTTGTGTAATATGAAGGATCGCAGTAGTTACATTCTGTAATGCATAAAGATTAAAAGAGACATTAGTACAATGTTAAATGTGGCTCAACTATTACACTGATGTATCAGTATTTGTGAACATTATCTCCAAGCACAATGGTGCGTTTGTCTCATCACGACAAGAGTTTACAAATTCCATTACCATACAAGTGGAGGC
>Ga0123353_10003491_pt1 | contig 19873 bp, 19 predicted proteins | sample TergutLab28metaG_3_FD_92763 | JGI IMG/M metagenome (GOLD analysis project Ga0123353, IMG submission 92763) | Labiotermes labralis P3 segment gut microbial communities from Petit-Saut dam, French Guiana - Lab288 P3 | ecosystem: Host-associated > Arthropoda: Insects > Digestive system > Gut ... | reverse complement strand
TTGCCTACCGTGCCTCATACCGTTCTTGACAAATTGTCGCTCATCACAAATTGGACAAATCATATATACCCCTAAAGTATATACCATATTTAATTTACTTTGTCATTCTTTTAGGACACTGCCCTTTGTTTATCTTCGGATTCATTTTGGGACTTGTCGCGGTTTCACAGGGCGCAACGGCACGGAAAAACCTTAAAAGCATTGGCGCACCGACAGGGAACGCTACGGCAGGTATAGTTTTGGGCTTTATCGGCGTTATCGGCTGGATCGCTGCCATGATTTGGTTCTGGATTTGAGTTTTTTAACGTGGCACGCAAGAAAACTTTGTCTGCGTTATCGCTTGTTCCGGTATATTTAATTTTCGCGGTGGCGTTCGGCGTTGCCGGTGTCATCACCTTTGTTATCGGGTTTACTGACCCCGAGGCGGGGTTCATTGTGGTGTTGTTTAGTATTCCTTTTTTGGCGGTGTCCATTGGGTTTTGGTGTGCCATTTTCGGAGCGTTCCAAAGCGTCAAGCGGATAAGGAAGGTTCTTAAACATGGGCAAGAAGGAACCGGGCATTTCGAAGGTTTGACCACGGGAATGTCCGTGAACAATGTTCATCATGCAAAAGTCAGGTTTTCGTACAGGGATTTGCACGGCGAGACTCATGTAACCAAGTCCCAGCGTTTTTTCTCGGTAAGGGAATACAGCGTGTTGGAATCGTTGGGCACATTTAAAATCAAGTACTATGGCAAATGGGCGGTAATTGACGAAGATACCCGTAATATTTCACGTGCCGCACGAGAAGGTCAAGCCGCCGCCGCGCGCGAACCCCGGCGATGCCGTTACTGCGGGACAATTTTTCACGAGAATGATAAATTCTGCCGAAGCTGCGGCGCGGCGGGGTGAGTTATTTTTTGCGGGGCTGGGAAAGGGGTTCCGGGTTTTATTGATTTTGTAATTTCGCTTATTTCCATGTTTCCTTAAACCTTAAATAAATTTGTGGACAGGTATTTTTCGCCTCGGTCGGGGAAGATGACGACGATTGTGCCGTGTTTTATTTTTTCAGCAATCTTGGTCGCGGCAAGCATCGCCGCACCGCTTGACATTCCGACGAAGATGCCTTCTTCCATCGCGATTTTGCGGCTTGTCTCAAACGCCTCTTCGCTGTCAATTATGATGTGTTCGTCTATTAATTCGGGTTTGTAAATAGCCGGTACTATGGCTTCTTGCATGTTTTTAAGCCCTTGAATATAGTGGCCTTGGTGCGGTTGTGCCTCGATGATTTTGATTTTTGGGTTTTTTGCTTTAAGCGCCCCGCCGACGCCCATGATTGTTCCGCTTGTTCCCAAAGAACACACTATATGGGTAATTTTTCCTTTGGTTTGTTTCCATATTTCTTCCGCCGTGTTTTTATAGTGCGCCAAAGTATTGCAAACGCTTGTGAATTGGTCGGGGTTGAAGTATTTGTTGGGCTGGGTTTTAACAAGTTCGCGGACTTTTTTAATAGCCCCGTCCGTTCCGTCTTTTGCGGGGGTTAACAATATATCGCCGCCAAGTGCCCTAATCATTTTTTGACGTTCGATGCTTACGGCTTCGCTCATGACAATTAGTACCTTGTAACCAAGCACGCGCCCAATCATGGCAAGGCTTATTCCGGTGTTTCCGCTTGTGGCTTCAAGGATTATTTTGTCTTTTGAGAGCCTGTCGTCCGCAATCGCGCAATTTACCATGGAGAGTGCCACCCGGTCTTTTATGCTGCCCGTTGGGTTAAAGCCTTCCAATTTTGCATAAACGCAAACGCCGTCTTTTTTTACCAAATGATTGATTTTCACCATCGGTGTGTTGCCAATCAAGTCCAAAATATTGTTGTTCATGATTTTGATTATATTCTTGCCCTTTACATTGTGTCAAGCTTGGCGGAGAGAACAGGATTTGAACCTGCGATACGTTGCCGTATACTCGCTTTCCAAGCGAGCGCGTTCGACCACTCCGCCATCTCTCCGTGCGACGATAGTATACAACATCTTGATATTGGAAAGCAATCTCTATACTTTATGCTTAATGTACTTAACAAGCCCATCAAGAAAAACATGCGCGACGCGTGAGAGATTTTTGTAACCGCACACAAGATGCACCAAAAAAGGGGAAACTTCCGCAACATTTAAATTCACAAAATTAAACTTTTTAAGCGCAGCGTGGTCCATCTCGACGCAATATGCAACCGCAAGCGATGCCCCCGCAATAGAGAATATTGTATTAGATTCCGATGCTTTTATGATGTTTAGCTGGTCGGTGCCAAGCATTTCTTTTATTATTGGCACGAATTCCTCGCCTTCTGCGATGGGCAATTTGATTAAATCTTCTTTGCTTAAGTTGACGGTCAGGTTGTACTCGTTCAAAAAATCTTGAGTCGCAACAAAACCTCCGTCAAAACCCTTTTCCACAATTTTGATTATTTTGAACTCGGTATCCCTGAACAAGCAATCCCAGTTAATCACAAAGTCTATTTTGTTATTTCTGAGTAATTCAAGGCTTTTGTCATAATAGAACTCGATGGCGATGTTTGGATATTTTGCACGGAATACTTTTATGTAATCATTAAGAAAACTTTCGGCGAACAGAGTTTTTACAACCATCTTGATTGTTCCGTGTGTTTGGGGGGTTATAACCATAAGGGTTTGTTCGGCGCGTGTAATAGTTTCAAGTGCGGGTTTAACCTCCCTGTATAACGCAACTGCATCCGCGGTGGGCTCGATTCCTTTGCGATGCGGGTTGAACAAAACGATGCCAAGTTGCCGACTTAACTCTTTTATATTATGGCGGATGGCTTCTCGGGTCAAGTTCATAACTTCGGCTGCGCGGTGGAGATTGCGCGTTTCACACGCCACGATAAATGATTTGTACAGATTCAAGTTAATATTGGTTATATCCACGTTTCAATTATAGCACATTGATGCGTTTGCGTCAAGTAATATTTGACGCAGTGCCTAATATTTGTATCTTACACTCTGCAGGCCAAGTGGAATATGCTGTAACACAAACTAAACAAGGAGGTTCAAGTTTATGCCTGCTGCAGCAACTAATAAAGGGAAAGAAGAGATGTCGGTTTTCGTAACAAAGGAAATGAGAAAAATCGTTGTAGATTTAACTGAAGACGGAATGGACGTCAGTGATGCATTCGAATTATTAAAAAACGTCGCTATTACACTACGACAGCGTGGGGTGGGCCAGAAAAAATTAACAGACCTGATTCTTGGTGGAACTGAGTCACGTGCAAAATCATGAATCTAAAACTATTAACTATGCCAAGAGGCCTGAAAGATTCCAATTTTGCAACCGCGATAAATCACGGTCGAGTTACTGTAGACGAATTGTGGTTGGGCATAACCCGTCGTTGCAGTTTAGCCTGTGCACATTGTTATTGCGGTCCCGCACAATACCTTGATATGACAGACCAAACGATGGACGCGATATTTGAAGAATTCAAGCGACCTACGTTAATAAAAATCATCAGTCCCGCAGGTGGGGAACTTGGCACGAACCTTGTTGCATTCGACCGATTCCGGGTGAATTTGGCGCGAAATAAGGTGGAATTTGATTACACTTCGTTCATTACCAATGGAATCGCCATGCAGTGTCCGGGTTCATCAAAAGAGTTTTTTGACCTGGCAAGCGAAACGGCAAAATTGTCGCGTTTCGGCATGACAAAGATAAGAATGACAACGAATGATTACCTCGGCGACGAATACACGAGGCTGGGTTTGGATTTCGAACATCACCAGGCTCTGTTCATAGAACGGGGCCAGAAATATTCGAACTTGGACATTTCATTAATACCGTACGAGGACAAAAAGGATTTTCTAATCGCATATTGCGGGTCTGGACAAAACCTATCCGACGTGCACATGATTTTTAAACCGATTGCAAACCAAAAAATGTTACAGTTCGCACCTGACCCGGATTGTCCACATCGCGCAGGTTTGAAACTTATGTATTTTGACACGAAGGGTAACATAACCTTGCCCATAAGCGAACGCACGTGGGGAGATGCCCATAACCTTGGCAATATTCACAACATAGCGGACATGCGCACATTTTATCTTGAACACGGTACCGAAGAAGCGTCCGAGGAGCGCACAGTTTGAAGGTTTTACAAGAGTTTCTTGCAGTTGTTAAGAGTTTGTGGTATACTACTCCACTCGGAGGGGTACCGAAGCGGTCATAACGGGGCGGTCTTGAAAACCGTTGGAGTGCAAGCTCACGCAGGTTCGAATCCTGTCCCCTCCGCCAAATTTTTTGCTTGCAAAAGCGGCGTGAGGTGCGGTATCATACAGTCATGAAAGAAGTAGGCAAACCAAAGTACATTTTCATTACGGGTGGTGTTGTGTCGGGGCTTGGCAAGGGGATTACGGCGGCATCGCTTGGGCGATTGTTGATTAACAGAGGTTTACGGGTCGCGATTCAAAAGCTTGACGCGTACATAAATGTAGACACAAGTTTCATGAGTCCGCTTGAACACGGCGAGATTTTTTTGACCGATGACGGCGCGGAATGTGATGTGGACGTGGGGCATTACGAAAGATTTTTGGGGCGCAGTTTTTACGGGACAAGTAATTGGACTATGGGCAAAATTTATTCGTCTGTTATTGCGAAAGAACGGGCGGGCGGGTACAACGGGAAAAACGTTCAACTTATCCCGCACGTGACAAACGAGGTCATCAAAGTCATGAAATCCGTTGCGCGAGATGACGATGATATAGTAATCGTTGAAGTCGGCGGTACTGTGGGCGACATTGAACAGATGGTTTATATAGAAGCAATTCGTCAGTTCAGAAAAGAATTGGGTTATAAAAATAGTCTTTCTATCCATGTGACGCTTGTGCCTTATCTGGGTGCCAGCGGCGAGATAAAAACCAAGCCGACCCAGGCAAGCGTACGGGAATTAAGCCAAATGGGCATTATCCCCGACATAGTGGTTTGCCGAACCGATAAAAACGTGGAACTTGATGCCGGGGTGCGCGAAAAGATTGCGTTGTTTTGTAACCTTGACGGCAAGGATAGTATTATTCACAACAAAGATTGCCGGACTATATATGAGGTACCGATACTTTTCAAACAACAAAAGTTTGATGACACGGTTTTGCAAAAGTTGGGGCTGGAAGCGCCTGAGGGTGATTTGACCGAATGGAAGAGAATGGCGGACAAGTGGGTTGGCAAGTACCCTGTTAAAACCGTTGCCGTCGTGGGCAAGTATTCCGCCGTTCCTGATGCGTATTTGTCGATAGTCGAGGCTGTCAAATACGCGGGTGTCGAGTGCGGTATTAACGTCAAAGTAAAGTTTGTCGGGTGCGATGATGTTGAAAATGTAAAAGACGCGGACGCAATGATTTTGACTAACGGCGATGGTGAATGTTCCAAATACGGCCGCGAAAACAAAATTCCGTGCCTTGGTGTTGGGATTTATGCGAAAAAGCCCGGGCGGAAAAACCCGCTTGGTTTGTCGGGTTGTAACTTGCCCGCAGGGTCCAAAATAGCCGCAATTTACGGCACCACAAAAATCAACGAACGATTCCGCCGTGTTGCCGACCCTAATATTGTGGAATTACCCGGTCACCCGTTTTACATCACCGTGGGCTATCACCCGGAATTCAGGTCGCGGCCGTTTACCCCGCACCCGCTTTTTATGGCGTTTATTAATGCCGCAAAGACAAATTTAGGAGGAGCAAAGTGAATTTAAAGAACTTAAGTAAATTGGAACACGACACGGACGCGCGATTTACTGAACTTGTGCAACTTGTGTCGCGAATTAAAGACGCAAAGACGGACGATGTTGAGGACATTCCGGTAATATCCCTTGCCGAATTACGCGAAGATGTGGTGCGGCCGAGTCTTTCGCGGGAAGACGTTCTTGCAAATGCGCCGGATGCCGACGGGGTGTATTTTATAGTCCCAAAGGTGGTGGAGTAATGAAAGTCATTATAAGCGATAACATTATGTATAAAGGATACCGCGCAACTGCGGGCAGCAAAATGCTTGAAGACTTTACGGCACCGTACAATGCCGCAATCGTAGACAAGTTAATCGCCGCGGGTGCGAAAATCACGGTCAAACCCGCAATGGAAGAATTTGCCACCGCGATAATTTCGATGTGCGAATGTGACCCAAAACAAGGAACGTGTTTTTCATTAAGACCATCTTGCGGTGCGCTTAACAGATGGGGCTTGATAACATACTCGTCAAGTTTCGACCAGCCCATATTACAAGCAAAAACCATCGTGGAATTAAAAAAACTTTTTGACGCAATACGCAATGTGCCACCTCCCGAAAAGAAAAGCCCCCGCATTGCAAACATCAAAGACCTGAAAATAAAAAACTTTGAATTCGTCGAATCAGCCTATACCATCATTGCCGCCGCGGAAACCGCAAGCAACCTTGCGCGATACGACGGGGTAAAATATGGTTCTGTCATAAAGGACGCGAAAAACATTGATGAATTGTACATCAAAACCCGCACGCAATACTTTGGCGACGAAACAAAGCGGCGGATAAACCTTGGGAACTATGTTTTATCAAGCGAAAACTTCGAAAGTCATTTTTGTAAAGCTAAAAAAGTTCAAGCCGCTCTTAAACGTGATATGGCGCGAATCTTTGAACAATACGACATGATAATCATGCCAACGGGGCAACAATTCAGTGCACTTGCAAGCCTTATCGGCGCGCCGACATTGAAAACCCCGAGTGCAAAGTTTTTAGCTATGGGCAAGCCCTTCGGCGACGATGTGTTGTTGGCAAACACAGACGCTATCGCGACCACAGGAGGCGTAAAATGAATAAATACGAAATCGTCATCGGTCTTGAGATTCATGCCGAGTTAAGTACTAAAACAAAAGCCTTTTGCGGCTGTGCCAACGAATTCGGAAGTGCGCCCAATACGAATTGTTGTCCCGTGTGTGTGGGATTTCCCGGTGCTTTGCCCGTTTATAACCGCGCTGCCATGGAAAAAGGCATTTTGGCGGGGCTTGCGTTCGGGTGCGAAATCAATAAAGTTTCCATTTTCGAACGTAAGAATTATTTTTATCCCGACTTGGCAAAAGCGTACCAGTTAAGCCAGCTTGTGCGTCCGACCTGTATCGGCGGGGAAGTGAAACTTAAAAGCGGCAAGGTCATAAGGTTAAACCGTATACACTTGGAGGAAGACGCGGGGAAATTGTTGCATAATGACGTCACGCAAAAGACCTTGGTGGATTATAACCGGTCAAGCGTGCCTCTTGTCGAAATGGTGACCGAACCCGATATTTCGTCTGCCGCCGAGGCGGTGGAGTTTTTAGAAGAAGTCCGTTCGCGCCTTGTATACGCCGGTGTCGCCGATTGCAAAATGGAACAAGGCGGCATGCGATGCGACGTGAACTTATCCTTGCGTCCAACTGGAACCAAAAAGTTCGGTAGCCGCACCGAAATGAAGAACCTTAACAGTTTCCGGTCCGTCGCACGTGCTATTGAACACGAATCTAAACGCCAGGCCGAAGTATTGGACGCGGGCGGCGCGGTCACCCAAGAAACCCGTAAATGGGACGACACAAAAGGTAAAACCAGCGCGATGCGGTCCAAGGAAGAAGCCCAAGATTACCGTTATTTCCCCGACCCGGACTTGATTGCGATAAAAGTAACCCCGGCGGAAGTGGCGGCGATTAAAATCAAATTGCCGGTACTTGCGTATCAGCTTAAAAACAAATTTATGACGGAATTCGGATTGCCGGAATACGATGCCGACGTTTTGACACGAGAAAAAGCCATCGCGTTTTATTTCCTTGATTGCGTGAAGGCGTATAACAGCCCGAAACAAATCAGTAACTGGATTATGGTTGATTTGATGAAAATCATGAACGCTGCCGGCGAAGATGCCCCGATTCCGATTTCGGCGGCGCACTTTACCGAAATTATCAAAATGACGGAGGATAAGACAATAACTAAACTTGTAGGTTTACAGCTGCTTGAAAAAGTGATAAGCACAAAGCAATCACCGGGGGAACTTGCAAAAACCATGGGGCTTCTTGTTACCGTCACCGAACAACAAATTGTTGCAATCCTTGAACAACTTAAAGCCGAAAAACCCACAATCGCCGCCGATTACCGCGAAAACCCGGAAAGGGTAATCCGGTTTATGATTGGTTATGTTATGAAAAACACACAAGGCCGCGCCAAAAGCGACCTTGTGGAGAAGTTAATTAAAGAAAAGTTCTAAAGCGCAAAACAGTTGATTATTCGACTTAATGTAGTATATACTGATAACATGAAAGAAAGAAAAGCACCCAACCAAAAGCCGAGTCAAAAAGATATCAAAAACAAAAAAATTTTAGAGATGTCCAATCTTATCATGCAACGAAACATCGATGTATATAGGAAACTTGCGGTAAATGACCAAAATTGATAAAGATATGGTGTTACTAATACACCAGCTTCTTGCCGAGCAATCGGGCGGGGCAGTTGGGATTCGTGATATGAATCTTTTAGACTCTGCTCTTGAAAGTGTGTTTGCAACTTTTGACGGTAAGGATTTATACCCGACAAAAGAAGAAAAAGGCGCAAGACTTGGCTATAGCCTTATAAAGAATCACGCCTTTGTAGATGGAAATAAGCGAATAGGTGTTCATATTATGATTTTGTTTTTGTCGCTTAATGGAATTGAACTTTATTACACCGAAGAAGAATTGTTCAACGTTGCTTTGGGTGTCGGGGCAGGGAAAATATCTTACGAGAAACTCCTTGCATGGGTTCGTTCCCGAATGAAAATTTAAAAACAACACAAGGCCGCGCCAAAAGCGACCTTGCGGAGAAGCTTATTAAAGAAAAGTTTTAACTGTTACTCTCGTGTTCGCGTTTTTCTTGCATGCTGCTGTGCATCATTCTGTCGCGCCAAAAGCCGTCGTATGGGCGCGGGTCGTTGTGTTTCATGCCCTCGCCTTCGCGCGCGTGGGTGCTGCAGCTGCACGTACACGAGAAAAAGGGTCTGTTCATCATTTCGTTCATGTTGTTTTTTCCTTTTGTGGTTATTATTAGGCGAAAACCCGCCTTTAAGTCAGTGTATGTTAGAACAGTTCCCGCGGTTCGATTTCGAGGACCTTGCAAATTGCAAGTATTGCCCTAAGGCTTGGATTTATCTTGCCGGTTTCTACTTGATGAATATAGTTTGCTGCTTTGTCTATTCTTAGACTTAGTTCGTAGGCTGAAAGATTTTTACTCATTCTGATTTTCGCTAAATTGACGCCAAATTCTTCAAATTCCATGAATTTATATAGTATGTAATTACTTGTTGACTAGTTCTTCCACACAGAATATAATTAGCTCATGCCTAATCAATCCATTTATGATTGCCTTGACGACGATGCGCCGCCCGTTATTTGTATCGAACAACTACTTGCCGATATTCTTGCCGAGCTTAAAAAGATTTCTGAAATACTCACGGTCCACAGACTATGTCCGTAAGCGCGCGCCAGGTAAGCGGCCCCACGATGCCGTCCACGGCCAAGCCGGCGTATAGTTGAAAGGTTCGTACCGAGGCGGCGGTCAACGGTCCGAAGATTCCGTCTACCGCGACTGCGGGTACGGCAGAGTATTTTGCCCGTGCGCCGTTCAGAAGCGTTTGAAGGTTTCGCACCGCGTCTCCGCGTGAACCAAGCCGCAGCAAGAATCCGGGATACGGCGGACATGACGGAGGCGTCGGGGGAGTAATCGGCGGCCGTGGCTGTTCGGGCGGTTGCTGGCCTATGATTCCGCTTGCTACTTCGTAAAGCTTACGCCATGTGTTGGGACCTACCACGCCGTCGGCGGTTATGCCGAACCGGCGCTGGAACGCGCGTACGGCTTCCGTGGTGGTTGCGCCGAAGATGCTGTCCTGAATTACCGACGGAATGTCGGCGTAAAATTGCGATATGTAATTAAGCAGGAATTGGGCATGAATGACGTCCGCGCCGCGCGACCCTTGCCGTATAGTCACGGTGGGTGCGGTGGGGCTTAGTCCTATGCGTTCGCCTTCGCCGCCAAGTTCGGCAAGTTTAGTCACCGCAACAAAGATTTGTGTGATTTTGTTCCAAGTCGCGCGTCCTACAACGCCGTCTTGCGTCAAATTGAATGTTCGTTGGAAAATTCGTACGGCTTCGCGCGTTTCGGGTCCGAAAACGCCGTTGGGGTTGCTTATAAGCGGGATAGCCGGGTAGTTGGCGCGTATTCGGTTCAACCGGTTTTGCATACGGCGCACCGATTCACCGCTTGACCCTGTTTGCAAAGTTCCCGGGAAAGATTCGATGTTGTTGCCGCTTGGCGCCGTGAACAAGGCAAGGTCTCGCGGATAGAAATTATGAAGAATTTGCAAAGGCGTCAACCCGCGGTTGGCAAGGGTGACAGTGCCCCATTGGGACAATCCTTTGCAAGTTGCGGTGGTGCCGTTGCAATATTCGGTAAAGTACGGGTTGCGGAAGCCTATGCGCCGCGCGTACACGTTGAAAATGCCGTCCACGATTTGGCTTATGTTTTGGAAAATTTGCCGCCCGTTGACAAAGTATTGGTCCACGGTAGTGCTGTTGGTGATGTCGTAATTATAGCCGCGTGACCTGTACCATTCGGTATAGATTCTGTTCAATACAAAAGACACGATACAATGCACGTTGGCGATTATCGAATTCACGGGCCATGTGGGGTAAATTTCGCTACACGTCACGTTTTTGACGTAATCGATAAATCGCACGCGGACGCGGGGCGCACCGGTATTCGCGGGAGTCCCCAAATGCACGGTAACATAATCCGGCATTATAACCGCGGGCAAGGTAAGAGGCTGCGGCGTAATTACATCTTGCGCTGGTGCGATTCGCGAAAATTCCCCTTCACTTGGTGAAGGGGTGGCGCCGCGAAGCGGCGACGGGGTAGGTAAAGGCATTTCCATGCCGGCTGCGTTTGCGATTACAGCAATATCCCGCGGTGCTGCAAAGTTCACAAGCGGAATCCCGTATCCCGGGGGTACGGGTTCGGTAACGGGGACATCGGGCGGGGCGACTTGACCTATGTTATCGTAACTTGGTAATTGTGCCGTCGGAGGCGGAATGACTATAGTTTGTTCTTCGTCGGTACCTTCCTGTAAAGGCAGCATATTTACCGGCAATATTGCTTCGATACCGTCGAAAATTTCGACGTCAATGAAATTCAGTGTGGCAAACCCGGGTTTACCCACCCAAACATCATAGACCGCATAAGGTCGTATGTCCGGATTGGGGGTTAATGATAGTTCCCGCGGAGGGGCTTCCAAAGTATAAACCCCGCTTTCGCCGTTTTCGTTTGTGACGCCCTCGAAAAGCACGTTTCCGCTTTTGTCCAAGATTGCATAGCCCACGCCCGCGACGGGCAAGCCTTCCTGCGCCATTGTAGTTTGAATTTTTAATGTTCCTTGTGCCATAAGTCTGTATATGAGGGATCAAAATCGTTTGACAATATTCGACAAATAATAAATAGTAAATTACTTATAATTTAATAGGAGGGCATAAATGAAAAAATTTCTTGCTAAAAATAAAACTGCAGCAATCTTGGCGATTGTTGGGTTAATAATAATGACACTTGCCGTCGGCGGAACGTTCGTGGGGCTTGAGGTTCAAAAAGGATTGCGTGCAAATTCTGAGGACCCGGTGACGTTTATTACGCTTAATAACACTACGCCTGTAGTAACGGGAGATACTTCTGCGGTTGCTGTTACGTCAAGTTTGGTGACTATAACCAAAAACGGAAACTATTTTATAACCGGGGAAACGACGACGCGGGGAGTGAAGGTTAATTCGGGGCTAAATAATGTGCATATAACTATTCGGGATGTGACGGTAACACTATCAAGCGGAAATCCGCTTGATATTATCGGCGCAAAAGTATGGTTGACGATGTTAAACCAAAGTTTTGCGACAAATTCTTTTATAGCCGGCAACACGACAAGTCAAACCGGCGGTTGGGCAGGAATTCGTGTTCCGGTTGGTGCGGAACTGACTATTACAGCGGAAAGCACAGGCACAATGCTTGTATGCGGTGGGCATGATGCGTATAGCGCTGGGTCAGGTATAGGTGGGAACAAGATGGAAAGTGCCGGAACTGTTAACATATACGGCGGCGGCATTACAGCAACAGGAGCTGTGCCCGGCGGAGCAAGTGGGGTTGGAGTTGTCGGTGCGGCAGGTATAGGCGGGGGCTGTGCCCAGCAAGGAACCAGCGGAGGAGCAGGCGGAACTGTCAATATTTACGGTGGCATTATTAATGCCATCGCCAACGCATATGCAAGTGGCATAGGGCCGGGACCAACAGCTCATGGCATGATGCATTATCCTACAGGTCTTGCTGCCGGTGGGACTGTGAATATCTATGGCGGAACAGTAGCTGCAACCGGTCATGGGTCAAGCATAGGATCTTCGACAAGCACCCTTAACATCTATGGCGGAACGGTCCACCGCCCCAACGGCGGCGCGACCCCAACCGGTATTGCCGGGAACGTAGCATACCTTGTCACGTTAACCCTTCCCGCGATTAATACATTTATCGTCGGCGGTTCGCTTAAACGTGGTGCAGGCCCCGTCACCGAATTCGCGGAACTTTATGCTGCACCCGACGCTATGGACTTTGCTTTAAATAATGTTCTTCCGTATGGCGCAAAGCATATGCGTACCGATTCCACGGGCAACCTTTTCATGTATCTGCCCACGGGTAGCTATGAAATAGAATTATGGGACGAAGAAGATAACTTTTATTTCGGTACGGTTGCGGTAAATACTTCCGGCGGGACGATTACAACATGGTCGACGCTTGAGTCTCCGAAAAACATCAACATCGGCGGTGCTGCTATTGACGGGGGAGGCCCTGACGGCAGTATCAGCGGTGATATCAAGTTACTATATGGTAAAGAAGGCGAAATCACAATCAACGCCGGAACGGGCTATAAAATTGATGCAATCAAAATCGGCGGTGAAACGGTTACTATTAAAGACAATGCGGGTGCTGCTGTAAATTACGAACAATTGACGGTGATGTTGGAAGGTGAAGGAGAAACCGACCCGGAAGAACCATTCGATTTTGCTAAAGCAAAAGCATGGTATATGACGGGAAACAAACAAATGGCGACACTTATGGTGAAGGACCTTAAGATTGATCTTGATGGCGATTACGCGATTGAAGTTTTTGCGTCGCTTATATCGACCGGCGGCGGAGATGACCCGGGCGACGACAATCCCGGCGGGGGTACGTCGGGGAAATATCTTATCATTATTGATGACGGTGAAAAGAAAGTTTTGAAAGAGGTTACCCCGGGCGGGACGGTGGAAATGCCCGCCGAACCCAAGCGCGACGGGCACGAATTCATCGGGTGGTTTTATATAGGGCTTGACGGAAAAGAATACAAGTTCGATCCCAACACACCCATCGCATTGAACAGGATTATTTATGCCGGGTGGGAACCGGTTGATGCGGGTGACGGCTTTCCAAATTTAAATGATAACTCCAACAAAACCAAAGGCGTTGATCTTATGACGGTGATTTTCATTGTCATCGGGGCGACGGTATTGAACTGTATATTCTCGGCATCGCTTGTGGGGGTAGCGATGAACAAAAGAAAGCTCAAAAGAACTAAAACCGCCGCACAAGTTTAATTAACCCGCCATATCTTAATTCAGATACATACAGTATTTGGAGGTATTTAAGATATGGCAACAGTAGTTTTGGACGCCGGCCACGGGGGGTATGACCCCGGCGCGGTAAACGGCAATCGGTTGGAAAAAGATGATAATTTAAGAATGGCGTTGGCGGTCGGGCAAATTTTGCGAAACTGCGGCATTAACGTGGTTTATACCCGAAGCACCGATGTTTTCGTTCCGCTTTTGGAACGAAGCAACATAAGCAACCGGGCAAACGCGGACTTGTTTGTCGCAATTCATCGCAACAGTTCGGTCAATCCAAGCGCAAACGGGGTGGAAAACTGGGTGCATACCGCGGCGTCGCAAAAGGCGGTAGCCGCGGCTAATTTGGTGCTAAGCCGCATCGTGTCCGCGGGAGTCCAATCCAACAGAGGGTTGCGATACGGTAATTTCAGCGTATTGCGGCATACACGCGCGCCCGCGATGCTTTTGGAACTTGGTTTTATAAGCAATGCGCAAGACAACGCTTTGTTCGACCAGCGGTTTGACGCATATGCAAGTGCGATTGCAAGCGGGATTGCAAGTTCGCTTGGGGTAAGCTGTATCCCGACTATCACACCGCCCGTTAAGCCTCCCGGTGAAATTGTGCCGCCGCCTCCGCCCGGAGATTACAAGGCGACAATTCGGTATATCCAACAAAGCCTTAACACGCGATACGGACAAAATCTTGTAGTAGACGGCGTTTGGGGTCCGCTTTCGTACAGGGCGCTGTTGCGTGCGTACCAGATGGAATTGAATCGTATGTTTAATGCGGGGCTTGTGGTAGACGGCGTTTGGGGTCCGCGCACCCGTGCGGCAACCCGGTCTTTGCGAATGGGTGCAAGCGGCAACCTTGTGTGGCTGTTGCAAGCCGCGCTTTACGTCAACGGTTTCCCCGCCGCCCCCGACGGCAATTTCGGTCCTAACACCGATTTACACGTGCGGAACTTCCAGCGCGCCAATGGATTAGTGGTGGATGGTATCGCGGGGCCCAATACTTTCGAGAAATTGTTCGCGAGGGCATAAGCCTTCGGCATAAGAACCTTCGCCTTCGGTATAGCACCTTGTAAAAATTAAAATTTTAATATACAATGCGACATGATTAAAGGCTTTCAAGGGGAATATCGATTTCTTAGCAATTTTTTCGGTTGTCTCGTGGAATACGGCGGCAGGCGGTTTTTGAACTCCGAGGCCGCATATCAAAGCGCCAAATGTGAAAACGATCAAGACATCGCGCAATTTGAAACCATGACTGCACTTGATGCCAAAAAGCAGGGGGCGCAAGTCGGAATCAAAGAAAACTGGGACGATATCAAAGACCAAGTAATGTATAACATCGTTTTAGCAAAGTTCAACCAAAATAAGGGATTGCGGGAAAGACTGTTGCAAACGGGCGACGTTTATTTAGAAGAAACCAATACGTGGGGCGACAGATATTGGGGCGTGTGCGATGGAGAAGGGTTGAACAAACTAGGGCATGTACTGATGCGAGTGCGAGAGGAATTAAAGTAACAAAAACGCACATACTATCGCGTGAAAAAATCTTTCGTCTTATTTTTGATTCTGCCTGCGTTTTTACTAAGCGCAGGCTTTGCTTCTGTTTCGAATGAAACGGCGGGCGAAAAAGACTTCATTCGATGGATTGATTTCAACGTCAAAAGCGAGGTTCTCGCCGCCGCGCAAAAAAAACACCAACAGTTTTACAAGGAAAACAATACCCCCTTTAATGCGCGGTGCGAGCAAGGCGAGCCAGGGGGTGTCTCACGCAGTGGGGCGGGGGTTTTTGATGCGGGTGTCGTCGCGGACGGGGTGGTCGGAACCTGCGAAATCCTTGCATATACCGCCCTGAAAAACGGCAACAAGTTTAACACGCGAAAAGACATCGCAAGAATCAACACAATGATTGCCGATGATGTACGGAAACTTGCGGACAGCAAGTATTTTAACTATTACAAGGAAAGTTACCATGCCGTGCTTGACGGTATCATCGACCCCGTCACGGGTGACACCGTCGGATACTTCCCGCTGGCATCGGGCTTTTGGTATAACCACAGCGACGATTTCGGCAACCACCGCGGTTACGGGTATAAACGCCGGCATCTTGGCAACGATTTGTTCGGCGGCACGGGTACGCCTATTATCGCCGTGGAAGGCGGCACTGTTACCGAATTTGGCTGGAACAGATACGGCGGTTGGCGCATCGGGATTCGCAGCGATTGTACAAAACGATACTACTATTACGCACACCTTCGAAAAGGCCGCCCCTATCCCGCGGATTTGAAACTTGGCGACAGGGTACACGCCGGTCAAGTTATCGGATATTTGGGGCAAACGGGCTATTCCCGCAAAAAAGACACCAATATGAAAGAAACCCGCCCGCACCTCCATTTCGGTATGCAAATTATTTTTGACCCAAGCCAAGAAGACGGTCCGACGGAACTTTGGATTGATGTGTATCAGATCAATAAGTTTTTGGCGCGGAACAAGGCGCGCGTCGTTAAAAACCCCGAAACCAAGGAATACAAAAGCACCGTGGGGAGTGCGTTCCCGGAGTGGTTTAACAAATCCCCAGCAAATAGTTAACATTGACCTCGAAAAACCTTGCAAGTTTAATCAATTCTTCCAACCCTCTTTTTCGCAAGCCTCTTTCAAAACGGATATATGCTTGAAGTGTCAAGCCCGCACCTCGGGCGGCTTCGGCTTGTGACAGTCCGCGTGCCGTGCGCAGTTCTTTTAATCGTTTGCCGAGAATTTCCATAGCACCTCCCGTAACAAGTGTAACAGTAACGCTTGCACGTGTCAACTGTTTCGGTTACACTTGTAACGTATTATAAAGTATGCACAAATTTGCAGAGAGGCTGAAAGAGCTTCGGCACGAGCGAGGTCTATCCCATGAAAAATTGTCAAATGCCACGGGTTTAAGTAGAGTTGCAATAAGTCTTTGGGAAAGGGGGCAGCGCGAACCAACACTCAACTCACTGATTATCCTTGCAAAATTCTTCGGCGTCACCCTCGACGAAATGGCTGGGCTTACCGACTGAATAGTATGGAATTATTCCAAAGGTCCCCCTTTCGTAAAGGGGTGCCTCACGAAGTGGGGCGGGGGTTTTTGAAAAGTTTTCACAAATTCTGTCACTAAAGTGTTCGAAACCCAAAACCACATGATATAATGAATCATGTTTCCTGAAGTTGAGTATGTCAAATTCAAACCTAATTTAGGTTTGTTTTTAGGTTTGATACTTAATTTGAAAAAACTCTTGCAATCCCTCCGCGAGTGGGTATACTTTGAATCATGGGGAAAATACCGTATACATTGGATTGCGAACTATTCACGACGTGCGAAATAAGCCACGCCGAGGAAATCTTGGCGGAATATAACGACTTTTACGGATATAACTCGGCACAATACGGACAGATATATGAAAAAACGGAAGAAAAAATAGGAGATGCCGACACAACAACACCCGACGACGAAATAGAAAAACAAAAAAGATTACAAATCGCCGAACACAACGCCAAAGCGGCGACCGCGCACTTTGCATCGCTTTTCGGAAGCAAGGATTTCGGAGAAAGCGCGATGGTGGGCTTCCGCCCGGCATGGTATGATTTACAGCAAATATTATTGGAAGAATACAAACACAAGACTCCGATTAAGGAAAGCGCGATGAACGAAATTGCCCCTCGGCTGCGAAACGCGGCGACTATACTGCTTTTCGCTGAACGCCTGGTAAAAGGGCTTGAAAAATTGGAAGCCGATGCCGAAATGATTGCGACGGTGAAGGAAGGGTTCGAGGTTTTGTTGGAAAAAGCAAGTGCCCAGAAACTTAATCTGCCGGAATATCATAAGACTAAGAAAGAGATTGCGAAGTTTAAAAAGCCGGCGCAGTTTTTGGATTTATGCAATGTGTTGTTCAAGTAAGGGTGGCGTCGCCGTAAGGCGGTGACGGGGTAGGTAAAGGAGGTTGATTATGAAAGTATGTGTGTGCGGCGGGACGAATCCCGCAACGAATCCCCGGTGGCTTGCTTTTGCGGGTCATTTGGGGGACCTTTTGTGCAAGTACGATTACGAAATGGTGTGGGGAGGCAATGCGTTCGGCGTGTTGTCACATATTCACAAGGAATTTATCGTACGGCAAAAGCCAAACTCGCTTGTAATGCCGCGCGCTTATGAATCCGACCTGTTGACAATGCAAACCGACAAAGTTGTCACAACCGAACTTGTGGTGGAACGCACCCACAAAATGTTCATGATGACCAATGTCGTGGTGGTCGTCCCTGGCGGAATAGGAACGATATACGAATTTTGGACCGCGGTGGAAGGCAAACGCGCGGGAGAATACGACATTGATATTATCCTTTTGAACTACAACGGATTTTTCAACAAGCAGCTTGAGTATTTTGAATTTATAAACGAAAACGGCTTCACAAAAATCGGAAAAGGCGGCGCACCGTACAAAATCAAACCCACCGAGTTGTTCAAGGTCGTCGAAACCCCCGAACAAATAATTGCCGAACTTGCCAAAATCAAAAAAAAGCGCGGGTAAAAACGAAAAACGCAGGTGTAAGAGAATTTTCTTCTACCTGCGTTATTCATTATTAGTTATTCGTTACTGGTTAAATCAACATTTCCTTTCGTGATGCCCGCACCGGTCTTTGCCGCCGAAAAAATCTTTGCCAAATATGATGAACAAAATTACAAGCGTGCAAATGTCAAGCCCGAACAATCCGCCTCTGAACAATACCATAAGCAGGATTATAATCCACAGCACATCACAGCTCGAATTTCTGGTGCATCCGTCGCGGTGACGGTCTCCGACACAGCCGCAACCTCCGAAGCCGCCAAAGCCTCCAAACAAATTCCCAAACATTTTTATTTCTCCTTTTTAATATTTTTGTACGCGTAAGGCACTCCGCGGTTTTGCCTCGATATGTACTTAGGTACGGCACTTCAAATGCTCTCTTTTGTGAGGAAGCCCGTACCTACCTCAGCATACGATGCACCGATTGTTTTTGTGACGCATATGTAAATCATTTGGGCTTTTTTGTTTTCCGTGACATACTATTACATGGCGAAAGTTCGTCGGGTTTCCAAGAAAGTTTTTTATTCATCAATTGCCGTTATGTCGTGTGCGGTAATTACTTGCGCGGCGGTGCTTTGTTTTGTGTTTATCGGGAATGGGCCGCCGGTGGTACGTGCGAACGCGTTGCCGGTTGTTCACCACTTTGATACCATGACTTTGGGAGCTCTTCCTTACACCGCACCCGGGGGCATTACCGCTCCCGCTCCATCGGTGGATTACACACAAAATGCGCCTGGCAGTTCGGGAGGGGCTTTGCGGTTTACATATCCGGCAAATTGGCCACCGGGATATGAACCCGGCAAGTCATGGGTCGTTATTTCGCCACAAGTCGAAGAATTATGGACGGAATATTGGTTTAAATATTCAGACGACTTTCAGTTTCAGCAAACCACAAACAAGCATGTTTATTGGGTGTTAGGTTATGACCCCAGAGAAGGTGATTTTACGCTTATGACAGACGGCTCCAGAAAGATGTTCATGGGTACACAGCCTAAGGCGGGTGGTAGTAGTGGTACACATAATGTGCTGCTTTATGCTAACTTGAGCTATAATCCAACGATTGAGGACAACGTATGGTACAAGGCAACCGTCTACATCAAGTTGAACACGACTACAGATCCGTATAACGGCATATTTTGCTTATGGATAAACGATACTCCCGTTATGAACCACACAAATGTGAACTACCGCTCAGGTGCTTATATCAATGCCAAGATATCTACCCTAGAGCTTGTTCCTGTATGGGGTGGAGGAGGCGGGCCGAACAAGGCGAAAACGGATTATTTTTGGATGGACGCTATACGTCTCCAGACCGATCCGATTGTTGGGGATCCTCCTGCCCCCACTCCAACCGTGAATATTCAACACGGCTTTGATGATGGCCAATTCGGACCTTTTTCGCAAAAGAGCGATATCCATATTGTTGACACCCATTCCGCACCGGGAAGCGCACCTTATTCAATGCGGTTCACCTATGACGCAGGAATGCGGGACGGGTATTCACACTCGACATCGGCGTATTTCACCGGAGTTACCCAGGTATATACCCAATATTCTTTTATGTATTCCGATAATTTTTATTTTCAAATTTCCGACAGCAAGCAAATGTATTGGATGGCG
>Ga0123353_10003490_pt1 | contig 19879 bp, 18 predicted proteins | sample TergutLab28metaG_3_FD_92763 | JGI IMG/M metagenome (GOLD analysis project Ga0123353, IMG submission 92763) | Labiotermes labralis P3 segment gut microbial communities from Petit-Saut dam, French Guiana - Lab288 P3 | ecosystem: Host-associated > Arthropoda: Insects > Digestive system > Gut ... | reverse complement strand
TTGTTCGACGACGTCCATGAAGGGCTTGTGTTGGAGGATGGGCGCCCAGAGCTCGTCCGGCATGTCGGCGAGGATATCCTCCAGAGGTTTATGCGCGCGTTGTGAAATCGCCTGCAGCGCGGCGCGGCTCTGCGCCTGACTTTGCGCGCGCGCAAGGGGGTAGCCCTGCCCTGCCGGGTCGCAAAAGAGCTTGTCGAAGATGTATTTCAGGTTGATGTCACCGGCCCAGCCGTAGCCCTTGTTCAGCGCCAGCGACACGCAGTTGCCCCCGTTGATCTGCGAGAACAGCCAGGCGTCCAGGGGCTCCATGACCAATCCGCAGAACACGCCGGGGTACTGCATCGCGCTGATAAGGTAGCCCTGCCCCGTGCCGCAGCCGCCCACCGCGAAATCGCACCAACCCGCGCCGAGCATGATGCCTGTGATGAGCCCCGTATGGATGTAGACCAGCTGTGGCTGGCCTTCAGGGTCCGACATGCCGGCATTCAATATTTCAGCGTCCGGTACGCTGGCCTGCAATGCCGCGATGATGCCGCCGTTTTTCGCGCAGGCGCTGAACTCGTTGATGACCGCGATTTTCATGTTTGCCCTCCACGTTTTACTTTGAAAAGTCTTGCAATAGTATAGCATGGGCAGGGCTAGAATGCAAGGTGTAATTTACGAAAGCCCCGGGACGGAATCAACCGCCCCGGGGCCATGTTTGCGCGCTTTTGCTTAGATAAAACACATTCAAACGATTAAAACAAGCCTTTGAAACCTTCGATGTAACTGAGAATCAGGAAGTAGGGATAAGAAAGCGGGAAGATAAGTGCAAAAGCAGGAGACGATATGACCATAGTAAACGCATATCCAAATGGCGCTATGGTGACATCGAGAAACTTCCCCAATGCAGTTCGCTCTGTGTGTACAGAACCAAGCTCGCATAGCGATCAGGGCTTGCTTGCCATCGTGAATTCCAGCGTGCCGCCGTTTTTGATCAAATCATGCGCAAAAGTCTCGGTGGGGTCCAGCGCCGCGCCATTGAATGTAACGGACTTGACGTATACGTTCTTCGGCCCCTGGTTGACGGCCCTGATGGTGAGCACACCGCCCTCCAGCTGTAATTGCGCCTCGTCCACGCAGGGCGAGCCCAGCCAGTATTGGTCCGTGCCGGGCACGGGGAAGAAGCCCAGCGCCCCGAAGATGTACCAGGCGCTCAGAGCCCCCAGGTCGTCGTTGCCGTCCAGGCCGTCGTAGGAATCGGCGAAACGGTTGGCGAGGGTCCAGCGGACCCACTTCTGCGTCAAATCGGGCCGGCCGGCTTCGTTGAACATATAGGGCGCGTGGTAGTTGTGCTGGTTGCCCACCCACCAGCCGTCGCCCGGGTTGAGCGCGGCGCGGGTGAGGGACGCGCCCTTCATGAAGGCTTCCAACTCCTTGACGAAGGCGGCTTTCCCACCCATACTGTCGATGAGCCACTGCGGTTCCTGTATCGCGTGCCAGCGGTAGTGTTTCGCGCTGCCCTCGGAAAAACCGCCGGCAAGCTTGAAATTGTCCGGTAGGATTTCGTCGTAATAGGTGGTACCCCACGCTACGGAGCGCTGCCACTGCCCGGCGGCGTTTTTCGGGCGAAAGTACTTCGTCCCGGGGTCGAACACGTTCTTGATATTCTGCGACAGGCCAAAGAACAGCGCGGCGTCGGCCTCAAAGCCCGTGCCCAGCGCCTGCGCCAGCAGATAGGAGGAGTAATCCGCCCAGGCGTATTCCAGGGTGCGGCTGACGGAGATGTCGCTGAGCTCGGCGGGCACGTAGCCCAGGGTGTTGTATTCGCTAAAAAAATCACGCCCGCGCATGGGCTTGCCCGCGGGGATTGTACCGTTCACCGTGTCTTTCATGATTTGGAGGGATTCCACGGCGTCGGCCCGGCTCATCAGGCCCTTGAGATAGGTCTCAGCCATCACCTGGTGGGCCGGGTTGCCGAACATGGAGCCGCCCTCGCTGGTGGTCTTGGGCCAGCGGGGGAAGCCCCCGTGGAGCCGCGCCATGGCCAGCAGGCTCTGGGCGCTGTCGCGCTGGATTTCGGGCGCAATGAGGCAATACAATGGGTGCGTGGTGCGGAAGGTATCCCACAGGGACAGGTCGCCCCGGTAGGTAAAGCCCGCCGCCGTACCCGTCGTATTACCGAAGCCCGCGTACGTGCCGTCAACGTCCGTGACATTCGTCGGGTGGATCATAGCGTGATACATCGCCGTATAGAAAATTTTCCTGATCTCTTTGTCGCCGGTCGTGATTTGCACGCGGGCCAGATTATCTTCCCAATCGCCGCGGGTGGCAGCGTAGACGTCATCGAATGCCTCGCCCGCGCTTTCGGCGAGCAGGTTCGCCTTCGCCCCCGCGATGCTGACATAGCTCATTCCCAGGCGCATGGTGACCGGCTTGTTCTTCATGTCGCCGAAGTTCAGGTCCGCGCCCACGTCGGCGGCACCGGGCTGCGCCTGGGAGGCCTCGGTCTTGCCGGCGAGCAGCTTGCCATCCTGCCAGAGCGTGGCCCCGAAGGGCGCGTCAAATTCCGCGCGGAAGAAAATGCGGTCGTTGTAGCTGCCCTCCAGGGTGTAGGCGTCCAGCACTTTAATGTAGCCTCTGTCCGCCTTGTCTTTGAGCTTGCTGGTGGCGTCCAGGAAGAGATGGGCGTCCTTGCCGCTGGAGAAGGTGTAGCGGTGCACGCCCGTGTGCTCCGTGGCGGTGAGCTCCGCCAGGCAGGCGGCCTCGGGCAGCCAGACGGCGTAATACCCCGCCACGGCGGTCTCCTTCGCATGGGCGAAGAGCAGGGGCCGCTTCAGGCGCTTGAGGGGGTCGGCATTGCCCAGGCCCGGGGTGACGCGGAAATTGCCGCCCTCGATGAGCCCCGCGCCCGACACGCGGGTGTGGCTGAAGCCGTATGTGTGGCTCTTGCCGCGCCAGTAGCCGCCCGTGCCCACGTTGGTGATATTGATCCCGAAGGGCCAGCATGTGTCTGGGGCCAGGCGCACCGCGCCAAAGGGGGCCGCGGCGCCGGGGTTGGTCATGCCGCAGCACCAGGGGAGCGCGCCCGTGCCCACGAAGGGGTTCACGTATTGGGTGAGCGGCCCGGTTGCCGGCGCGGACAGTTTGCCCGGGGGCATCTGCCCGGTGAACAAAAAGCCCGTGACCATCATGATGGCCGCCATGATCAGGTCCGCCAGTTTGTGAAATATGGACATACAAACGCCTCCCAAGCTCAGATGATTCTATTGTAATGAGTTTCCACGGGAATGTCAAGGCAAATTGTTGACATCACGGCGCGGGCGTGTTATAATTCTCGCAACCACCCCGGCGCTGCGCGCCACCCCTCCACAGAGGGGAATTCAATTGGGAGGACATGCAACCATATGAAACGCTACATAAAAACCTTCAGCGCGCTGTTACTGGCGGCGGCGCTGGCCTTCGGCGCATTCGCGCCCGCGGCGTTCGCGGCATCGGCCAAAACAATCACCGGCACGTACACCTACACCTGCAGCGCCGCAGACGCCATGGGCCTTGCGGAAGAAGCCAAGTCGGTCAAGGGGACCTTCCGCTACAGCGACGCCTGGTTCGCCGCGCCGTCCACGCAGTACAACCACGAGCTGGCCCGCATGTCCCTGGCCCTGCAGATGACCTGCTGGACGGCGGCGGACGCAGTCAACGCGGACAACGAGAATTCGCCGAAGTTGGACGGCACCGGCCGCACCCGCGCGGCGGCGTATGTACATCAATTATATAAAGACTTGGGCTTCACGCCGCTGCGCTATGTCCGTTACGACGTGCCTTTGGCCGACGAGAGCGACAAGGTGGCCTGGGCCATGGCCGAAAAGCGTGTGACCCTGGACGGCAAAGCCTGCGTAATCCTGTCGGTGAGCATGCGGGGCGGGATCTACGGCGGCGAATGGGTGAGCAACGGCAACGTGGGTAACACGGATGCCCACGCCGGGTTCAAGGCCGCTTCGAAGGAGCTCATTGATGAAATCGGAAAGCAGGTTGACTCTTATCCAAAAGATCTCTGCGTAAAGCTGTGGATCAACGGCTACAGCCGCAGCGGGTCCGTGGGCAACCTGCTGGCGGGCGCGCTGGACAAGGACATTGCTGCGGGGCGCTCCCGCCTGGTGAAGAACGACCTGTTCTGCTATAATTTCGCCGTGCCCCTGTGCACCAAGGACAGGAAGGCGAATACCGACACATTCAACAACATATTCAACATCATCAACCCGGTGGATGTCGTCAACATCGCGCCCTTCCGCGGCTGGGGTTTTAAACGCTACGGCGTAGAGAAATTCCTCGATTTCCTGGAGCCCGGCGCGCAATACGATAAACTCAACGCGCAGTACGTCAAGCTGTTCCAGGGCATAGACGAAGAGGAATTCACGCTCCACCTGGTCACCTGGGACCACTTCAAGGTGCTGTATCTGATCAACGCCATCGCGCCGTCTTTCATGGGCTCCACCGCCGAGCTGATGGGCTTCCAGGAGGGGATGATGAACCTCATCCGCTCGTTCTTTGTGCAGCGCATACTCACGGATGATGTGGCGGACGGCAACTGGAAGGCGGTCTACGATGACATCTTCGGCAAAGACGACCCGCTGTGGAACCCGGTCTACCAGGTTTGCAGCGCGCTGGTACTGCCGGTGAACGCGCCCGTGGAGCTGTTTGGCGGAAAACCGAATACCATCGATCCCGGCCTGCTGAGCATGATCTTCTGCGCGCTGTCGAAAGTCATGGGGGCGTTCGCCCAACGGCCCCCGAACCCCCTGCACATCATCGCTTCCCTGCCGTGCGTGGCCGTGTCTGTCGTGCGCTTCGCCACGGTGGGCTCCGCAGGCGGCGACGAAGGGGAGGAAGCGCAGGGCTTCACGGACAACATCATCGTCGCGCACTCCCCGGAAAGCTACACGGTGCTGATGGGCCGGCCGGAAAGCGAGGCGTTCGGGAACGGGGAGATTAAAGGGATGAAAGTAACATAATATTGTATCCGGCGATCAAATCATTGAGGAGGGAAGCACCCATGAAAAAAGCAATCGCGATTCTATGTCTCCTGGCCATGTTGGGCGGTATCTCAGCCGCGTGCGGCGCGAAGAAGCCCGAGAACCTGCTGGCCGGCAAATGGAAGGCCTCCGTGGCCTCGCTGGAGTTCCAGGCCTTTGAGTTTGTCCCCAGCCAGGACGACGCCCGCAAGGGCACGGTGAACAGGGGCAAGCTGGCAAGCCTTGTGACTGACGGCACCTACGAGGTCATCCCCGGCAAGGGCAAGGACGCAAAAGACGTATTGAAGATCACCACCACTGCGCTGGGCTTTGTATCCACCACACACAGCTACTTCTTCACCGTGGACGACACCACCCTGACCCTGCAGGAGGAGGGCTACGACGCCTTTCTGACCTACACCCGCGAGACGGCCACCGCCGGGACCACGGCGTAACCTGTATCTGAGTAGAGACGCACGGCTGTGCGTCTCTAAAGTGAGTTATTCTATTTTCCTAAACCTGAGACGCACAGCCGTGCGTCTCTACTCATTATTCACCTGAAGAATAAAATCCCGACCAGGTAGCAGGCCACCCCGGCAATCGTGGGCGTACCGAACCAGGCCACAAAAATGCGCCCGATCATCTTCATATCCACGCTGCGCTGGCGTTTGGCCAGGCCGGCGCCCACCACCGCGCCCACCACCGCCTGGGAGGTGGAAATCGTGTATCCGGCAAGGGAAGCGATGTAGACGACGAGCGAGCAGGACAGCACCACCAGGAAACCCGTCAGCGGCGAGAGCTTGGTGATGCCCTCGCCCACCGTGAGCATGACCCGCTTGCTGAATGTCAGAACACCCAGCGCGATGCTCAGGCCCCCGATGAGCGCCGCGAAAAACGGCACCGTCACGGTAATGGGAATATGTATGGAGCGCAGCAGGCCGTTGATCGCCTGCACCGGTCCGTCGAAAATCCCGATGCGCAGATAGATGCCCGTGGCGTTGGCTGCGTTGTTGGCCCCCATGGAATACGCGCCGAAGATACCGGACACGATGTAGCCGGCCTTGATGAACGCGTCGTAGGCGGCAAGGCCCTTGATCCTTTTTTCCACGAAGCGCTCGGCGGCAAAGCACAGCGCGAAGCAGATCACCAGCGTGGCCATGGGGGAAACGACCCAGGCTGAAAAAAAGCTGGCGGTCTTGCTCCAGTCGGCCATTCCCTGGGAGAGCCCCCAGCCGAGAATGGCCCCAACCAGGCATTGCGAGGTGGACACGGGGAATTTGAGGATCGTCATAAGCGTAACGGTGACGCCCGCCACCAGCATGACCAGGAACGCGGCCATGCCGACGGTGACCGCGTTGTTTTCCGCGTAACCGCCCAACTGGTCGATGACCTTGTGCCCGTTGACCACCGCGCCCAGCACCGCGAAGGCGGCGCAGAGCCAGACGGCCGTGCGGTATTTGACAACCCTTGTGCCCACCGCCGTGCCGAACACGTTGGCGGCGTCGTTCGTGCCCACGGACCAGCCCATGAACACGCCGGACAACACAAATAAAAATGCGAGATTCAAAACTAAACCTTTCTAAGCACGACGATGATCTGTATCTGGTCCGCGATGTCCTCCAGCAAATCGGAAATATCGCCCAGGCGCGCAAGGAAATGACGCACATAGTGCCTTTGCGCCAAATCCAGGGCGGGATCGGAGAAGATGGCGATGGTGGCCGCATCCTCGAGCCTGTCCACGTCGCCCTCCTTGCGCTTGATGACGCCAAGGAGCGCGGGGTCCTTGATGAGCTGGTCATAATCGTCGAAGAGGACCTTCAGCGCCTTCTTCATCGCCAGGTACTGCTCCTTGGTGATGCGCGTGATATCCAGCAGGTATTGCCGGTACGGCGCGGGGATGGACACGTTTTGGTACAGCATCTGGCAGGAGACGTCCTGGCACTTGTTGGCCACCTTGTCCATGCTGGCGGTGATGTTCATGAGCTCCTTGCGGGTGGATGGCAGCAGCGTGCCCTCCATAAACGCGTTGATGAGGTTGCGCCGGGCCTTGTCGGCCAGGCCCTCCAGCTCGTCGACGCGCCTGTATTCCTCTGTCAGTTCCGAAACCGGCCTGCCGGCGGCGAGAAGCTCCTCCATGAATTTTTCGAACGCGCAGTAGCACTCGAAGACATAGCCCAGATGCTGATCCACCAGCTCCCAGATCCTTTTGCCCGTTTTATTCATGCGTTTTTCCCCCTGTAATCATATGCTTTTTGCAATTATTGCACGGGCGGCTGGCACGCCGCCCCTACAGACGTTTCGCACTGTGTCAGCCCCGCATGGCCGCGAGGTCGCGGTAGCTGATCTTCTGAATGCCGCAGTCGGCCAGGTGCTGCTGGAACTTCGGGTCCTTATATAGATTATATTCCCAAACGCGGTGGATACCCGCGCCGGAAGCCGTGAGGACCTCCCCGTTTTCCACGCTGGGATGGATGTAGGTCTCCGTCACGCCGTGGGGGAACATCTCCACCCAGCTGAACATGTAGTCACGGAAGGTTTCGTAGTCGCGTTTGTTGTCGTTATTGTACTCGTGGGGGATGAGATAATCCGGGCAGATGATGCCCTTCTTTTTGATATACGCCTGCACGTTAGAGAAGAGCATCTCCAGCACCTGGCGGGGGATGGCGATGTCCAGAGTGCGGTTCTCCTCCTGCCCGGCCACGCCGTTCTGCGGGAAGCGGAAGGGCAGCCCTACCTCGGCGGAAAGCTCCAGGATCATCTCGAGCATCTCCATGCGCCCGGTGGCGATGCCGTAGAGCGAGCCCATGTGGTTGTCCCAGTGGGAAGGATCCAGGCCCAGCCTCTTCGCCAGCGCCAGCTGGGCAAGGCACTCGTTCCTGGCCTCATCAACGTCCGCGTGCTCCTCGAATTTGTCGCTTTCGTTCCACATGTAGCCCTCTTTGTCGCGCAGGCTGGCCGTACCCTCGTGCGCCACGGGGCCCCATTTGCATTTGCCCCACTCGGAAGTAGTGGTCAGGTGCACGCCGATGGCGTACTGTGGGTGCTCCGCCGCCCATTTACAGGCCTGGCGGGCCCACATGCAGGGCATCATGATGGTGCTGGAGGTGATGCAGCCGCGCTCGAGCAGTTCGAAGGTGGCCACGTTCGCGCCGAGGAAGGAACCGAAGTCGTCCGCGTTGATGATGAGGTATTTTTCCATGGGGGTAGATCACTCCATTCTAGACATTAGATTTTAGACATTAGATTTTAGACGAGCGGGGGTATATCGTCTAAAATCTGAAATCTAATATCTGACGTCTGGAATCACACCCCGAACCTGTTTCCATAACACACCACATCAAACCTTGGCCCCATATCCTCCGGCACGGCCAGAGGGATATCCTCCCGTACGGCGGTCATCACGACGGGCAGGGCGAGGGCGTCGCGCAGCCCGCGCATGAGCGGGAAGCTGGCGGCGATGACCTCCGGGGTGGTCTCAAGCCCCAGGTTGGTGCTGTTGACAAGGCCGGTGAAGGGCACGTGCCCCGCGGCCTCAATCTCGCTTTTGACCGCAAGCAGGCTGTCCACATCGCGCGTGAGGGGGCGGCAGGCATTGACCACCATGAGCAGGGCGGCGTCTTCCCTGCCCCGGATGCGCGCCGCATAGCGCCCCAGGGCCATCGCGCCGCAGTCGTCGCCGCCGAGATCAATCACGCTGGTGAGAGTTGGGTCGTCGAAGGCGCGCATGGCCTGCTCGGGGGGCAGGTAGAACTCCACATTGGTGTTGGCCCAGGGTGAGCTGATGAGCTCCACCCCCGCACCGGCGAGGGTCCGCGCGCAGTCCGCCGTGCGGAAGTAGGGGTTGACGATGTCCATGTCGCACAGTGCCACGCGGGGGAGCGTACGGGCCAGGGCCATGGCATAGTTGACCGCGGCAGTGGTCTTGCCGCTGCCGTAGTGCCCGGCGAAAATCGTGATGCGGGCGGGGTGCGTGGGGAGGTTCATATTCTTTATCATAAGAAAATTATAGCACAGAAGAAGAAGGAATGCAAGGGTAAAATGTGATATGGTCTACTTGGGGAGAAAATCCCCCTCCCCCAGCGCAAACACGTAATCCGCATACATCTCCGCCCTGTCCCTGTACAGCAGCGCGGCGGATTCGTACCAGGTATAGATCCTCCCGTTATACGCGCAGATGCCCTCGCTCATGGGGGCGAGCATCTGCTTGCCCGTAGCCATGGCGGGGGCCACCACCCACAGCGGGCATTTGCGTTTTTCCACGGTGACCTGCCGGTCCGGCGGCTGCTCGAGTATGCCGCGCAGCGTGGGATATATCCACAGCCAGGACGGCGCGGCAATCGTGAACGAAACGCTGACGATGAACTCCCCGGTGGAGGTCACGCAGGCCCCCTGTGCGGCGTCCTGGATGGAAAGCACCGCCGCGGGATATCCCGCCGTGCCCGTGGGCGAGCCCTCCTCCAGGGGATAGCCCACGCACCAGGCGCGGTTGCCGCTTGCCGGGTCCAGGTGGTCCTCCGGCAGGGGATGGCTGGGGCCGTCGACATAGGAATCCCCGAGCCACAGCATGCTCTCGGCCACAAAGGCGATGCCCCCCCGCGACGCCGAGCGGAAGGAATCCCGAAATCGCACCGTGCCGCCGTCCCGCGCCTGCCGCAATTCCTGCGCGTCAAGGCGCCACGCGCGGCTCTCGGAGGTCACCCACAGGTGCTCGCCCCAGGCGGCGGCCCCGCCCGCGTGCCCGGTATAGGGCATTCCCCCGGGTTTCAACAGGTATACAGATTTGACAAACTCGCCGCTTTCCGCGTCCACCAGAGCGAGCAGGCCTGGCCGCTTGTCTGGATGGTAATACGCCAGCGCGAACCAGCCCAGCGCCCGTGAGTAGCACATCCCCTGGGGCACATAGCCCTCTCCAAGCGCCGGAATGGGGAACGCGGGGGAGGCGGCGCTTGTGAAAGGCCTGTATTTCCCGCTCCGCATAAACGGCCCGAGCAGCGCCGGGAAGGCTTCGCGGGCAAATCCGCTATAGCGGAATGTTTCCCCCTGGCGAATCGCCGCGGTCACCGCCGCGTTCGGTTTTCCGCGCAGCCCCAGTGATACCCCGCACAGGCTCACCGCCAGCACGCAGGAAATCAAAACCCGGAAACGGTACAACAAAAAATACACCCCTTCAACAAATAAAAAAACCGGGAGCCATCTCCCGGTTTCATTTTGCACTGGTTTGCGTGCATTCATGAATGCTTATTTCTGGAATTGGAGTTCTCCCTGGATTTGTGAATTATGTCCAAATCGTATATTTTCATGTTGTTTCGGTTGACATCCACGGAAAATGGTATATAATATGAATGAAAGGAGATGTTTTCATGGCGACCAAAAGCGCATATTAAAGCAAATCACGCTAAGGGACAGTACGTCGCTTGGAAACTTCATTTCTGCATTGGAAAAAGCGGAGGCGACGACGCCGAAGAAATTAAATGCACCCGGCAAGCGTACACAGCATGTGCAAAGGGAGAACCTAGCGTCATTTTTCGGAAAGGAGAAATCTTCCGGGGAATGAGCTATAACCTCATTGCGCTGCAAGATATCATTGAGGAACTCGGAGAGGATTCCGCAAAGGAAATCCTCTCTGGTTTTTCTTGCCCTATCAATAAGGACGTCGAGGATTTTTTGCTGCACAAGGCAATCCTTTTTAATCGCCAGGGGCTATCCATGACGCATCTGATTTTTGATCAATACAAATCTGAAAACCGTCTTGTCGCGTACTTCACCCTTGCGCAAAAAATCATATCCTGCTCGAAGGATTTTTTATCCCGGTCCATGCAGGATAGGATTAAGCGTTTCTCCCAACTCGAAAACGGCTACTATACAGTTCCCGCAGTGCTGCTTGCGCAAATTGGAAAAAATTATACCGACGGCCTGGACAAGCTGATTAAGGGCGAGGAAATTCTTTCGTTTGCATTGGACGCTGTAGGGGTGGTCCACACGTTGATAGGCGGCTGAATCGTTTTTGTTGAATGCGAGGATGTCCGTACCCTGAAAACGTTCTACAAAAATAACGGCTTCGTCTATTCCAACAGGCGCGCCCTTGACAGGGATGAAACAAACCTAAAAGGCAAGTATCTGCTGCAATACATACGTTGGATTTAAGAACCTCGAAAAACTTGCGGGCACGGTCGAGACCATGCCCGCTATTATTTTGTTGCGCTACAACGCCCGCCCCATCTCCCCCGCCATCGCCCGCAGCTGCTCGATCTGCATCTGGTCGCAGCGGCGGAATTTCGCGTCGTCCTTCATCTTCACGCGGCACTTCCACGTCATCGGTACGCCGTCCAGGGCGATGGTATACTTTGCGTTGACGGGGTATTGCTGCGCCTCGGCCAGGGAAGCCATGCCCACGAAGGCCTGCAGGCGTTCGGCGAGCGCGGGATCGTCTTGCCAACATTCGCAAAGCTTCACGTACAGCCGGGGGTGGAAATTCGCCATCACCCCGGAGAATCCCGCGCAGCCCAGCCTCAAGCTCTCCAGCAGCATGGCGGCGTTGGCGTTGAATATCTTCAGCCCGGTTGCCTTCGCGGCCTCCAGCTTCGCCCTGATCTGGTCCAGATCGCAGCAGGTGTCCTTCAGGAACGCGAAATTGGCGACCTCCCCCAACCGCCGGATCACATACGGCGACAGCAGCCGTTTGTAGGGGTACGGGCATTCGTAGATGCCCAGCGGCAGGTCCGGCAGGGCCTTCGCCACATGCTCCAGCCGGCGAAGGAAGGCATCGTCGTCCTCATCCTTCGCGGCGAAACGATTGGAGATGAACACATAGGCGTCGATGCCCTCGTCGATGAAGGCCCGGGCCTCCCTGATCTGCGTGGCGGGATCCCAGGCCGTGTGGCCACTGGCCAGCGCCACCGTTCCGGGGGCTCTCGCCCGCATGATTTCTTTTAATATCCGCAAGCGCTCCTCAAAGGAGAGATAGAATATCTCGCTGGACTGGCAGATGGCGAACACGCCCGTCACGCCGCGCGCCTCGTACCACCCCAGCAGGGGCGGCAACGCGCCGTAATCCACCTGCATATCCTCCCTGAACGGGGTAATCATGGTGGGGTATACGCCGTTGGGGACGGTCTTCATCGCGCAACTCCTTGTCGTTTCTTTTTCCATTGTATTTATTATAGCACAGTTCCCGGCGAGGCGCAAGCGCAGATTTACGCGCGGGCAAACGCCTCGCGGAAGGGACTGATGATATACTCGAACAGTTTACAGACGCCCGCCCACAAATTCGCCAGAAAATCTTTGAAGGTCTGCTGCAGTTCGGGGTAGGTCACGCACAGCACGGCGATCACGGCAACCGCCAGCAAAACCATCACCAGCGCGAATTTGCCAAAATGTTTCATCTTATCCCTCTTTTCCCCATCATTCTACTTTATTATACAACAAATCTTTGCGCAATGCAAGCACGTATTTATTCACCATTTGCGCGCGCAAATAATATAGTAATAGCAGATACATAAAAACCGGCTGCAGTCCGGTTGGAGAGGATGCGCGTACATATGGAACAACAGGCAAAATCGGTGGAACAATATAAGCAGGAGATGCTCGCGCAGGCGCGGCGCAACAACGTGCAAACGCAGGCCACCGCCCAGGCCCAGGCCCAGGCGGTTGCCAAAGTGAAAGTCATCGCCCCCGCGCCGCCGGCACATGAGAAGGTCACGCCCGCCGCGCACGTGGAACGCATTTTGGAGAGGGCGGAGCCCATCGTGGAAGCCGCGGAGCCCATCGCGGAGCTTGCGCTGCGCTCTGGCCTGGCGTCCGCCGGGGCTGCCATAGCGGCCAAGGGCCTGGAGCTGGGCGCGGAGGCCCTGGAGGCGCATATTGAGCGCAAGAGGGAAGAAAAGCGCGGGGAAGCCGCGCCGCCTGCGCCGCCTGCGCCCCCTGCGCCCGCACCCCCTGCGCCCACGCCTGTGGTGGACATCAATTTCTCCCCGCAGATCGTGCAGACGGCCCCCGTCGTCACCGCGCCGACCGTCACGGCCCCCGCCGTCGCCGCACAGACCGCCGCCGCGCCAAGCATCGTGGCGCCGGCCGTCGAAGTCCCGGTTTCCGCGGCCCCGCCCGCGCCGGTTCCGCCGGTTGTAGCGGTCCCGCTTCCGGTCCCGCCGGTTGTACCGGTTGTGCCGGTCCCGCTTCCAGTCCCGCCGGTTGTACCGGTTGTGCCGGTCCCGCTTCCGGTTCCGCCGGTTGTACCGGTTGTACCGGTCCCGCTTCCGGTCCCGCCGCCGCCGGCACAGATGCCCACGCCCGTACCACTTCCGCCCGTGCCTCCCCCGCCGCAGGTGTGGACGCCGATAGCGCCCCCGCCGCCGCCTTCCATTTTGATCCCGCCGGTAACGGTGCCGGTGGCCGTGCCGGTGCGGTCCGCGGAATGCGAGACCGTCACCTGTACCGTAAAGAGCGCGCCCTGCCGCAATCCGGCGGCCTGTACACCGGCGTCCAGGCCGCCGGTGGCGAAATGCTGCTGCCCGGTAAATCATCCGCAAAGGCAAAACTGCTGCGCGCCCCGCAGGCCAACGTCTTGTTCCAAGCCGTCAGCGTCTTGTTCCAAGCCGTCAGCGTCTTGTTCCAAGCCGTTAGCGTCTTGTTCCAAGCCGTCAGCGTCTTGTTCCAAGCCGTCAGCGTCTTGTTCCAAGCCGTCAGCGTCTTGTTCCAAGCCGTCAGCGTTTTGTTCCAAGCCGTCGGCATCCTGTAACTGCAAATGCACCCCCTGCTCCTGCAAATCCCCACGCGTCTCCCCGCAGGCCGAAAGCGCCTCCTGGTTCATGCAACCCGCCGTGGAGGCAGCCTACGCGGCCTATACCGCCGGACTGGCAGCGGAGGACGCCGCGGGCGAGGCCGTATTCGCCTACCAGGCCCCGGACGCGGTCCCGGCCGCCGCCATTCCCGACGTGGCCTATGCGGGACCCGCTGCGCAGCACGACGGTTTTTACGAGCTGCCCGCGCAGGACTACACCTCGCTGGACGACTACCTGGCGCGCAACACGGCCCGAGGCATACTGGAGTTGCAGGTGCGCGTGGCCTCGGACGACGCCGCGCCCGTGCAGGGAGCGAACGTGGATGTCCTGCGGATCATCAACGGCGTGACTTACCTGTTTTTCCATGGCGTCACCGACGCCAACGGCAGCGCGGGGCGCATCGCCCTGCCAGCACCCGACAGGAGCCTCTCCTTCGCGCCGCCCCAGGGCTTTGTCCCCTACGCCGTCTATACCGTGTCTGTCACCCATGGCGATTACGCGCCCCAGGTGTTCGAGAACGTCACGGTGTTCCCGGACACCGAATCCGTGCAGGTGGTGCGCATGGGGCTGGCCGCGCCTTCCACGGTGGACGAGGGACGATACGTGATGTAAAAATCGACCCCTACAAAGGAGGCGATCCTAATGGCTTTGGGTACGCCGGTCATCCCCGAGGTGATCACCGTACACTTGGGGACCCCGAAAAGCAACGCGCGCAATGTCACACTGCCTTTCAAAGAATACATAAAAAACGTCGCCAGCAGCGAGATCTACCCCACCTGGCCCGAGAACGCCCTGCGCGCCAACATCTATGTCATCACCAGCTTCGCCCTTAACCGAGTTTATACGGAATACTACCGCGCGCAGGGCTTTCCCTTCGACATCACCTCCTCCACCTCCTACGACCAGGCCTTCATTGACGGCAGGGACATCTTCGCGAACATCAGCCGCCTGGTGGATGAACTCTACAGGGACTACATCGTGCGCCGGGGCCACGTGGAACCCATGTTCTCCAGCTATTGCAACGGCACTACCGCCACCTGCAAGGGCCTTTCCCAGTGGGGGAGCTACTATCTCGCCTCGCAGGGCTATACGCCCTACAGGATCCTGCAGCACTACTACGGCAGCGACATCGACCTGGTCTTCGGTGCGCCCGTGGGGGCGGTGTATTCGTCCTTCCCCGGCAGGCTGCTGCGCCGGGGCAGCGCGGGTGAGGAGATACGCACCCTGCAGATCCGCCTGCGCCGCATCTCCCGCAACTTCCCGGCGGTTCCCCTGGTGGATGTGAACACCGGCGTGTTCGACGCCGCCACCGACGCCGCCGTGCGGGGGTTCCAGCGCACCTTCGGGCTGACCAGCGACGGCGTCGTGGGCCCCAACACGTGGAACCGCACCATATCCATCTTCAACGCCGTCAAACGGCTCAACGAGCTGGATTCCGAGGGGGTCACCCTGTTCGAGGCCACCGCCCTGTACGCGGTCAACCTGCGCCTGGGGGACCACGGCTTTGACGTGCGCGCCCTGCAATACTACCTGGACTTCATCGCGCAGTTCCATCCCTCCATGGGCCGCCTGGCTGCCGACGGCGTCTTTGGCCCCCTCACCGACTACGCCCTGCGGGAATTCCAGCGCCTCTACAGCCTGACCGTGGACGGCATCGCGGGCCGCACCACCCACAACGCCCTGCTGACGGCCTACGCCGAGCTGTACAGTTCCCTTTCGCCCGAGCAGGCGCGCCCGTTCTACCCCAGCTACGCCTTCTCCGAGGGCGACAGCGGCGAGAAAGTCCGCCTGCTGCAAACCATGCTGGCCGCCCTTTCGCAGCGCATCCCCGGCTTGCAGCCCCTCATCCCCGATGGCGTCTTCGGGCCCGCCACGGCCAACGCCGTACGCGTCTTCCAGCGCTACGCCCAGCTGCCCGTATCGGGCGATGTGGGCATCCTCACCTGGAACGGCATCCTGGAGACCTATGCCCTATACTTTGAAACAGAGTACACCCTCGCTTGAATTTGTATGTGGAGGGCGGCAAGAATGCCGCCCCTACAGATTGCCTTGACAAGTACCCTTCCAGCTATTATAATCGTCTGGGAGGGTAAATTTATGGACGTCTTTTCCCGCTTCGCGCCATACATCCAGGACTATATCTACCGCCAGGGCTGGAGCGAGCTGCGCCCCGTGCAGATCGCCGCGGCCGGGGTGCTGTTCAACACGGAAGATCACCTGCTGCTGAGCACCGGCACGGCCTCCGGCAAAACCGAGGCCGCCTTCCTGCCCGCACTTACCCTGCTGGGCGAGAATCCCGCCCGCTCGGTTGGAATCCTCTACGTCAGCCCGCTGAAGGCCCTCATCAACGACCAGTTCGCCCGGCTGCGGGGCCTGCTGGAGGAGGGCCGCGTGCCCGTCACCCGCTGGCACGGCGACGCCCCGGCGGGGGGCAAGGCGCGGGTGCTGAAGGACCCGGCGGGCGTGTTGCAGATCACGCCGGAATCCCTGGAAAGCCTGCTGATGAACCGGGGCTCCGCCTGCAAGCGCTTGTTCGAAGACCTTCGCTTCATCATCGTGGACGAGGTGCATTATTTCATGGCCTGCGAGCGCGGCGTGCAGCTGCAATGCCTGCTGACAAGGATCGAGCGCATCGCCGGATGCAGTCCGCGGCGCATCGGGCTTTCGGCTACCCTGGGGAGCCCCGGGGCAGCCGCGCAGTGGCTCAGCGCGGGCACAAATCTGCCCTGCCGCCACCCGGAGGTCCCCGAGGCCAAGCGGCGCCTGCTGCTGCACATGCGTTACTTCTTTCCCGGCGAGGAGGGCATGGAGCGCCTGCTCTACACGCAAACCTTGGGTAAAAAGGCTATCGTCTTCACCCGAACGCGTTTGGACGCCGAAAACGCCGCCATGCATCTGAAGGAGGAGGCCGCCGCCCAAGCAACCGCGGACGTCTACCGCGTGCACCACGGCAGCATCTCCGCCGCGCTGCGCGAGGAGGCAGAGCGCGAAATGAAGGACGCCTCGCGGCCTGTGGTCACGGCGGCGACCGTCACTCTGGAACTCGGCATAGACATCGGCGGCCTGGACCGGGTGGTACAGGTCGGCGCGCCGGTTTCGGCATCGAGCTTCACCCAGCGCATCGGCCGCTGTGGCCGTCAGGGCCAGCCCGCCGAGCTGCTCTTTTTGATACGCAGCGAAATAGAACCACAACCGGGCGATCTATTGGGATGTATCGACTGGGACTTTATAAAAGCCATCGCCATCGTGCGGCTCTATCTGGAGGAAAAATGGATCGAGCCCATCACGCTTCCGGGGCAGTGCTTTACGTTGTGTTATCACCAGACGATGTGCTTGCTGGCTGCCGCGGGGGAACTCTCCCCTGCCCGGCTGGCGCAGGAGATACTCACGCTGCCCGCGTTTTCGCAAATTTCGCAGGAGGATTATAGGATCCTGCTGCGGCACCTGCTGGAGACCGGCCACCTGCGCCGGGGAGACGCAGGCGGATTAATGCTGGGCATCGCGGGGGAGACCATCGCTACGGGCTACGACTTTCTTGCGGTGTTTACAGCCCCGGAGGAGTGGCAGGTGCTTTACCGGGACAAGACCATCGGCACGGTGGCGCAGGCCTACCCGCCCAAGGAGCGCATCGCCCTGGCGGGGCGCGGCTGGGAAGTCATCCGCTGCGACGAAGCGAGGAAGCGCATCAGCGTAAAACCCTCGCCGGGCCCGGCGGAGAGCAAGTGGGAGTCCTTCCCGGCCTACCGCGTACACGCCCACGTGCTGGAGAAAATGCGTGCCGTGCTGGAAGAGGAGAACTACGACGCGTACCTCAGCCCCGAGAGCCGCTATGCCTTACAGACCATGCGCAAGGCATGGAAGGCCCACACGCCGGACCCCATCCTATCGATGCCCGACGCCTGCCTGCTGTTCCCCTGGCTGGGTACGCCCGCGCTGCAGGCGCTGCAGCTGGCTTTGCAGAATTGGGGGATCGCCGCCCGCATCATGCCCGGGGCTTTCACGCCGATGTATCTCGAATGCCGCACCACAGGGTACGCCCTGCGCCGCGCCCTGATGGAGCTGCGCGCCGAAGGCATCGTTCCGGGCGAACTCCCGCTGCGCCGTGGCATGCGGGCCAAATGCAAGTTCGACCCCTACCTGCCGGAGGCGCTGTTGCAAAAACAAACCCGCGACGAATGCCTGGACGCCGCGGGGGCTATGGAGTTTTTAAGGGGGTTTTAAACGATGTAGAGACGCACGGCTGTGCGTCTCCTGGCCAAACACTTTTATTGTGTGTGAGTCAACTGCTTTTTATTGAGGAGACCCACTGCTTTTTTAAGGAGACGCGCTGCCGTGCTTCTCTACTTACTGCCTTCCGGCCAAGGCGTGATCATATCCCCCTTCACCAGCCAGGCATTCCGCGCCAAAGCGGCCAGAGGCGCGTCGCTGAGGGAATCCGAATAGAATTCCCCGATCTCCAGCCCTTCGAAGGCCTCCCGCAGACGGCGAATCTTCTCCGGCCCATAGCAGGAATATCCTTCCAGCCGGCCCCTTTCGGGATTGACGCGGGTGCCGACCACCCGCACGCCCAGCTGTTCGCACAGGGGCCGCAGCAGGAATTCCGCCGAACAGGAGATGATGATGTCGTCCGGCCGCTTTTGCGCCAGGTACCAGGGCTTGAGCAGCGCATCGGCCTGGGTTTCCCAGAACAGGCGCACCTCCTCGCGCCAATCCGGCAGGCCGCGCAGGAAGTGGTAGTACTCCGCCTTGAACGGCGCGGCGCGCCCGTGGCTCACCGCAAAACGGATCAACTCCAGAACGAGCCCCGGCAAATAGCGAAGCAGTCTCCGGTGCCGCCGCATGCAGAAGGCAATGAATGTGGCGCCGCCATCGGGATAGACGACGGTTTTGTCGAAATCGTAGACGTTGGGTAAGGCGCGGTCCTCTTTCATTTGTTGAGCCCCCGCAGGAAGGTGATCGACCGTTCGAACGTCTCCGCCGCGTACTGCTCGGAGAACATGTGCCCGCCCTTCATCGTCTGCGCAGTGGCCTGGGGCAACCCGGCCCGCATGCGTTTGGCCATCCCGGGCGTCAGGATGTATTCCTCTTGCGCCCATATGACCAGGATGGGCATCTCCAGCCGGGTGGCCGCCCCGTAATCGGTGGTCTTCGCGCGCTGCGCCATATACAGCAGGCTGCGCACGGTGCCCGGCAGCTTCAGCGGGACCGTGACGCGGCGCAAATCATACTCCCTGGCGTATTGCAGGTCGGCGTTGCCCAGGGCGAACAGCAGGCGCGAGAGGGGCTCCACATACAGCAGCGGCGCGAGCAATAGGTACATGAGGACGGCGGCGGGTTCCGCTATGTATCGCATCAGAGTGTCCTCCCCCAGTCCACCGGCGAGACTGCCGGGCGCGTACAACAGAAGCGAGGTCACTTTTTCCGGGTACATCACAGCCACGTTCACCGCGACCCCGCCGCCCATGGAGTGTCCGACGACAATCCATGGCTCCCCGGGGGCCAGTTGTTCCATCAGCTGCGCGGCGATCTCCTCGCGATGCTTCGCCGGCACATGCCTGGCCTCCCGCGTGCTGCTGCCGAAGCCGGGCAGATCAAGCATGGCGCACATGTAGCCCGCGCGGCTGAACATGCCAACCAGCTTCTCCCAGTACAGCGAGGAACTGATGAACCCGTGGATCAAAAACATGCGGCCGACCTGCTCGCCCTCGGCCGGAACGACCCGGTAGCAGATATCGTAGCCGCCGGTACGGAACCACTTGCCCTGCATGGAACACCCTCCCCTGTTCATGGTTTCTTTTAGTATAGCGCAGGCGCGCGCGTTTGTCAAGAAAGACACGGCATAAAAGAAGACCTCCCGCTATATGTAGTGCTGCGGCCTGCCGGGTCGTGATGGAAATGAGATTATCATTATCATAACTGAGCGTTGCCGTGCGCCCTGCGGGGTTTCCAAACTGGTGATTTGATCGTTGCCGTCCCATGTGATGGTCTGATCCGTAATACTACTCCGCAATTAGAAGCATAGCAGAATGCAAGCAAAAAGCTTTGGTGTATGGTTTTTTGCGCAGCATGATGCGCAATGATTCTTGTTGCGGAGTAGTATTAGGATGGCGA
>Ga0123353_10003489_pt1 | contig 19879 bp, 12 predicted proteins | sample TergutLab28metaG_3_FD_92763 | JGI IMG/M metagenome (GOLD analysis project Ga0123353, IMG submission 92763) | Labiotermes labralis P3 segment gut microbial communities from Petit-Saut dam, French Guiana - Lab288 P3 | ecosystem: Host-associated > Arthropoda: Insects > Digestive system > Gut ... | reverse complement strand
ATAAGAGGGGTGGGTTTTTATAAACTGCCTTCGTTCTTATACTCGCTCAATTTGCCTATGACCCTGATGCAGATGAGGAAACTTTGGAGCGTTAGATAATCCAATGTCGGCAACTAAAATACAGATAAGAATGGGACTACTGGACATGTTGCTGGATAAGAAGTAGAATAGCGGTGCGGATGTTTGGTGGAAGTGATGACCACGCTGAAACAACATCGGACAGTTGCTCGTTTTCAGGATCGTCAGCGATAATGACGCTTTTAATGACACCGGATTTCGGCGATTGTCCTAAACCCTTGCTTTTCAAGGTGTTGTGAGATCGAGTTCTATTCCCGTGCCCTCCGCTCTGGTAACAAAATAAGTTTTACAAGGGAGTACGGGAGTACTGGCTAAATACTGGCAGGCTTGCCAAAATCGTCAAAATAGGTAAAATGGAGAAAATCCGTAGCCATTTTCCTCTTGACTCGAACCAGGAAAAAAGTGTACAGTCTGATCCGCAAAAGTGTTACATCGTTGCGTAAATTTCTTCCTATGACCACCGCACTTTTTTCCGCTCCGGCAAAAAAACAGATTCCTTCGCGAAAGATTTCACCGCGGAAGACTGTCGAAAAACTCGATTTGGAATTGGACTTCGTCAAGGCTTCGCTCCCAGCAAGGACACGCCTGACCCATCCGCATATGCTTTTTTCGCCGATGCACTACGAACCGAACTATGCGTATCCTCTGCTGGTTTGGCTACACGGCACCGGCGGAAATGAGCGGCAACTCATGCGGATCATGCCCACAATTAGTATGCGAAACTACGTGGCAGTCGCTCCGCGCGGACTGCCGGTAGAGCAGTCGGAATCTCTTCCGACCCTCGATTTGAGCGTTTCGGCAATTTTACACCGCCGCAAAGAAGAGTACGAGTGGATTCAGTCGGACGACAATGGGACGACCCTTGAACAGCGGATTTTCGATTGTATTACAGTTGCTCAAGAGCGATGCCACATTGCCGAGCATCGGATTTTTATCGCTGGCTTCGGAACCGGCGGCACTGCCGCACTGCAACTGGCAACGCAGTATCCTGACCGTTTTGCAGGCGCAGCAGCATTCGGCGGAGACATGCCGTACGACAATCGTATTTTTCCGAGTTGGCGTGCGAGGCAGCCCCTGTCAATTTTTCTCGGTATCGATGAGTCTGTCGCCGATCATGCCTGCCGAATGATGGAACTGCTCCACGTGGCTGGACTGACGGCACATGTCCGCGAATATCCTGATATAAAAACATTGACATCGGCAATGTTGCAAGACTTGAATCAATGGATGATGCAAATTGTATGTCCACCGGTCAAAGCCGCCTCGGTTTCCGCCGCATAAACAAGGATGGACAGAGATCCAATCGGAAGATGGCGTTTCGCGTCCCGACAGGACACAATGTTTCTAATCGGTTCTTGAAATAATTTTCGTACGGACGTATAATCACAGAAGGGACGGTGGGCTACAAATGAACAGTTTCAGCAGGGAAAAGCATGACGCAAATCATTGTAATTTTCGGAGCATCGGGCGACTTGACAAGCCGGAAACTGATCCCGGCACTCTATCAACTCGATTGCAAAAAACGACTCGAACGTCCCTTGTGCATCGTCGGAGTTTCTCGGACACCAATGACAGATGAGATGTGGCGCGGCAAACTCTGTGAAACAACGAAACATTTTATCGGTGCATCTTTTGACCATACAAGTTGGGAAGCGTTTGCGCCGTCGATTCATTATTTCTCCGGCGACATCGATCAACCGGAAATGTTCGGAAAACTGGATGTTTATCTCAAAACGTTGGAAGAAAACAGTGCGTCCAGTCGTTTGTACTATCTTTCGACTTCGCCGACGTTGTATCCGGTCATGATCAGGCAACTGGGAGAGTCCGGCATGTCTGACCAATCGCAGGGACCACGCCGCGTCATTATCGAAAAGCCCTTCGGACGTGATATTGAATCGGCAAGGCAACTAAATCATGTGGTCTATGACTCGTTCGGCGAAGACCAAGTCTTCCGCATCGACCATTATCTCGGCAAAGAGACGGTCAATAATGTTCTCGTATTGCGATTCGGCAATACGATTTTCGAGCCGATTTGGAATCGGAACTACATTGATAACATTCAAATTACTGCCAACGAAGATGTACTGGTGGGGCATCGTGCCGCTTTTTATGAAAAGGCGGGCATCTTCCGCGACATGTTCCAAAACCACCTGTTGCAACTGCTGACCTTTGTAACGATGGAACCGCCTACACGTTTTGATGCCGATGCTGTGCGAGACGAAAAAGTCAAAGTTTTGCGTGCCATTCGTGCAATGACTGCCGATGAAGTGGTCACCAATACATTACGGGGACAATACGATTCCTACCGTAGCGAACCCGGTGTGAATCCATCCAGCCGCACAGCAACTTATGCAGCAGTGCGACTACTGATCGACAACTGGCGTTGGAAAGATGTGCCGATCTATTTGCGTTCCGGCAAAGGAATGAGTTGCCGCACGACGCAGATCGTTGTTCAATTTCGACAGCCACCGCACATGATGTTCGATCGCGGAGAAACAACATCAATTTTCGCTCCTAATCGATTGCTGATCCAAATTCAACCTGCGGAAGGCATTCAGATTTATTTCCAAACGAAGGTGCCTGACACGGATATGGCTTTGCGTCAGACAGAATTCAAGTTCAATTTCCGCGACAGTTATCAAGGCGAACTGCCCGAAGCGTATCAACGGCTATTGCTCGATGCCTTGCATGGTGATGCGAGTCTCTTTGCAAGGAACGACGAAGTGGAAGCCGCCTGGAAAATCATTGATCCGATCCAGCGTGTCTGGGACGAACCGATAACGGCTGCTCCCGATAGTTACGAAATCAATTCTTGGGGACCGCCTTCCGCCGACGATTGGATTAGACATTGGGGGCACGAATGGTTCGATCTTTGTCCCATTTTGTATTGTAATGTTATGTTGTAAATTGTTTTCAAGAGAAAAACCTCAATGCCCGACAGGAGGCGGATGCAGACAGTCACAACATTCGAGCGGTATGTTGCGAAACACTGCAAACAGGCAAACGGCTATCAAAATCAACCAATAGATTTGCGATTCAAACGGAAACGTAAAGGATGTTTTTCGTATGTGTTCGTAACATAGTTTACCGGCAAGCGGAGCAAGAATCGGTATGAGGAAAAACAGCAATGGTTGACAACGAAAGGCAAGGGCAACTTGTCCATTCAAAAAATAGTGAGTCGCCCGGAGTGTTCCGCAACCGGGACAAAGGAAGCCTGTCCAAACACGAAAGGGACACGCAGGCAACCACGCATACTCCGCCGGATGCCCAAAATACAAGCACAACCCCACGATGATTCCCATGCACAACAAGGCGGCAACCATGCCGATTTCTGCTGAATTGTACTTTGTAGGCATTGGTTCATTCTTCGGTAACTTCGACGGCGATCAAGGGATCGACTCCTGTTTTGGGATCGAATCTTGCAAAACAAAAATCGTCCACCAAGTTGTGTCCCAGTACTGTGCGGCTGGCTTGAGAGGTCAAAGACCGATACAGCAGGAATTGCTCCTGACCGAGTTGGATTCGATAGCCGACCGCCCGATCTTCCCGAACTCGCTGCAAGTCTTCCCCGACGGATAACTGCCGCCACGTATATCGTTTGCCCAGTCGGTCAGCATCTAAGTCGAAAAAAAGGGGAGCAAAGAGCGATCTGCCGGTACTCTCCTGCCGCAGCGCTAGTGTTCCTTCCGCTTCGGTGAGCGTTCCGCTGACCAAACCGGTCTTCTTTGTTGTGTACCATTCCGGCAGTGCCAGTGGCAAGACACGAAAAGGTGGGGCGGCATGCCGATTGGACGGGCGAAACTCGATTTCGGTCGCTTCGGTAGAAGATTTGGCACGCAATTTCGGCGAAACATAGAACTCGGAACGGTAAGAAAGAGGCTTGTTCGTCTTGCATTCCTCATCGGCAAGAACGGTATCGCTGACAAGCAGCACTTTGTCTTTGTGATCGAGGAGAAGACTACGTTGTAGGTGGTAGTCTTCGTCAAGGAGCAAATCGATCTCGAGATACTCGCAACTCCGCTCCTTGTGTTCGCAGATCGCCGTCCATTCACCGTCGGGCAGTAATGCTTTCCTTCCAAGTCGAACGTCAAACGTCCAGAGACCGAAAAGAATTGGCTCTTTCTGAACGGTAACTTCTAACAGAACCGACTGGTCGTTTTGAGAGTGAAAATCAAGTGAAGCGGAAAACTTTTTCATTGTTGAAGGAAGCAAAATTACGTCCGTCATTGTATCGCAAAATGCCCCATCGTGATAGCAAGGGCGGTGAACAAAATTGCTACCTGTGTGCAATGGACTTTTCCTTTCTTGCATACCCGATACAATGGAGGCATGCATAGCCCGTTTTGTCATTCACCGCGAAATATTTGGCAAGGACAGGGAATCGTCGAACGCAACGACTGCCTCACCGAAAAGACTTGGCGATTGGCAATTCGCACGACGGAAAAACTGCCCTCCGTTCGAGCGGGACAGTTTGCGATGCTTCGATTGCCCAACCGTACCGATCCGCTACTCGGTCGTCCCCTTGCACTTTATCGGACGGAAACGTACCGTCTCGAAGTCGTTTATCTGACGGTGGGAAAAATGACGCATCGACTCGCCGAAGTGAAGACGGACGAAACCCTCGAACTTTGGATGCCGCTCGGCAATGGTTTTCCCCAGAACAATGTTCAGCACACGATTATTGTTGCTGGCGGCATTGGACAAACGCCCTTTCTAACGTACTGTCAAAATCGGCAGGAACGCGTCTCTTTGCTGTACGGAGCGCGAACCGCCTCCCGCATCGCTTGTATGGATGACTTCCGGCAACTCGGAATCGAGCCCGTCATTGCCACCGATGATGGTTCGGAAGGATATCATGGTCTTGTAACGGACTTGATCGGCAAAGTTTATGAGTCCGGTGAATCGACGCAATTATTGTGTTGCGGTCCTCCGCCGATGTTGCGTTCTGCATTTGAATCCGCTCGATCACTCGGATTGCCTTGTTTCGTATCGCTGGAAACACCGATGAGTTGCGGATTGGGAATTTGCTTCGGTTGTGTGGTGCCGTATCGGAACGATGAGACTTCCGACTGGGACTACCGGCGGACATGCATTGATGGACCCGTTTTCGATGCCTATAAACTCCGCTGGCGTTCATCCGGGGACTGTGCGGAATACCGCTCCGTCCCCGGCTCTTTGGGCGGCTAAACCCTTGCCTAAAAAAATCAAAGCGTTAAACTCTTAAAGAGCCTTTTTAATAATCCCGTGACCGTGTCCCATTTTTCTATACGCACATTGCTGATTATCAGCATCCTGCTGCCGCTTTTCCTTGTCTATGCGGTGTCGATGATGATCGATATGAGAAACAGTCGCACTGAAGCGATCACGAATGTGCAGATACACCTCCAAGACCTCGTCGGTAAGCAAGCCGCCCAAGTCGATATTTACTTTTCTTCCATCGCACAGATTCCAAGAACGTTATCCGCCGCATTATCCGCTGGTTCCACGCCGGATGGAGAGAACCTTGAAGCAATCCTTCGGGAAACTCTGCAAACATTTCCGCGTCTCATTGGCATGTGCGTGGCGTTCGAGCCGAATGCGTTCCGGGACGGAATCGAACGCTTCGCTCCCTACGTTCACCGTACACAACTGGAGGGTAACGAACTGTTTTTCGCGGACCTCGCCAAAACGTACAAGGAACTCGACGAAGAACAAAAAAGAGATTACATGCAGTGGGACTGGTATCGAATTCCCCGCAAAACCGGTCAGGCAACATGGTCAGAACCTTATCTCGACGAAGGGGGAGGGGATGTCTTAATGTGTACCTACTCCGTTCCTTTTTCCCAAAATGGACGCTTTGCCGGTATTGTTACAGTCGATGTCTGTTTAGATGACATACAGGAACTCGTCTCTCAAATCGCCGAAAAAAACGTAAGATATTACTTGCTCAGTGCTACCGGGAAATATGTTGTTGCCACAGACCCGCTACTCGGTTTAGCAATGAAGGAATCCATTTTCAGCGTTGCACAAAAATATCAAAAAAAAGAATTAGCGGAAGCCGGATACAATATGCTTCGCGGCGAACAGGGCATTCTGGCATACAGCAGAGTGATCGATGACAGGCGAGTCTGGATCGCTTATGCTCCGCTCCCCATCACGGGCTGGACGTTAAAAGCGGCAATGGACGAAAAAGTGGTTCTCGAACCGGTCTATGCAAGTGTCTATTATACGGTTCATTATTTTTTTGTCGAATTCTCGGTCATTTTGTTGGTCATTGTTCTTGTGACGGGTCGGTTGGTGGTTCCCATCAAACGTTTGGCAGGTTTTGCCCGAAGACTCTCCGCCGGTGACCTCGATGCGAAAGTGGGAAAAATTCGGTTTTCCAAGGAGATCGACCAATTAGCGAGTACCTTCGACAAAATGGTCGATGACCTGAAATCGAACATCGAGCGACGAATCCAAGAAGAGACCACCCGGAAAACGGTAGAACGCGAACTTCAATCTGCTCGAAAAATTCAAGCATCGTTGCTGCCGCGTACTTTTCCTCCGTTTCCTGACAGAAACGAATTCGACCTTCACGCACTGAACGAGGCGGTCGCTGTCATTGCCGGCGACTTTTTCGATTTCTATTTTATCAAGCCGGACACGCTCGCTTTTGTGATTGCCGACGTGTCGGGACACGGTATTCCGGCGGCACTGTTTATGGCAGTCTCCCGCACGGCGATTCGGACCTTTGCCACTCCTAATCATTCGCCGCAGGAAATTATCAATCAGGTCAACAGAGTATTGAGTACGGACAACGATGCCATGATGTTCGTAACATTATTTTACGGTCATTACAACGTTAAGACTGGAGAGTTGACTTATGTCAATGCTGGTCATAATCCTCCTTACATTGTCCGCAAAGATGGTCGTTTGGAAACATTGCAAGCAACTGGTCCGTTGGTGGCGGCACTCGAGGATATTGCCTTCACAGAGCGGTCGGTTCGTTTGGAGCCTGGCGATCTTCTCGTAACTTATACGGACGGCGTGACGGAAGCCCACTCGACGCGGGACAATGTTCTTTATGGTCCGGAGCGTTTGGAACAATTACTGGCTGAAATTCGCGGGGAATCGGTGGCGACGATCTGTAACCGGATTCACCGTGCCGCCGACCAATTTGCCGATCATGAATGTCATGATGACGTGACTCTCCTCGTACTACGCCGGAATGAAACGTCGGACTGAAGGACACTCTAATAACCGGCATTGGTCGTAACGATTGTCCAAATCGCATCGGCAACTTCATCGGGGGACGGCGTTGCGTCGATGACAACGTACCGATTAGGTTCGGCGGCGGCGTACTGTAAAAAACCTTCCCGCACACGGCGGTGATACGTTTCCCCTTTGCGTTCCATTCGATCCGGCACTGCCCGGTCTCCGACTCGTTGAACCGCAATCTCGTAAGGAATGTCCAGCACGATTCCCAAGTCCGGTACTGTTCCGCCAACGGCAGCGGCACTGATCGATTCTAACGTCTCCGCCGGAACACCGCCTGCAAAACATTGATACACCAACGTTGAAATCAAGAAGCGGTCGGAAATGACAATTTTACCCTTTTCCAAGGCGGGGCGGATCACTTCATGTACTAATTGTGAGCGCGCTGCCGAAAAGAGAAAAACTTCGGTAATGTCGGCAATGCGTAGTTCCTGCCGATTCAACAAAATGTTGCGCACGGCATCTCCGAGTGGCGTACTGCCCGGATCGCGGCAACAGACGACTTCGTACCCTCGTGCTTGTAATTTTTCGGCAAGAGCACGGATTTGCGTACTCTTTCCGCAACCGTCTCCGCCGTCCAATGTGATGAACATAGCACGTCATTGTACCGATTCCGTGTTCTCTGCGTAAGACAGGTCTCCATGTCGGGGATGCACAACAAGGTTACGGTGCGAAGAGGGATTTCAAGTATCGATTACAGCGAATCACGTATATCAGTACCGCAGCAGCAAAATAGATAAGAACGGCAAGTGTCGGAACGGCACACAGGACGAAAAGCCACGATTCTGCCGAGCCTATCTTGATCAATTTATCAAGTATTTGCGTCGAGGGAACCAAGAAAAGATGGTGGCAAAGAAAAATGCCGAACGTCAAGGGAGCAAGGGTACTGATTGCTCGACCGAAGCGTGAAGAAGAAACCGAAGGGAGATCGCCAATCGACCGCAAGCAGAAAAAGGCAATCACCGCCAGGGTCATCGGATTCGAAATAATGGGAAACACGTAATTTTTCAAGAAAACGAATATGAACGACACCGAGGAATCGGGATATGTCATTTGTAGATAAGAATTGATCGGTGTCAGGGCAAGGAGGAACCAGGCAACGAACGCAAAGAGCAGCCAACGCTTGGAAATCACAATATCCTTGAGAACATAACCAGTAACGAAAAAACCAACACTATACGAAACGGTACCGCTCTCAAAAGGGAAAAAATTGGCGAGGTCCGAAATGTCCAGCGTTTCTTTTGCAATAGCGTTGAGAACAGGGAAAATGAAGGCGGCAAAAAACCAGAGCATCAGAAAACCGATGAGCATGTTTTTCGAGGCATTCCGAGCAAAAACGGCGAGAAATGGTGCCACCAGATACAGCGAGATGAGCATATACATGAACCAAAAATGTCCGCTGATCCCTCCGGAAAGGAACGCCCCAATGGAGCTGAACAACGTTATTGGCGTGCCGTCTTGGAAACTTCGTCCGGCAATCCAGAGACAAAAAACGAAAATGCAACTCCACGCAAAAAAGGGCAGCAGAATTTTTCCGAAACGTTTCCGGTAAAACGTAAGCATTTCTTCGTTGCGACCGAGCAAAAGCGCACCGCTGACCATGAGGAACAGGGGAACAGCAACGCAAGCAAATTTTAAAAAAAACATGGTAACTAGCCATCCCAGCGATCCATAGGCATTACCGGCTTCTTCGACCATGGGACCGCCTGCAAAGCGATAACTCGTATGGAGCAACACAACAAAAAATGCACCAGCAACGCGAATTAAATCAATCCAAAAGGTCCGGTTCATGGCGAGAAAAACGAAAAATCGTGAGATCGTGCGCTGCCTACTATAGCAACTCCCTCGATTATACCATTTCCATGTTCCTTGCGTATGACTGGTCTCTCTGTGTAGCATATCAGCAAAAAACCAGATGGCGTACCATCGGCACACTGGAGAATTGGACTCAATGACCTTCGCTACGGAATTAATCCTGAGGAGTCTCAAGTTTTTTAATAATTTTTTGTGTCAAAATTTTCGCTCCGTTCCAATTCAAGTGGACGGCATCTGTCCACAGATTAGCGTCGGAAAGCAAGTCTGGGGCTTCGCGAAATGACCAATAATGGACATGCTCGTTTTGCTCCGCCAGTTGTGAAAAAAACTGATCGACCTCCTGGGCAAATGGAGCATCGAGTTCTCCAAAGAACGGCGGTCCATATAAAACCAGTTGAATTCCTTCGGCCTTGGTAAGTTTGACAATCCGCAAATAAATTTCCTGTCGTTGTGGGGAAATCCGGTTTTCCCCGCCCTTATCAATTCTCCAAAATTTTTCCCTAATCATTTCTCGCCCCAATGGAGCCAACAGATGTGAACCATTGACAGATCGCCACTGATGGTTGTCCTGATACCCGGCGGCAGCACCTGATTGCGGTGCCGTAGCGTCGGACTCGCCCCCTCTGAAAATGTGAAGAGCATACCTGAACATAGACCGTGACAAAGCACCGATTCCTCCCCCGGCAGAAAAGTTTTTACAACGAAACAACCAAAATGCTAATTGATCTGCTGAAGTAGGATTGAGACGATTGGCAGTGTGAGTACTGACATTACTGAAAGGAGCAAGCAGTTCGGAACGGAATGTCAGAGAAGAATTTACGTCCAAATGAACAAAATCGGCTTCCATGAAAACAATCTCCGGTCTTTTATTTTTGATCAGAAATTCCTCGAAAAGAAATTCGCACATGTCGATGGAGGCGTTTCCGATGGCGAGATTGTAGCATGTCACGCCCGTTGTCTGTTCGATGGCTTCGGCATCAATGTTGACGTGGGTTTTTGAACTGCCGAAAAGTACAATTTGTTGTTCCACTGCTCCGCGATACAGCAGGGACAACGAACCGAATATCTGTGTATCTTGCAGAACCGCTTGGGTTGCCCAAAACGCTAACGCTTTGTCCAGTACAAAAATCAGCAAGGCCAACATCAGTAACTTCGTCAGGAACTTTTTGATGTCCCCGTACTCAGAATTGGAAATATATGAAAGTCGCAAGTTCATCGTAAACGCCCATTAGGAGAATAAAAAACACGGCAAAACAGTAAAAAGCCCAGCGAATCGGCAAAGGGCATCGCTCCAAAAATTCACGGAAGGAAAATTTGAGATTCACGGCTTCTGCAATGTACAGGAAAACAATCATTGCGACTCCGATGACGATCTGTATCATGGAGAGTCCGCCATTCACATGAATTTGCAACCCGCCGCTAAAATCCAAAGCGTTTTGCAAAAGGATGAACGCATCGGAAATCGAATTTGCCCGGAAAAACAGCCAGGCAACATTGACCATGAAAAAGACAAAGCATACGTTCATCGCCGTGAAAAACCAGAAAAACCTTTTGACGAAAACCAGTTCGTAGAAAGGGTCTCGCCATTTTTTTGTCAGAATTTCGACGATTTGCATCGTGCCGTGTATCGCTCCCCACAGAATGAACGTCCAGTTTGCTCCGTGCCAGAGTCCGCTGATCAAAAACACGAGGAAGATGTTCGTGAGCCACCGGGAGTGCGTAACACGATTGCCTCCCAAAGGGATGTAAAGGTAATCACGAAACCAACTCGTTAGCGAAATGTGCCAGCGTTTCCAGAAATCATGGAATGACTGCGCAACGTAGGGCACCCGAAAGTTTTCCATGGCGTTGATACCGAAGGTTCTCGCTGTTCCCCGGGCAATATCGGTATAGCCGGAGAAATCACAGTAAATCTGGAACGCAAAAAAGACCGTTGCAACCCAGATGGGAATCCCACAATGGTCATCCGGGTTGTTGTAAACAACATTGACGTACACCGCCAATCGGTCGGCAATGACAACTTTTTTGAAAAAGCCCCAGAGAACCAGTAGCAGACCGGAGCGGACTTGCCCGTAGCGAAAATCCTGTTTTACTTGAAACTGCGGCAGTAGATTCGTTGCCCGCTCAATCGGTCCCGCAATCAAAAGCGGAAAGAAAGACACGTAGAGAGCGAACGTGATGAAATTCTTCTCGACGGGCACTTTGCGCCAATAGACATCTATCGTGTAACTGAGCGTTTGAAAGGTGTAAAACGAAATACCAATCGGAAGAAGTACATCAAGGTAAGGTAAGTCCAAACCGTCTGGAAGAAGGGGAAATGTTTCACGCAGAAAGATCAGGGATTGCCGGGTGAAAAGGTAGTACTTGAAGACGAACAAAATTCCCAGGTTGGCAACCAACGAGAAAACCATCAAGTAAGTTCGCGATTGTTCGCGAGTTGTTCGTCCCATTCCCAGTGCGGTCAGAAAGCCGATGAATGTGGTGACGAACATCAGTATGGCGTAATCGGGTCGCCACCACATGTAGAAGAAGTAACTGGCGCAGAGTAGAAAAAGATTTCGGGGTTTCAGTGGCGGGAGCGCAAAATAGACGAAGAAAACGATTGCAAAAAAGTAGAGAAATTCTATCGAATTGAAGACCATAGTTGGGCGGTGGGGCGACTCTGCGGTTTCCGCTGTACAGATGTCGCAGGCGAATTATCTCACAAATTTATCGGAAAGGCAAGGTGGTGCGTCTGCATGACGAACTCTTTTCGGGTAGCGGAATAGTATCAACCTACTCCGCCAACACTTCTTGCAATAATTTCTGGAACTCCTTTGATTTTAATTCCTTCTTTTCGGTAAATTTGAATTGCACAATATCGTATAAAGGATTTTCGCCGTCCACCGAGGGTTCGTTGCCGATGCTCCTGATTCGTCCCAGCGGAACCGAATTTTTGGAGACATAGAGATCGACATAGACCGCATCGACACGTTTGGTATGGACAACGACATCGGGAATGCGCTGTCCCTCCGCCGCTTTGACAAACTTCCGCTTCCGGGATGCCGACCGGTAAAACGGCACCAAAACCTTGTTCGTCCAAACAATGCGTAAGTCCGAAGCGGTCTTCGTAATCATATCGAACACTTCCGTAAGGAGCGGCAACTCCCACAGAAGCGACTTACCGCCGATGAGCCCCTTCGGCAAACGATGCCACGCTTCGCCCAACACTTTCCATGGCATTAGATCGTCCGGTGCCGATTTTTTTGCAACGAAGCCGGAAAATTCTTCAATGCACATGTCGAGAAAATCCCAAAACTCCTTTCGGTTGATCTCTTTCCACAAATGCGGTCGGACTTCGATTTCCTGCCAGCGACCGGTCGAATTCACCCGGACTCGCGGTTTCGTGCCGTACATTGGAATTTCTTCCATTTCATTGAGCGGCTTCAAATCCAGCCGGGCAGTCAGTAACGCCTTGCTGAACGTGTTACGAGGCACCCGAAATTTCAGTTTCAAGAGCCATTCCTCTGCCGTAACCGCATGCAGAAACCAACCGAGACATTTTTTCTTGGCACGCACTTCTACGATACTTCGGTGATTCCAATTGATAGGCGCAAACTTTTTGGAAGCCTCGATCCGTTTGACGACGGCACCCAGGATGCGTCCTTCCCAGCGGATCGGTTGTCCCTTTCGACTGACTCGGTCGATGGTGTGCCAACGCGGTCCATCGGTTTCCCAGGGCATTTTGGCATCTGCGCCGAGTTCCCGAAGGTCGAATTTTTCCTCCGCAAGGGGTTCTTCTTCGGACTTGGCACTTCGTTCGGCAAACTCGCCCGCCGCAAAGACCGGCAAAAGTGCCTGAGCAGTGTAGGAGAGAAATAGTTCTTTTTTCTTTCTCCCTGTCGCGCCCCGCGGGGCAGGGCGGCTAACACCACCGTCTTTCGTCTGCTTCTCGATGAGTTCTTCCGGCGTTCCAGCGAAAACGAGATTGCCGCCGTCTTGACCCGCCTCAGGACCAAGGTCGACGATCCAGTCGGCATTCTTGATGATGTCAAGATTATGCTCTATCACGATGACCGTATTGCCGAGATCGACAAGCCGATGCAACACGTTCAGCAGATTGTGCAGATCGTCAAAGTGCAGTCCTGTCGTCGGTTCATCGAGCAGGTAGAGCGTTCGTCCGGTATCGGGTCGGGCAAGTTCGGAGGCAAGTTTGACACGCTGCGCCTCACCACCGGAGAGCGTCGGTGCCGATTGTCCCAAAGCAATGTAGTCGAGACCAACATCGCAGAGCGTTTGAATCGTCCGGCGAATGATCGGTACATTTTGGAAGAGTTCGAGGGCTTCTCCGCAAGTCATTTCGAGGACATCGGCAATCGACTGGCCACGATACTGTACCGCAAGCGTTTGAGCATCGTACCGTTTGCCTTCGCAGGCATCGCAGGAGACCCAAACGTCGGGCAGGAAGTGCATTTCGATTTTGAGTTGACCAGCACCTTCGCATTTTTCGCAGCGTCCGCCGGGAACATTGAAACTGAATCGCCGGGAAGAGTATCCTCGAACTTTTGCTTCGGGAAGTTGAGCGAAAAGTTCACGGATTTGATCGAAGACTCCGGTGTAGGTCGCCGGATTGGATGTCGGCGTAAGACCAATGGGTTGCTGATCGACCCGAATGACTTTGTTGAGGTGTTCGATGCCTTCGAGTGAATCGTGCGCCCCGGGCTGGGTGTTTGTCCGATGAAGTGATTTTGCGAGGGATTTCCAAAGAATGTCGTTGATGAGGGAACTCTTTCCGCTGCCGCTTACGCCGGTAACGACGGAAAAGGTTCCGAGCGGAAAGGGAACGTCAATGCTTTTGAGATTGTTTTGTCTTGCCCCGCGAACGACGAGCCAATGCAGGGATTCTTTTCCTGTACTGGGCGGGTCGGGACGAGAGGATCGGCTTGCAAAACGCACGAACGTTTTTGGAAGGGGTGTTGACAACGAGTCCTGCATTATATTGCAAACAACAGAAAACGGCAAGTACATGGATTACAGGAAATATGTCTGCGCGTTATCAAGAACCGAAGTTCCCGGCATAATTTCCTAAACCGTTACAACCCTTCCTTTTGCCATTTCTGTCGTTCCTGGACGTTCTGTCATTCTAGGATATATTGTCATTCTAGGAAAAAAGGAAATGACCCGATATAAAAACGGAAAGGCAAAGAATGAGCAATCCCTCTGACGATACCCCGAATGTCGGAAGATACCCCAAGGAAGGGGGACGAATTCCTCAAACAAGCAAAGGATTGCAACTATGACAGGTCTTTACGTACAGTCGAACGTCCAGTCTCTCACTTCGCAGAATCAACTGATTCGGAATCTCGCAGGGCTCAGCGATATTCTCACCCGGCTCAGTACTGGACTTCGAATCAATTCCGGCAAAGACGACCCCGCCGGTCTCATCGCCAGCGAACTGCTAAAGTCCGACATGGTTGCCACCACCAAAGCGATTACCAACGTCCAACGTGCCAATAGCATGGTTGCCATCGCCGACTCCGCAATGGGACAAATCAGCAGTCTGCTCAATGACATCAAAGGACTCATCACCGAATCCGCTAACACTGGTACGATGACCTACGAGCAACTCTTGGCAAACCAACTGCAAGTCGATGCCGCTCTCGATTCCATTGACCGAATTGCCAAAACGACGAACTATCTGGGAAAAAACATCCTCGATGGTTCATTGGACTTCCAAACCAGAGGTCTAGACCGCTCCGCCGTCAGAAATTTGAACATCTATCAAGCGAATTTCGGTACGCAGGATCACGTCAATGTCGGAATCAACGTCGTTGAAGATGCCCGACGTGCCCAACTCTTCTACGATAAGGCGGGAGTCAGCGTCGATACCGTCTTCGAAATCGTCGGAAATGATGGCTCGAGTCTCGTCAAAGTGGCAGGAGGACAAGGCGTTGATTCTATTGCCGATGCGATCAATCTCGTTTCCGACTCCACCGGCGTTCGGGCGATTGTCGGGCGCGATGCCACCGCAGGACAAATTTTCCTGACCAGTGCTGGCTTGGACAATGATATCAACCTGACCGCTTTGATGACCGGTGCCGCAGCCGGAAATTACACGATTAAATTCACCGCAGGCAATGCCGATTATACCACGTACACCATTACCGAAGGGCAAAACGGCAATCCGGGCATCATCGACTTCCAGTTAAGAATGCAGCCGAATTCCGCTCCCTCTGCCGATAAACTGGACGAAGCCTACAATGGACTTTTCACGTATGACATATCGGGACAACCTGCTTCGGGACCCGGTGTCGTCAACATCGTGGTGCAAACGACCAATGGTCAGCAGATTCGGCACATCGAGTACGTCCAGAGTGCGGGTCCCAATCCCAGCGTGCCGGGCGGCGTGGCAGCGACCTTTGACAAAATAACAGGCAAACTGCAAATCCTCTATGACGCAAGCGGAAATCTGACCGAAGCCAACTTGGCAAAGGCAATCAATGCAATTGATGGTTTCGAGTACATGGGAATTTTCAATGCCGCTGATCCTCTTGCCATTCCTCCCACCGATACTACCAAGATTCCGAGCGTCAACGTCGATGAAATCGGCGCAACGGGAGTATTTATCAACCACACCGAAGATGCTCTCGTGGGGGTAGAGGTTGAACTTCTTATGAGCGGCACGGGACGCGGCGTAACGATAGAATTTGACGGTACTCTTGGTAGTGAAAAAATCACCGTTACATATGGGGACGCAGCAACGTATGACGATATTCTTGCCGCTCTCAATGCGACGAATTCGTGGACACTGACAGCCGGTGCCCTCCGTCCGCCGCAAAACAGTTTCAAACTGATGGACGAAGGGGGACTGCCTATCACCAACGGAACGAGTGTTGTTGGAGCGGCTGGAGCAGGGGTTGTTTCTGCTTTGAGCCCCGTTGCCAATGCAAGCACGATGGAGCCGGGGAGAATCGATTTTGAGTCCAGTCTTGCTGTGCCCGGTAGTTTCTACCTGCAATTCACGCATGCCGATTGGAACGATTTTCTCGCAGGAGTTACTGCGATTGACGTTACCAGTACATTGGGAACGAACCGCGATGTTACCGTAACTCTTGATGATATTGCGGGGCTCACTGTAGATGTCGGCGAACTGGCTACATACGACGATGTCTTGAATGTTCTCAAAAATTCGGCACTTTGGGACACAACGGGTTGGAGTGGTGCGGTGATTCCTCCTACTCTCGGCTTAACGTGGGAAGGTGCGCTCGATCCAAAGGTCGAAGTAGTTTTTGACGATCTCGATCTGGGTACTGCTGATGCCGCTGGTACTGTTACTGACAACGTAGTGGTGTCCGAAGCGACCGCAGCGTTACAATCTTGGCTCGCAATCTCTGGCACCGGCACAAAGTCCGCCTTTGATATGCGAGCGAACAATGCCCTCAACATCACGGCGGCTGTCCCCGGCACGAAGTTCGAAAACTCCGATGTCGTCTATGTCAAAGCAGAAGGAAATGTCTTTACCGAGTCCTTCCGGCTGGGATACCAAGACGTTTATCTCGCTTCGGAAAGTGCATCGTTGAAGGGATACACCATCGATTTGAAAAATGTCGCTACGACGGTTCCAACAAGTGCTACACTGACCGGTACTGTCTTGACTGTCAATATCTCCGAAGGGGATTCGCTTCAAAATGTGCTGAGTGCGATTCAGAGCGTTGGAGCAGACTGGGCAGATTTCCGATTTGTTGATGCTACCCAGGCACCGGTCAACATGATACAGAAGGCGGATTCGCTCGGCGGCAAAACGTTACACCTCGGCAACGTCCAAATGAATTACAGTGACACGCCAACGCAGGCTGCCGCAACGATTACGCTCAATAACGGTGAAGTCAAAATGCGGTTCGTTGCCGACACCATCGGTACGCAATACAACGATGTTACGATTGTCTTCGAGCAGTATGATTCCTTCAAGCCGGGAGACGTTTCGGCAGTGTACGATGCGACGCGAAAAATTCTGCACATTCGCGGACATGTGGACGGTCCCGACGGAGCGACTTACGGTGCGCTCAAGGCTGCTGTGGAAGCCGCCGCGCCGTTCAGAGTGGAAGTAACCACGACCAGCGATAACAAGGCATACGCACTGAGCAATAAATTGATCAACAGCGGTTTGTCCACCGCCAGCGACAGTACGACAGGCTTAACGGAAAACAGTCCGAAAAACAGTGCTTCCATCAAGACCGGTCAGTACGTCGGTGATGTCGGCGGAAACAATCAAACGCTTTACATTACCGTTGCGCCGGATGCCACCGCCAATGATGTAGTCGATGCGTTCCGCACCGCAAAGGGACCCTCCGCTCAAATCGCCGCTAATTTCAATGTTTCGAATGCCATCGACAACAACGGCAATGGAGCGATTTTTCACAGCGTCTTTGATAGGGACATTAACGTTCGAGTGTACGCTGGTGCTTTGACCGGCGGCAACAGCGGATTGCAAACCGATGTAACCGCTAAGGAATTGGTTGACCTCATTAACAACGATGCCGTGTTGAGCAAGTTGTTCCGTGCCGATGTAGCGCGGGGACAAGTCGGGAATGGCTTTTTGACGCTCTTCGATGAAGCCGCCTATTATGGCAGTACCATCGATGACAATGCGCTGCAATTTCTCGGACCTCCCGGCTCGCCGGATATTCTGTTCGTGATTGATGGTCCCAATTCGGAACTGGGACTCTCCTTCGTGGACAATTACGGTTCCGGTTGTACTTCCGATGACCGACCGATTGCAAGCCTTAATGCGACGAACGTCAACGCTGCGTTTTCGGTACAAGCACTGCTCGGCGGTTCGGAGTATGACGACATGATCGTTCGCATGATTCGGCTGGATAACAATCATACCGCAGTGGATAGTTACGCCATGTACAAAGATGGTCCTTCCAATGCGGCGGCGTATTGCAGTATTGTCAGCAACGCAGACGACGGCACAACAAAGGAACAGGGAAAGTTTATCGTCTATGCCAATCAAGGCGGCGATAAGTACAACGAGGTGGACATCGTTGCCCGATTAGATGTTCACCAAACGGAAGCGGCAAAGGTATATTACGATGAAGTCAGCAAAAAATTGATCATAACGGTCAACAATGCCGATGTCGAACTCACCGAGGCAGTAGCGGCGATTAACACCGACGGAACATTCCGTGCGGAATACGATTACAGTTTCAATGGCACTCCGGCGGCGGACAGCAATGGTCCCGGTATCGCCAAATTTTCAAGTCTGTTCAGTGCAGCATCGACGGAAGTCGTCATCGGCAACACGGGCAACACCGGCGGACACAAAGGAGGCGTGCTGGAAGTCTAACTCGGCGGAGACGAGCCTACCGCCAATGATGTGATCAACACGATCAACAACGGTCCGACGGTCAAGAGTCTCTTCAACGCAACGGCTATCGGGGGACTGGGCGCAGGAACCGGTGCCATTCACTTCCGCGACGACAATATCCAGCGGGTCATGGGGTCCGACGGCAAATGGCGAAACGAAGTCAATATGGTATCAGGTATTCTCGGAAGCGATGAAAACGCAAAGAGTTACATGGTCATTCATCTTGCGACTGATGCCAATGGCAACTCGATCACCTCGGCGAATGATCTCGTGAAATTTTTCGACCAACTGACGGTGGAACAAACACGTGGAATCAGCGTGAGTGTGGTGCGACCGCCGGGAGTCGATAACCTCGATAGAAAATGGACAGTGGACAGTTGTGGAAACATCATAGAAGAGCAACTTTGCGATAACCTCTACGGCTTCGGTATTTTGCAGCCGACCTATGAAGTGGACGATTGCTATAACTATACCTACTTTCCGATAGAGTTCTTCTCCTACGGACAGGACATTCGACCGGGCAACGCTTACGGCAGTGTGATCGCTCAAAACGGCAGAGACGCTTCGTTGGACATCCGGGCAAAAACGCAGGGACCCGACTTCAACGGAGTCGGATTCAAGTATGTCAAACTGTCCGACCCGATGGCGCAAATGTACGCCGAATATGACGGACACAGTAAGATGATTACCGTCTTCATTCACGAAGGAGCGACGGCGGCGCAGGTGAAAGGGATTATCGAAAACAGCGAACAGACCCGAAGTTTGTTTGAGGTTACTTTGCCTGGCACTGGGGCGGGCGTCGTCTCGTTGCAAGATGATTATCTTCTGATGCGGGGTGGACTTTACGATGTCGGTTATCGCGGCGGAGCGGCAATGCTCGGTGCAGCGGATGCCGATGCACACCGGCTCATCTTGGAATCGATGGGCGAAGGTTCCCGACAGTTCGTTTCGCTACGCTGGCTTGACGGCGGAGACTTCCGAGTGACTGATAAGAATGGCAACACAACGGACACTGCCTATGGGTCGGACATGGTTGCGACTATCAACGGTATGAAGGCATCGGCGGATGGACGTTCGCTGACGCTGGATTCGTCAATGTTGAAGATGGGCATTATTTTGGATGAAAAAGTAACTACGGGGGATCGGGTGAACTTTACGATCACCGGCGGTGGAGCGGTCATTCAGATGGGGACAGACGTGGTCTCGAATCAGCAGATACGATTTGGTATCCAGAGCGTCAACACGGCGAATCTCGGTGGTGCGTCGGGGAGACTCTATCAGTTGCGGACGGGAGAGATTGCGGACTTAGTCACTTCGGATGCGAGTCGTCGGTTGGCGGATCGGATTATCAATGAGGCGATTATGAGTGTGGCGAAGACGCGTGGACGTTTGGGAGCGATT
>Ga0123353_10003487_pt1 | contig 19881 bp, 13 predicted proteins | sample TergutLab28metaG_3_FD_92763 | JGI IMG/M metagenome (GOLD analysis project Ga0123353, IMG submission 92763) | Labiotermes labralis P3 segment gut microbial communities from Petit-Saut dam, French Guiana - Lab288 P3 | ecosystem: Host-associated > Arthropoda: Insects > Digestive system > Gut ... | reverse complement strand
TCACGTGCGGTTCAGAAGTCGAAAAAAACTTTCACTTCCCTATTGACAAAATGGGGAAGTCGTGGTATTATACTCAATGAGTTAAGTCATTAACTCCACAACTAGGCAACAGAGCGGGGTGAACGCAATGAATGACAGCCAGCCAATCTTTCAGCAAATCATCGAAACGATTGAAAGCGACATTATCACAGGGGCTTATCAAACTGACGACTTGATTATCTCCACGACGCAAATCGCGAAGTTTTATTCCGTCAATCCGACTACGGCAGTCAAAGCAATCAGCAAAATGACCGACGCGGGTATCCTGTACAAAAAAAGAGGGATCGGGATGTGCGTCGCGGAAGGGGCGCGGGAGAAGATCACGGCCCGGCGGAAAGACGCCTTTCTGAACCAGACTATCGGCGCGCTTCTCTCGGAAGCGAAAACACTTGGAATATCCGTTGACGAGTTGGTCGACGTTATTAAGAACAGTTAAGGAGAAAGCAGCAATGATTGAACTATCGGACGTAACCAAGAAATACGGTAAAACAACGGCCCTTGACCGTGTTTCACTAAAAATCCCGGAACAGGGCATCTACTGCCTGCTCGGAAGGAACGGCGCAGGAAAAACCACTATGCTCAAGCTCATCGCCGGCCATATCGGCGCAACCGGGGGTGCAATCACCGTCGACGGGAAAACCGTCTCGACAAGCCGTATGCCGGAGTGCGTCAACTTCATCGAAAGCGGTTCAGTCCAGTTCAACATGAGAGTGTCTGACCTGATCGATACCGCCGCCGCACTGCAGGATGATTTTGACCGGGACTTCGCGCGTGAGATGGCGGAACGGTTTGAACTGAAATTGAGCAAGAGGTTCAAGCAGTTGTCTTTCGGGATGAAAACGATGCTGACCACGATAATCACCCTGTCAAACAACTCAAAAGTAATACTGCTCGACGAGCCAACGCTGGGGTTTGACGCGATCATGCGCGACCAGTTCAACACGCTGCTTATCGAGAGCTATCAATCCAACCCGCGGGTCATAATTGTATCAACGCATTTGATCGACGAGATAGCAAAAGTGACCGAACGTCTGATCATACTTGACAGGGGCAAAATAATCCTTGAAGCGGGCATCAACGACATCGACGAAATGGCATATACGTTATCCGGCCTTACAAGCCTGATTACCCCGCTTCTGGGCGGTCTGAACTGCATAGGCAAGACGGTTATGGGCAACGTGATGGCGGCGCATATTTACGACAAAAGGATCGCCCCGCCGGAGGGCGCGGCAATCGAGCGCATGAGTTTACAGGATTTCTTTATTAATCTGGTTGGAGGAAAAGGCAATGAGTAGTAAATCACTGGTGGTCGCGGGAACGAATCTGCGCACTATAAAACTGTCGTACATTATTTTCGCAATCGTAATCGGCTGCATTTTGATACAGGATATCGTTATGCTTATACTGGAATTTGCGGGCGTGTTCCGGAATCCGGAGGGCAACATGACCGTGAGCCTCGGCAACTACTTCTTCATCCTGCTGATCCTCAGCGCGGTCTTCATTCCGCTGTCGCACTTCCGGAAAATGATGAACCTCGGCGCAAAGCGTACCGACTTCTTCAATGGCTGCTTTGTTACCTATGTCGTCATGGCGGCAGCCATATCTTTGATAAGCCTTGTTCTCTACTATACCTATGACAGAGTTATGATTACTTATATGTACCGGGGCGGCACACTTGACGTCGTGTATTGGTTCGGTTGGATCAACAACGGAGTGATCGCCGCATTTTTTCAGCAGTTCGCGTTTCTATTGCTGTTTGCTTGTGTTGTGCATACCCTATCCGCCGCGCAGGATAAATGGTACGGGTGGGCGGCGGACATTCTGATCGTTGCAATTATCAGCGTATTTACGCCCATCGCGCCTTTGAGGGCGGCTCTGACATGGTTTTTCTACCTTGTCATATTCAATCCGAACGCCTTCCTGCAAGTAGCTGCTTGCCTGGTTCTGGCAATCGCGGTCTATTCGTTGAATAAACTAATTCTCGCCAGGAAGATGATTTAACTCAAACGATAGCCTCTTTATTATCGACTCGGAGACTTGCGATACTTCATCGAAGTCGCCGCTCAGCAGCTGCTCGGCCATCGTGTCGAGCATTTGTTTGATTTTTTGCGGCCAGTTTTTGTGCCTTAGAGTGGTTATTATCTCTTTCGCTGTCCGCTTGTCAAACACTTCGCACGCTTCTTTCACCGCGAGAAGCCTTTCGCAGAGGTACAGCCGGTCCTCGCGAGGCGTATCGCTTGTGTAGTACGTTTGTTCCGGAGGCGTGAGTTTCAGGGCTATCGCCTGCAACCTTCTCAGAAAGGCGTTTGTCTCGGCCGAGATCAGTACCGTGTCTTTATTGCGCCCCGCCTGTTCCAGGTATGCCGCGAAGGACGAGAGCTCTGTTTCCCCGACGTTTGCGAGCGCGCTTTTCATCGCGTGGACTGTGGTAGTGAACAACTGCAGATCCGCGTCGGTGAGAGCGCCGGCTTTGCTTAGTAATTCCTCCAGAGTCGTTGAGGCCCTGTTGGCGTCAAGTATAAAATACTCCATTAGCCGTAAATATCTCGCGTTCTGCGCGGGCATGGCACTCTGCGCGGGCGACCCACTATGCGCAACCGCACCACTACTCGCGGGCGCCCCATTATGCACTGATGAACCGTTCTTGCCACTGCTACTCTCACCTGCCTGGGACCGCGCTTCCATGACTACATTCGGCGGTTGTTTGTCGCGCACGAACTTTTTCAGCGCCTCATTCAGTTGGCGCATATCAATCGGTTTGGATATAAACCCATCGAAGCCGTTTGCCAGAAACACTTCCGCCTGCCCTGCTACCGCGTTCGCCGTCAACGCGACGACCGGGTGCATGTACCCCATTTCACGGATTTTCGCCGTCGCCTCTATGCCATCCATAATCGGCATCATGTGATCCATGAAAACTATATCGTACACGTTACCGTCCTTAATTCTCTCTATAGCCTTAAAGCCGCTGTTTGCCGTCTCGATCGTCAACTCGTACGGCGCCATCAGCCCTTGCGCGACATACAGGTTCGTTTCGGCGTCGTCGACGATCAGGACTCTTCCATATGGCATGCGCTCGTATACGATTTGCGCTTTTCCTGATTGCTTCAGGTCGTTGAGCTGAAAACTCTGCAGGCTTTCCGCGAGCTCTTTTCCCAGCACTGCGGAGTCGGCGCCCCCCTGCTGAAGGCGTACCGTGAAAGCTGTGCCAAGGTTCACTTCGCTTTCGACAGAAATGCTGCCGTTCATCAGCTCTATGAGATTACGCACAATGCTCATACCGAGCCCGGTGCCTTCGGTCGTCCGGTTGGCTTCAGAATTAAAACGCGCATACTCGTCAAACAACTTTTCTACCTGTTCAACGGACATACCCTGCCCGGTATCGCTCACGACGAAAACGAGCTCCGTGCTATCGCCTCCGGGCGAAGCGTTTTCGGCGAAAACCTTCAGCCTTACCAATCCCCTGTCCGTATACTTAAAAGCGTTCGAAAGCAGGTTGTTCAGTATCTGCTTAATTCGCAGATCGTCGCCCTTCAGCGTCGACGGGAGGTTTTCATCCACCGAAAGGACAAACTCAATCGGCTTGCTGCCGATCCTCATCATGTTTAGGGTGACAGTGTCGTTTATCAGGCTCGCCAGGTCATACTTATGCGGCGAGAGTTCCAGCTTGCCCGCTTCAATTTTCGACAGGTCAAGAATATCATTTATAATGCTGAGCAGCAGATCCCCGGAGTTGTATATTTTGCGTAGCGCGTCGGTAGTTTCCGGCGCAAGTTTTTCATCCTGCAGCAGTATCTCGGTTACTCCCAGGACGACGTTCATGGGCGTCCGTATCTCGTGGCTCATATTCGCAAGAAACGAGGATTTCGCCGCCGACGCAGACTTTGCGGCGTTGAGGGCTTCTTGCAGCAGTTCCTCCTGTTGCTTTTTCTCGTTAAACTTCACAAGCTCGTCGATCATATCGCCGACACAGTTTGCGAGCGTTCCCAACTCATCCTTTCGCTCGCTGCGCACCGGGTATGACAAGTCCCCTTTGGCGATTTCGACCATCGCTTTTTCGAGTTTCGTGATAGGTTGGTCAATGTTACGCACCGTAAACAGCATAAACAACGCCGAAATCAGGATGAACAGTACAGAAATAATGAAAATAATGTTGAGCGTCCGGTAGGTGACGTCCTGAGTTTCCGCAGCTTTCTGTCTTGTTGTTGAAAAAATGCGGTCGCGCAGTTCGCGCACCCTTCTGCTAAGCTCGTTTCCCACCTGGATGGACTCTTCAATGACGCTAACCATTTCCTGTTTGTCATTACTCTCCGCGGCAGCGTCAAGGACCCTGGTTATATCCAAAAACTCGTCGAACAACTCCATAATTTCATCCACATAATTGAGCCTTGCCTGTTTTTCCGCTAAAGTAAACCTATTGTCGGAGTTCACAAGTTCACGGTAGGAGTGCAGGTTTTCCGTAAACAGTCCGATATTTTCATCAAGGTCGATATTCAGTTCCGACACTATCTCCGTAAGGTCTTCCTCAAGCAAGTACCCCTTGGATAAGTTGACGAGGCGGATCCTGTAGACGTCCGCAATCGCTTCCGCCAGATGGATTTGCCGCGTCTGATATGTGTTTATCAGCTCTTCGAGATTATTGCTGACGTTGATTATCCCGACTACTGCATAGACTGCAAAAAAAGTCGCAACGCTCAGGAGTATCCCGAACACGATGAACAGTTTGTTCCTGATCTTTATGTCCCCAAACCATCGCATGATATACCCTCCTTTAGTAGAAAAGCCTTGCCTGCGCCAACTCCAACTTGTCTTTGATTGCGCAGAACACCCCGGCGATTTCGGGGTCGAAATGCTGTCCCGCGTCGTTTTGAATAATGCCGATCGCATCTTCGGTTGTGAACGCCTTTTTATACGCCCGCTGCGATGTGAGCGCGTCATATACGTCCACGATAGCCATGATGCGCCCCTGCAGCGGAATATCCGTTTCTTTCAGCCCGTACGGATAACCGGTACCGTTCCATTTCTCATGATGGAAAGCCGCGATCAGCTTTGCGTGATAAAGAAAATCCGCATCACCGGTCCTTGAAATCATATGGTCAATTATCCGCTCGCCGGCAACGCTATGGGTCTTGATGACTGCTATTTCCTCGGTCGTCAGTTTGTCCGGCTTGTTGAGTATCGAGTCCGGAATCGCGATCTTGCCCAGGTCATGCAGGCGCGCCGAAGAAATGACCGCATCCATGTTCCATCCGCGCATTTCCTCCGTATAGAGCCCGCGCTCCATCATTGCGTTTATCAGGATCTCCATGAACACCGTCGTCCGGTCAATATGCCCGCCGGTGTTTGAGTCGCGGTTTTCAACGACGTCCGCCAGAGTGAACACTATACTGTTTTGCAGCCTTACAAGCTGCGACGTCCGCTCGCTTAGCTGCGCCGTCCGGTCGCGGATCAGCTCATCGATAAACAAGTGATTCTTGATACGGTTTAACAGCACGGGGGATGAAAACGGTTTCGCAATGAAGTCCACCGCGCCGAGTTCGATGCCGCGGGCCTCATTTTCTGTTTCCGACAGGCTGGTTAGAAATATCACCGGAATCTCGGCGTATGTATCGCTGCTCTTGAGCAGCTCTATCGCCTCAAACCCGTTCATCTCCGGCATTTCAATATCCAGCAGTATCAAATCAGGTGTGATTTTTCCCAGGGCTGCGAACATCTTCACCGCTGACGACAGCGTTATCACCAGATATTGTTCTTCCAGCGCCTCATCTGCTCTTGCCAGGTTTGTCGCACTATCGTCGACAACGAAAATAGTTTTTTGCATAATTGAGCCCATTCCTTGCTTTATGTAGTCTTGGTAATCATAAACTATGGTGCAACACAATAGTCAATAATCAATACGCGTATTAACAATAATTTAAAAGATGACAAGGGGACGGGGGTGTTGACACGCGATGACAATACCCCCGTCCCCTTGTCATCGCGTGTCATCTGTGCTTGCGGCTGTATACTACGACGAATGCGATAAGGGAGATCAGGGTGATTGCGAGAAATATGATATATAATGTCAGGCTGCTTTTCACCCGGGAATGCGAGACGGATCCGGCGCCTGGTTGGTTTTGAGGAGGAGTGGTCGGCGGCGTATTTTTTACTGTTGGCGGGGACTGCTCGTCCGGCGACGAGATGTTGTTAGTGTGCTGATATCCCGGATGTACAGGTTCGCTCATGTTTTTTTCTGCTATCATAAAGTAGCAGTATATGTAGCTGCCGACCACTGTAAGCGAAACCCCGGGGATTACGAACGCGGCGACGATGCCTGAGCCGTAATACTGAGCATCTGGAACACTGCCGCTTTCTTTTATGTTCTCAGGAAATATATCGTTAAGCTGCGCACGCGTAAACATGATTTGCGGGCTGTTAAAGGGCGAACCGCCGGAATTTTCCGTAACTGCCCCGAGAACTGTGTAACCCGTAACGAGCAATAACAGAAGAATCGATATCGCCTTTTTGTATCTGAGAATGAACATCTTTCTCACGCCCTCCTTAAATATTGCCTTGTGGTTTACGCCCCAGCGTCCTCTGTATAGTAGCAGAGCATTTTTTCGCGAACATCGTGCAAAAGTACATTTTTTGCTTCAAATGCTGCGCGAATTGCGATAAGACATAGTTGTGTGGTATAATCTATAAACTTGAGCTAAGCCGCGAATACTAAGTCTTGACATAGGTGAACAATATGCCTGAACCTGCAAGCAAAAAAAAAGAAAACATCGCGCTCCCGGAGGATCATCCACCGGTAACGGAACATTTTCTTGCGCGTCCTGACGTCGACAATATACTTCGAAAAGCGTTCAACAAGCCGCTCACGACTGTCATAGCGGGAGCGGGATACGGCAAGACGCAAGCGGTAATTTCCGCATTGAGCGCAATGGACTGCAACTGCGCATGGCTGCAGTTATCGCCGCTCGACAACCACCCGAGCAGGTTCTGGACACGCACTGCTGAAGCGTTCAAACCGCAAAGCAGCGGCATTTGCGAGAGCATGCTATCCCTGGGTTATCCTGAATCCATCGCGCCCTTCAACCAGTTTTTACGGCTGATAGCAAAGCACCTGACTCAGGAAAAACCATTCATTTTCGTATTGGACGACTTCCACATAATCCAGAATAAGACGATATTGAATTTCCTGGAACTGTTTATATCGGCGCGCGTCAGCAACTTCTCTATCGTGCTGATTTCGCGAAAGAAGCCGGATATCAGCCTTGCAGGCATGCTGTCAAAAGGGCTGCTGGCGCGGATAACGGAGGATGACCTGCGTTTTTCAAGAGATGAGATCAGCGAATACCTGCTTATGCGGGGCGTCGAACTGGCCGACAGCGTCGTAAGCGACATTTACTCGTATACAGACGGCTGGATTTTTGCCATTTATCTTGTGGGTCTGACCGCGCAAAAGGGAGGTCTTGTCGACCTTGTTTTTCCGGCGAAACTAGACATATTCGACCTCATTGAAAAGGAGGTTTTCGCGTCAGCGTCAAAGGCGCTGCAGGACTTCCTTATCAGCATTTCCATCCTGGAAGTGATACCATCCGGGCTGCTGACTGCGCTTGCAAAAAACAATATCCCCCTTATATACGAAATCATGCAAATGAGCATGTTCATCCGTTATGACTTGCGCTCGGACAGCTATCGTATACATCCTTTGTTCAAGGAGTTCCTGCGGGGGAAAACTAACTTGCTTGATGAAACCGCAATTTCCGAAGTCCACTTGACTGCCGCAGGGTGGTATATGAGCAATGACCAGAAATACGACGCCATGTTCCATTACAAGGAGATCGGACGCTATAAGGAAGTTTTTGAAGTGTACATCTCCATACCCGGCAGGGTCTCCTTTGAGGCTGCGGAAGCGCTGATAAGAATCGTGGAGCAGGCTCCGGAGGAAATGATAAATGCGACGCCTGTCATACGCGTCGCAAAAGCGGGGTATATTTTCAACAACAACAGGCTTGCTGAAGCGAAACGGGAGTTGCTGCAGATAAAAGAGGAGTTCGAATCGCTGCCGGGAACAAAAGAAAACCTCGCGGTACTGGGAGAGGCATATCTGCTGCTTGCCGTGATAGCGATGGTTTCCTCAGACTACGAGTTCGAAACGCTGTTCAAAATGGCGGACGAATGCCTGCCTGACGGCAGCGTACTGGTGGACTACAGAACCGGCATGGCGGAGGGCTTGAACGCATGTTCGATCATAGACCATTCCGCAGGCGAGCTCAAGCGTTATCAGGACGCGCTGTTCCGCGCCGCCCCCCACGCGTCGAGGGCGATGAACGGGTGCTGCTACGGCCTTGAGTACCTGAACGCCGCCGAATCAAGTCTTTATGTCGGAGACTTGAAAGCAGCCGAAAAGCACGCATTCGAGGCGATTTACAGGTCGAGGCAGTATAAGCAGCACGACATCGAGTACATGGCGAACTTTGTTTTGGTGAGGATTTACACCGCCAAGGGAAACTATGAAAAAGCAACGGGACTGCTCAACCAAATGAGGGAGCAGCTTGAAACGCTCCAGCACTCTGACTGTATCTCGCTGTACGCCGTCATCAGCGGGTGGTTCAACCTTAAGCTCGGAAGGACCGATCTGGTCGCGGACTGGATAAAAGACGAGGAAGCCGCAAGGAAAATGCTCGCTCCGGTAGTGATTGGACGTGAGTATCTGGTTCGCACCGACTGCCTGCTGGCGGAAGAGAGATACTATGAAGTCCTGGCTTTCATGGAACAGACGGATAAGATGTACAAAGAGCGGGGCATATTATTTGCCATTATACAGAATATGATAACGAAAGCGATCGTACACCATTACATGGGTAACGGTGAAGCGGCGATACGGTTTCTCCAGGAAGCCTATGAACTGTCTCACCCCAACGACTTGGTCATGCAGTACATCGAGTACGGCAACAGGATGCGGACGCTGATCCACGCTGCGAAGCAAAGTGAGAGGTGCAAAATCCCAAGGATATGGTTGGAAAGAATCTACTCAAAATCCTCATCTTATGCAAAAATGCTCTCGCAGCTTGTCTCGGCATTTGAGGCCGAGAACAAAACGGACAGCAAGTCTGCGATTGCTCTGTCAAAACGGGAGTTGGAAGTGCTTGATTACCTGCACAGCGGCATGACCAGAAAAGAGATTGCGGAAATCTGCTACATCGCCCACAGCACCGTTAACAGTGTTCTTAATAGCATTTATAACAAGCTGGGCGCAACAAACGCGGCGGACGCCGTTCGAATTGCAAAGGAAAAGAAGTTCTTATAACGACACAGGGGGACGGTTCTGTTGGAACCGTCCCCCTGTGTCGTTATCTCACATATTGTACGATTTTTTCTATTACTGCTTTTTCGTCAATCGGCTTTGCCAGGTGATCGTTCATCCCGCTCTCCAGGCAATGTTCTATGTCCTCTTTGAATGCGTTTGCGGTCATAGCCACGATCGGGATGGACGCCGCTTTGAGGATATCCATTCCCCGGATCGCCCTCGTCGCTTCGTAACCGTCCATTTCCGGCATCTGGATATCCATGATAATGAGATCGTACTTATCCGGGTTTTCCTTAAACTTTGAAACGGCAATCAGCCCATTGTCGGCAATATCGATAATGATTCCGGTCTTTTCCAGCAGCGCGAGAAAAATCTCCTGGTTTATCTCCACGTCCTCCGCCAGCAGGATATTGACGTCGGAAAGATCGGGGACCTTCGCTGCATTGTCCGTCTTTATCTCAAGCCCCTTAAGCGTCGAGCCGACGACCTCATTGATAACATCAAGGATAGAAGAAGCGAACAGCGGTTTGGGGATATGGCGGGGGATGTTGTTTGCAAGGGCAAACTCCTCGATCTGATACCACTCCAGAAACGTTGTGATAACCACTACGGTGTTTTTATTGATCCTGTCGCTCAGATTCCTTAAAAAGCCCGCGCCGCCCGTTTCCGCAATCATATAGTCAAGGAAAACTATATCATAAACATGCCCTTCCATCTCCCGCGCTTCAAGCAAGGCAAGCGTTTCGCCGGCGTCCGATACCGGATCGGCGTTAATGCCGAAACTGTCCGTAATGCTCAGAAAATGTTTCAGGGTATCTTCATCCTGTTCGGCTATCAGCAGCCTGATGTCTTCCGGGCGGATACCGTCAAAGATCACAGTATCCTGATGCGGCGCGCGCTTGAGGCGCACCTCAAAACTGAACACGGAGCCTGAGCCGGGTTCAGTGTCCACCCAAATGCACCCGCCCATTTTCTCAACGATACTCTTTGATATGACAAGCCCGAGCCCGGTGCCCCCGTACTTGCGCGACACGCTTCCGTCCGCCTGCTCAAACGCGTTAAACAGCCGAGACTTCTGCTCGTCCGTCATACCGATCCCCGTGTCGAAAATCGAAAAACGCACCAGATTCTCGTTATCGAACTGCTCGATCTCCTCAACGTTCAGCGTTATCTTTCCGCCTTCAGGCGTAAACTTCACGGCGTTCGACAACAGATTCGTCACCACCTGCGAGAGTCTGAGGTCGTCCGCAATATAGTTCAGATTTATATCTTTGCCGAGCACCACGCTGAACTTCTGGTTCTTCTTATTTATGTTCTCGATCACTATGTTGCAGACGTTCATCAGCATCTTTTCAATATTCATCGGTGCGTCTTCAAGTTCGAACTTGCCCGCTTCGATCTTTGACATATCCAGGACGTCGTTGATGATCGCCAGCAAATGCCTGCTTGAAATGCCGATCGTGTCAAGGCAGTATCTCAGCCTTGACACATCATCCGTCGTTTCCGCGATTTTTGTCATACCGATGATCGCGTTCATCGGCGTGCGCATTTCATGGCTCATACGCGACAGGAACTCGCTCTTTGCACGGTTTGCTTTCTGTTCAGCCTTAAACAAATCGCTTTCAGCCCGTTCCTTTTCTGTCAGGTAGCGATCCAAGTCGATGGCTGTCGAGTTCACGGCTTTCTTTATCCGCATGAAATCGCCTCTGTACTCGCTTAGAATACGCGCATTAAAATCTCCGCCCGCGATCTTGTGAAGAGTGTCGGCGGTTTCGTCAATCGGTAGAACGATCGTGTTCATCAGGTCGTTAAACTTCATAATGACTTCGCGCCACTCGCCTGTGTACTGCTCCGGTTGAGCGCGGTAGGACAGGTTGCCGTTGGTTGCGTTTTCAACCAGACTACTAAGCTCCTGATGCATACAAATGACGATCTCCTGCATTTTAGAGAAGTTCTGCGATAATATTCCGACCTCGTCGTTCGTTTTTCTTGTCGGCACATGAATATCCATATCGCCCTGCGCGATCTTGTTTGAGGCAACCTGAAGCGATAACAGCGGCTTCGCTACGGTACGCCTGATGTACAGTATCGGGATCCAGAAAATTGCAATAAAGGTCACAAGCGACGTCACCAACATCATCAGAGCAAATCTGTTGCTTCCTGCAAGCGCTTCGTTGAGCGATATGAGCACGCCGACCAGACCTACGGTGACCTGGTTTTCGTCGATGATCGGCGCGTAGGTTGAAATCCCCCAGCTTCCGTCGATGTTGAGCCTGTATACATCGCTGACACGCGTTTCGCCGCTTTCAAACGCTTCAAATGCCGCCGGCGGAAAAATCGATAACGGCACGTCCCCGTTCAGCCCAAAAATATCCCCGTGACCCTCTATGTACATTTTCATACCTGTTCCGGGGTCAAAAGTGCCGCCGTAAAAATACAGAAGATGCTCCTCTTCCTTGATTTTCTCGAACTGTTGGTGCAAATGAAGATAATGCGCGTTTTTCTCGTTAGTTTCCAACGCGAACCTGAACTCCTCCGGCGTGATCGACATTGCTGCTGTTTTCGCGATCGCTGTCGTTCTGTCCGCATTGCTTTGTATGGAGTCGCCGCGGTGAATGATGTAACTGAAAATCCCAATTGACAGCGTGTTGAGCAGTATTATGATCAAGACAATGACCGATACTTTTGTAGATACCATTGCTCCACGTTTCATTTTCAGGAAATCCTCTCCCATAAAATTGCAGGCAGTATATACTGTCTTCAAACGCGCTGTAGATTTCCGAGTCATCCTGCGTCCTTCGCCGCGCAATACTATCAGAATGTACGCAGGCATTCATTATATATTAGGAGAGTGATTTCGGCAACTATTTTGTTTTTGTAATCAGAGCGCGTTACAGTTCGCGGTCGTATGGGATTCACTCTGACTTGCGTGAATCCCATACGACCGCGAACTGTAATTAGAGTACGTTTTGCGCAAAACTTTCAGTCCGTTTTATGCAAAATTTTCAAATTTCTGATGTGTTTTCTCTAGTAATATGTTATAGTATGTTTTGCACGTCTGCTCTGCGCCCCGCATTTGTGAGTAAGGTGCGATAAAGCTGAGAGGTAAAAGTGACTGTTATGCTGTTCGTCTTTTTTCTGTCGCTTGTTTTATTTTGCTGGTTTATTTATATCATAGCAAGCCTGTGGTTTCGCGGGAAACGCAACAGCATGCTCATTGTTTTTTGCGCGCTTGGGCTGCTTTATTCGTTTTGGCTGCTTGGAACCGGGATAAACGTCCTGTTGAGCCTTGAACTGTTTGCCATAGTGTTTCCGTTCATGCCGCAGGTTATGGTTTGTATAGTACCGGCAGTTTTGCTGCTATTTATCTTGCACTTGACAGAGTCAAAATATGCAAATAATAAGTGGGTCATACGGCTGCTGATAGCGCTGACTGCGTTCGACCTGCTGCTTTTGTTTACAAATCCGTTTCATAAAGAGTTTTTTACAGGGTTTGACGGGCGTACGCCGCTGGTCGGAAGAATAATGCCCCTCCACTTGACGATCTCATATACGCCAATAGTTATTACTATCATAGTTCTGTATACACACATAGCAAAAAGCATCAGAAAAAAACCTTTTCTGGGTCTTGTCGGGCTCGGAACCCTCTGCCCTCTGGTTTTGAACGTACTATACTCCTTCGGAATTTTCGATATCGGATTCGATCTGACTCCTTTCGCATTCATCACCATGTATGGCGCGCTCACTGTGTACTCGCTTAAAATGCGGCTGTTTGATATAAAGGAAGCTGCTTCTTCGGAGATTTTCTTCTCTCTGTCGGACGCGCTTATTGTCGTTGACCGTCAGGGGCTTATCACGAACGTCAACCCGGCGTTCCAAAAAGCGTTCCCTGATGTAAAGATCAGCCTCGATACAACGCCCATCCGCACGGTTGCCGAGTATATCCGCTCGATCGCACTGGACTTTGACCCGCCTGACGTCCTTGACAGACTTTTTTCAAACACGCCTGAGAACGTCGGCGGAGTTGAGATTACGGTATCGGCAGACGAGGTGCGAAACTACACGCTGTCAAGGGATATCATCTTCGATAAAGGGTACTATGTCGGATATATCGTGACCTTGAGCGACGTCAGCAATTACCGCAACATGATCGATATGGTCACCGAGTTAAAAACCGAAGCCGATACTGCATCTAGCGCAAAAGGGATTTTCCTTTCTCATATGAGCCATGAAATACGCACCCCTCTCAACGCGATCGTCGGGATGATAAACATCGGGATAAGCACGGATGACGTCGATAAGAAGAACTATTGCCTTGTGCGTGCGGACAGCGCGTCCAAGCATTTGCTTGGTATAATCAATGAAGTTCTCGATATGTCGAAAATAGAAGCTGAAAAGTTCGAGTTATCGTACAGCGTAATGAACATAGAAAAAATGCTGATGAGCATAACGAATGTGGCTAATGTCCGGGCGGAGGAAAAACGGCAGAATTTTTCGGTGAATGTCGGCGCCGACGTCCCCGCATATATCGAATGTGACGAGCTGCGGTTATCGCAGGTAATAACAAATCTCGTGACCAACGCGATCAAGTTTACGCCGGAAGAGGGAACGGTCAGCTTAAACTTAAGCAAGATAAAGGAATACGGCGGCAGCGTTATACTAAGGTTCGAGGTGATCGATTCCGGCATAGGCATTTCCGCAGAACAGCAGCAGAAACTGTTTTCCTCATACAGTCAGGCCGACGCCGGAATAAGCACGAAGTTCGGGGGCACCGGTCTGGGACTGGTCATATCGAAGCGGATCGTTGAACTGATGGGCGGCGAGATCACGATTGTCTCCGAGATCGGCAAAGGCGCGACGTTCATGTTTACAATCAATGCCGCGATCCATTCCGGAGAGCCGGACGAGGAGCCCGAGAGCGCAAAGTATGAGTTGCAGACCCCCCACTACGATTTCTATCAGCACACGCTGCTTATCGCGGAAGACGTCGAGATAAACAGGGAGATACTCAGCGCCGTCCTTGCGGAAACAAACGTCTCCATTGACTTCGCCGAAAACGGAAAAGCCGCGGTCTCCATGTTCAGCGAGCATCCCGGAAAGTACAGCCTGATTCTTATGGATGTAAGCATGCCGGAGATGAACGGTTATGATGCGACGCGGGCGATACGCGCTCTGGACATTGAGTGCGCCGGGAAAGTCCCCATAATCGCGATGACTGCCCATGTCTTTAAGGAGGATATTGAAAAATGCCTTGAGTCGGGCATGAACGATCATACCGGCAAACCTGTCGACGCCTACGCCCTTATAGGTATGCTCAACAAGTACCTTACGCGGCCGGCTGAAGCATATAAGCTGCGGGACGTGCACAAACTGGATGTGGGCGTTGCGTGGGACGACAGCCTTATAACCGGAAACGCGCTTGTCGACATGCAGCACCAGAGGATATTCGAGAAGGTGAGCACCCTTGTGCGCAGTTGTGAGGATGGCGCCGACATAGCAAAACTCGGCGACACCCTAATGTTTTTACTTAACCATACGACCAGGCATTTCGCCGACGAGGAAGCACTGCAAACCGAATGCGGATACCCTGATTACAGAAATCACAAGAAAATGCACGACGACTTCAAGGTTACTGTCAAGGAGCTTTTGCAGCGGTTTGAGGCAAGCGGCTCATCAGTTGATTTGAGCCACGATGTAAACAAAACAATTGTGCAATGGCTGGTGACCCATATACAGCACGAGGATAAAAAAATCAGCGAGCATATAAAAAGAATAGCCGCGGTCAAAGCGTGAGTGTCTTTCTCTCGCTCGCCGCGGCTGGCCGCTTTTTGACCTTACTCAGCGAAGAAATGGTCTTCTACCGCAGAACACAACGCATGATATATCGGCAGATGCAACTCTTGAACAATGTAGGTCTCGGTTTCGGGAACATGGATAACATAGTCGAACACCTTGTCCATTTCGCAAGGGTTCTTCCCGCATAACCCTATAGCTGAGGCGCCCGCCGCTTTTGCCGCAACTCCCGCCGCGATCACATTCGCGGCGTTTCCTGATGTTGACAACCCTATCAAGACGTCATTTTCTTCAGCATATCCTATCACCTGTTGGGCATATGCAAACTCGGGAGCAGCGTCATTAGAAAAAGCCGTGATCAGCGCTGTTTGCGAGCAGAGGTTTATCGCCCTCAGCGGGGTCTGCAGCTTAGCCGCCATCTTTTCCCCAAGCGTGCCGCCCGCTTCCGTGAGTTTAGCCACCAATTCTCCGGACAGAGGCCTCGCCTTGCGAAAACCCTTCATCAGTTCTCCCACTATATGATCGGCGTCAGCGCTGCTGCCTCCGTTCCCGCAAACAAGCGCCTTTCCGCCTGATTCGAAGCAGCGGATCATAACGGCAAGAGCGCTTTCTATCGCTTCGCGGCAGTCAGATAAACTTGGGTACTTCCCTATCAACTCTTCAATATGTTTCATTTTCCCTCCTGAACCGGGAGCACCTTCCCGGTTCTATAAAAGCCTCTTCGCAGCTTTGCCCGGCTGCCTGAAATCAGGGATGAACCTCAATGCTCCACTTGTTTATATAGCATCCGCCAGGCTCAAGGCTTATCAAATCCGGCTGAGTAGCGATATCTTCGACAACGCCGTCGCGCGAGGGAAGCGACGTCCATGGTTCGACGCATATATAAGGCGCGTCTTTTTTGGGCCAGTGCCAGAACCCGACGAACGGCATATCCGGAAACGACACTGTCACGCTTTTGGTTCCCTTGCCGCTTCTCAACGTGACCTTGCGGAAAACGTTGCGCAGTATTATCGCGTCGTTATCAAAGAGATCGTGGCGCAGAGGAATGGTCGTCCCATTAAGCAGCGGGTAGTCCGTATCCAAGCCGTTTACATAACAGGTATCCGACATCCCAACGAGTACCGGCGAGCAGTTTTCCGCGAACTCAAGGCAATAGTCCCCGAAAGCCAGCTGATCCTCTATGGGCGTCCGAAACCCGGGGTGCCCGCCTGCTCCGAAGTACATGCTCTCACCGCCGGTGTTTCGCACGTCGAACGATACATCGATCCTACAGCCCGCGAGAGCATAGCTAATTCTAAGCTCAAAGGGAAACGGATATGATTTCAATGTAGTCCCATTGTCACGCATGAAGTAGCAGACGGAGTCTTCGGTTGCCGATTCAACGGACATCTCTGTTTCGGGAAGGAATCCGTGAATTCTCATTTTGTAACGCGCTCCCGCATAGTTATAACAGCCGTCCGTCAGGCGCCCAACGTATGGGAAGATGTTAAAGGCGCGCCTGGCCCAATACGATGGGTCTCCCTGCCACAAATACTCAGTACCGCAGCTATCCTTGATAGACATAAGCTCGGCAGCGACAGGTGATATCTCCACTGTTAAACCCGCGTTCCTGATAATACTCGTTTCCGTACCATCTACCGCCTTTCGTCAAGTTGCTCAGAAAAAAGAAACACCAAGATTCAAACTTCAACCTTCAACCTTCAGCCTTCGTGCGATTGCGGAGTAATTCATCAGTTCCGCGTTTTCGAGCAGCCACTCGACAAGGACTCCGCCTTCTTCATATTCATAGTTGTCCAGTTCGGAGACAAGCGCGTCCACTCTGTTAATATCGTGATTGTGACAAGCCTCACGCAGCCGGCTCAGCGTTTCGCTGTCCGGCTTTTCTCTTTTCTGTCTGACCTTCCCCGCTTCGATTTGTGCGAGAAATCCGTTGAGATCCGTCAGCAGCTTGCGCGCAGCCTCGATAAACTCACCATTATGCGCCGCTGCGTAGTCATAGTCGCCTGATTTCGTTGCAACTTCCAGAGCCTCGGCTATGCTTGCGAGTTCTTCCGCGCATATACCTCTGCTCGACCCCTTGATTCCGTGGAAAATCGTCGCGTACTCCGGCATCTGGTCTATGTTAAGGTATTGCGCCTTTCCAATAAGGGGCGCCGTGTTCGTCGCATAGGAGCGCAGTACGCTGATATATGCTTTCTCGTCGCCTCCGAACCGCTCCAGCCCTTTAACAAAGTTTATTCCGGGGATCGTCTCGTCAAAGGGCGAGCTCCCCCCGTGCTCCTCGTACGGCGGGCTCTCCTCGTGCGGCGGACTCTCCCCGCTCTCCGGTTCTCTTTTCTCCCTGATATTTCCTATCCACTCACGGATGACCGCGTCCAACTGAGCGAGCACTATCGGCTTTGAGATGAAAGCCTGAAAACCCCTTTGCAGGAAAAACGCTTCATCAACCTCGGCGTCGTTTGCTGTGAACGCAATGATCGGAACGTTTTTCGCGCTGTCAGTACCAAGTTCGCGTATCAGCCGCGCTGCCTCCACCCCATCCATGCCGGGCATCAAATGGTCCATAAAAATCGCGTTATAGTACACGCTCTCATTACGGAAAGCGTCGATCGCTTCAGGTCCGCTGTTCACGCAGTCTATCTGCATACCATATCGCTTCATGAAGCCCCTTGCGATAGACAGATTTGTCGGCACGTCGTCCACGACCAGCACCCGCGCGTGAGGCAGGCTGATAAATGTAAATTCAGCTCCCATTCATTCAGTATCCTTCTTATATTGGCTTACTCTCGCTGCTGCTTATGCTATTCATAATACTGCTCAGGCTCTGGTTTATGATCGAAATGCTTATATGCGCCCTGTCATATCCCTTAACTATGTTAGCAATCAGATCGTTCACGGATTTTACGGCAGCCAGTGATTCTTTTGATATGTCTTCCGACTCTGACACAATCGCTTTTGACTTGTTAGCGAGGTTGCGGACTTCCTCCGCTACCACGGCAAAGGATTTGCCGTGCACCCCCGCGCGCGCGGCTTCGATCGACGCGTTAAGCGCCACAAGGTTGGTGTGGGTCGCTATCGACAGGATGTCTGATGATACCGACTTGAACTTGATCAACCCGTCGTTCAGCATGGTCATATACCCGTTGATCTGGCTGGACTTGCTCTTGATATCGGTTATATCTTCTTCTAGAAGATGGGCGCTTGCTATGTTGGACGAGGCGATCTGAAGGACTCCCATGATCTCGTCATTGAGTTTCTGAATGCAGTTGGCGGGTATGTTATCCCCCATCACGATCCTCTTCGCCATATCAAGGCAGGTATCGCATCCGCACGCCCCGCAATCGAACGTCCTCTGGTCTTCGGTTGTTTTTGCGAGGGACTGGAAACCCTTTTCGATCAGTTCCTCATTGACGGAGTAATGCCTGGCGGGCAGAGGTGTGTATCTCCTTATAAAGTCGTCAATGTTCAGCCTGTTGTCGAACTCGGCAAGCAAATTATCATACTCGTCAAGGTCATACTCCTGCAACACTGCCTGCCTGCCTTTATCCATGATCGAATGCGCTTCGAATCTGCTGACCTTATGGTCGACGCCTGTGCCGAGGTTGCATCCCTCCGGGCAGTTAAGCACATCGAACACCGCCGGAAGGTGTGCCTCGCGCTCAGTGGAAAACGTATCAAGCGCCCGATAAACAACACTCTGTCCCTCCGCCTGGTCAATACGAACGTTCTTTCCGAAATAAAACTCCAAGTTTTCTTTCAGCCCGCCCGGCATAGAGAAAAGACGCCCGAACGCCGACTCGGGATGGTCAAACCCTGTGGCTCTCTCCGGCAGTTCTATATCATTATCCTTAACATATTGGAGCAGCTTCTTTATAGTTACATTATAATCTACATGGCCGGCGCCTTCGAACTCATTGGTTTTTGCGATACACGGCGATAACGCCGCGAGCTTCTCAGTGATATGATCGTACCGTTTCATGTATATCGCGGTGCAGAGCATAGGGCTTTGCACCGGAGACAGATACTTCATTAAGTCGTGCTGATAACGCAATATGTAAGTCACGACCGCGGGACACGGCTGCGTGACGACCGACTTTGGCCTCTTCCTCTCAATATATCGAATATGTGCCCAGGTGCAAATGTCAGCGCCCAACGACACGTCATAGATTTTCCGCACCCCCAGCTTCCTTAGCCAGGTCAGCAGCCTTCCGCCTTCCGCCCCGTCGATCTTGTGGGCGGGCGCCGCGAACAGGGAAATAGCCTCCCCGTTTCTGAGGTCATTCAGGAACCGCTCAGTATCGTCCATATAGCCCCTTACTCCGTGGTGGCATGTGTAGATACATGAACCGCATGCTATACATCTGTCGCCATTGACAGCGACCTTGATTTTCCCCTCTTCCAAAAAGACAGTGTTTGCCCCTTCAATAGGGCACACGCGAATGCAGCGGTTGCATCCGACGCACTTAGTACTATCGTCAGTGATTAGTTTCCGCATGCTTGCCTCCTCGATCCATGGATCGTGTTAATAATTGACTAAACTCTACACTTTTTTCTACATTTCAAGTATACCATAACCATAAATTGATTGCAAATATCAACGGTATGATGTATACTTTCCACAGCTTTAAGTTACAGTTCACGGTCGGCTGGGATTTACTCTGACGCAGCGTGTAACTGTTCGCGGAGGTCGGCAGGAGCACATCCCGGGGTAGGGATAGAGCTATAGGACTGACTTGAGGCCGACCACGCGACAT
>Ga0123353_10003486_pt1 | contig 19883 bp, 16 predicted proteins | sample TergutLab28metaG_3_FD_92763 | JGI IMG/M metagenome (GOLD analysis project Ga0123353, IMG submission 92763) | Labiotermes labralis P3 segment gut microbial communities from Petit-Saut dam, French Guiana - Lab288 P3 | ecosystem: Host-associated > Arthropoda: Insects > Digestive system > Gut ... | reverse complement strand
TCGTAGGAAAGTACAGCTATGAACCTATACTTTCCTGTCTAAAAACTAACCTCCCTTGAAAAAAGGGAATGCAAAATTACAAAAAAAAAATGAAACTTCCAAATATTTAGCAAAATATTTTTTGCAAATTTACTTAATAAAGTGGTTCTGTGAGAAATAAAAATAATGAAAATTAGAAGTTGCATAACATTGTTTTTTTTCGTATCTTTGCATTCCTTTTTATGTTTCTAAAATAAAAACAAAATGAAAAAAATTGCATTATTTATATTTACTATTTGTTTGTTATCAAACATTTCAGCACAAAATTCAAACCGATATCATGATTTTTCCGAACGCGGAGAGGTCTATTTTTCGTTTCAAGTTAAAAATTTAGATATTCTAAATCAATTAACCCGGATCATCTCTATCGACAACGTGGATAAAGAGGGTAATGTGATTGCATACGCAGATGAAATAGGATTTACAAAATTTCTTGAGTTTGCTATTGAGCCTACTGTTCTAACACCGCCCTCAATGCTGGAAGAGCACGTTATGTTTACGCTCGAAGATTATTATTCAAAAACCGTTAATGAATGGAACGCCTACCCTTCTTATGAAGCCTACATTGCGATGATGAATGATTTTCAAACCAATTTTCCTCATCTGTGTCAAACTATCGAATTTGGCACTACTACTCAAAACAGAAAATTGATGGCTTGCAGATTAACGAGCAGTTCAAATCCTGGTAAAAAAGTCAAAATTCACCTTAGCTCTACCATGCACGGCGATGAAACTACGGGGTATGTTTTGTTGCTACGACTAATTGATTATTTGTTGAACAATCATGCCACTGATCCACGCATCCAAAACATATTTGACCATGCAGAAATTTGGATTTGTCCAAATGCCAATCCTGACGGAACTTACAGAACGGGAAACAGCAATGTTAGCGGCGCGACTAGAAGCAATGCTAACAATGTAGATTTAAATCGAAATTATAAGAACGATATTTTCGGTGATCATCCCGATGGTAGGGCATGGCAACCCGAAACACTGGCGTTTATGGCTTTTCAAGCACAACAAAAATTTCATTTGGGAATGAATATTCATGGTGGTATTGAAGTTGTAAATTATCCATGGGACGATAGCGCTCCACTAACTGCCGACGACAATTGGTGGAGGTACATTTCTCAAGAATATGTAGATACGGCACGTGTTCTCAATCCAAATTATATGAAAGGTTTAACCAGTAGCGGAATAACTAACGGCTATGCATGGTATATCGCTGAAGGATCACGTCAAGATTATGCAAATTTTTATGATCACTGTCGAGAACTTACATTAGAAATAAGCACAGCAAAAACCCCTTCTGCAAGCAATTTGCCGAATTTTTGGAATTGGAATCACCGTTCATTCTTAAATTTTATTGAACAAGGGATGTATGGCATTCACGGAACTGTAACCGATACCGAAACAGGATTTCCCGTAAAATGCAAGATTGAAATTATTGGGCACGATAAACGGAATTCGCATGTTTATTCGGATTCAATCACCGGTTACTACGTGCGTCCGATAAAAGCCGGAACGTATACGCTTACTTACACTGCGGAAGGGTACGACACAATAATACAGAGAACCGTTACGATTTCCGACAAACAAAAGATTATTCAAAATATTCAATTCGGCTTCAATGCACCAAATCTGCCTATTGCAGATTTTATGGCAGATAGAACATCCGTATTTGTTGGGGATTCGGTGAGATTTACAGATTTATCCGAAAACGAGCCAACGGCTTGGGAATGGGCTTTTGAAGGCGGTACACCAAGTTCTAGTACCGAACAAAATCCGGTTGTCGTTTACCACAACAGTGGAAATTTTGATGTAACATTGACAGTGAGCAGCGATATCATTGCAAAAGGAGAACCCAATACTATCACCAAAACAAATTATATCAACGTGATTCCGGAAAACAGTATTTTACCTAATGAAAATTCCCATGCCTCTCTAACTATTTATCCCAATCCCGCTAAAAACGCCATCCATATCGAAGCAAAATCTGTTATTCAAGAAGTGGAAATCATGGACATCAACGGAAAACAAGTATTTTATCAAAAAAACAACACCAATAGAGTTACTATAAACATCGGCAATAGCACGCCGGGCGTGTATTTGCTCAAAACAAAAATAAATGACCATTACACAACCTCAAAAATTATTATTACTGAATAAGAAAATAAAAAACAAAAAATTATGAAAAAATTAGCAATGGTAGCCTTCGGCGGAAATGCGCTTCTGCGCGGCGGTCAGAAAGGCACGTATCAAGAACAAATGCAAAACGTGATGGACACTTGTCTGTCGCTTAGCGAACTCTACAAACGTGATTATAACCTCGTAATCGGTCATGGCAATGGCCCTCAAGTAGGCAACGTGATGTTGCAACACGAAGCCGGCAAAAAAATGTACAACATCGAAGCCATGCCGATGGATCTCTGTGTGGCAGAAACACAAGGCTCTATCGGTTATCTCATCGAACTTGCGTTTAGAAAAATCTTTGCTAAAGAAAACGTAAAAAAGAACGTGGTTACATTAGTTACACAAGTTGTTGTAGACGAAAATGATCCTGCTTTTGCAAAACCTACAAAACCTGTTGGACCTTATTACACTAAGGAAGAGGCTGACAAATACAGCGCAGAAACCGGTGCTGTTTTTGCCGAAGACCCGAAAGGCAATGGCTGGAGAAAAGTTGTGGCTTCACCAAAACCGATCAGTATCACGAACATCGATGTTGTTCAACAATTAGCAACGAATGGTTATGTGGCGATTACTTGTGGCGGCGGCGGTATTCCTGTTGTAAAAACAGCAAACGACTTAAAAGGCGTGGAAGCCGTTATTGACAAGGATTTAGCATCGGCACTGGCTGCTGTAGATATGAAAGCAGACGAGTTTTATATTCTGACCGACGTTCCGAAAGTATACATCAATTTCCGCAAGCCAAACGAGCAAGCCCTTGATGTGATTACGGTTGCGGAAGCCAAACAATATATGGCAGAAGGTCATTTCACCGAAGGTTCGATGGCTCCGAAAGTGCGCGCAGGTATTTATTTCGTTGAAAACGGCGGAAAGGAATGTGTGATTACGGAAGCGGGACAGCTTGGAAATTCTAAGTGCGGCACGCGAATAGTTGCATAGTTGGTCGTTTCGACTCCGCTCAACGACCGACGTGGTGGCTGAGCGGAGTCGAAGCCACCGAACAAACAAAAAATTTGGCAGTTTCGATTATTTTTCGTAACTTTGCAAACGGGTAAGTCTTATACGACCAGCTCCTACTTATTCCCCCAGGGTTGGAAGACAGCAAGGGTCGGTGGTTGTAGCGGTGCGATGTAAGTAGCTTACCCTTTTTTTAATTACGAATTATCAATTAGGAATTACGAATTGAAGTGTCATTAACCATTAATCATTAACTATAATGGGAACAACAAACACACGTCCGAGTTGGGACGACTATTTTATGGAATTAGCGCGAGCTGTTGCACAACGTGCAACGTGTGATCGTGGGCGTAGCGGTTGTGTGATTGTGCGCGACCGGCAGTTGTTAGTTACGGGCTATGTAGGTTCGCCGAAAGGTTTACCGCATTGCGATGAAGTGGGACATTTGATGAAAAAAATGATTCACGAAGACGAGCGTATTACCGAACATTGCGTGAGAACTGTTCACGCCGAACAAAATGCCATTTCTCAAGCAGCACGACGTGGCATTGCATTAGAGGATGGAACGCTGTATTGCAAAATGACACCTTGTCGAGTGTGCGCAATGTTGATTATAAACTGCGGAATCAAGCGCGTGGTCTGCGAATTCAAATATCACGCCGGGGCAGAATCAGAACAAATGTTTAAAGACGCAGGGGTTGAGTTGATGTTTTTCAATCAGTCTGTTGTCGAATATAAATAATTGGGGCGGGCGAACCCCGCCCGTACACAATCGTAGGGGCACGGTCTGCGCGCCCATGAAAAATGAAAATCATTTTCCATATCCATTACAAAACCGAATTCGGACAAACTCTAAAAATTGTCGGAAATCACGATTTGTTAGGGAAAAACGACCTCTCCAAAGCGCCGTATATGTTTCATGAAGGCGATGGAAATTGGATTTTGATTTTAGATTTACCGAAAAACACCAAGCCGTTTGCTTATCGTTATATCGTGATTGATGAACGAAACGGCGAACATTGGGGCGAATTATACCAAGACGACAGAATTTTGGCATTGAATAAAAATCAAAATGAAATGCTTGTTTTTGACCAGTGGAGAGTTCCGTTTAGAGGTGCAGGGCTGGCAATTCCCGTGTTTTCAATTCGAACGGAAAAAGGTTTGGGTGTTGGTGAATTTTTGGATTTAAAAATACTTGCAGACTGGGCAAATATTTGCGGTTTGAAACTTATTCAAATCCTCCCAGTGAATGATACAACTGTAAACTTCACATGGACAGATTCGTCTCCATACACGGCAATTTCAGTGTTTGCATTGCATCCGCTTTATCTGAATATTGAACGTATTGGGACATTTAACGAAAAAGAATTAACCGAATATCGCAATCTTTGTAAAACTCTGAATGCACTGCCACAAGTGGATTATGAAGCTGTGATGAACACAAAGTGGAAGTATATTCGAAAGTTTTATAAAAAAGATGCCAAACAAACTTTTGAAACTAAATCCTATCAAGATTTTTTCAAAAAAAATGCAGATTGGTTGAAGCCATACGCCGAGTTTTGCGCCTTACGAGATATATTCAAAACCAACGATGTTGCCATTTATTATTTTGTGCAATACCATTTACATATTCAACTTTCTGAAGCTTCTGAATATGCGATGAGCAAAGGCGTTCGGTTGAAAGGTGATATTTCAATTGGTGTGTCTCGCAACAGTGTGGATACGTGGGTTGATCCGAAATTGTACAACATGGATTGTCAGGCAGGAGCGCCGCCGGATGCATTTTCGACAGTTGGACAGATGTGGGGATTTCCCACCTATAATTGGGATGAGATGGCGAAAAACAACTACGAATGGTGGCATCAACGATTGAAAAAAATGGAAGATTATTTTCATGTTTTTCGCATTGATCATATTCTCGGATTCTTCCGTATTTGGGAAATACCGCTGAATGCAAAGGACGCACTCTTGGGACAATTCTCCCCTGCCTTGCCATTTTCGGTTGACGAATTAAATCAACGCGGACTAAAATTTGACTACAATCGGTTTTGCAAGCCTTATATTCGCAATTGCGAAAATGAAGTTATTTTCATCGAAGATAAAATTTTGAAAAATCATTTTCATCCGCGAATAGCCTTTCATTCCACACGCTCGTATCAAAATCTGGACGAACAAACGAAACTTGTCTTGAACGAAATTTACAATGACTTCTTTTATCATCGCCACACTAATTTTTGGCGCGAAATCGGTCTGAAAAAATTGCGAAGTTTGAAAGCATCAACCAACATGATGATTTGCGGTGAAGACCTTGGAATGGTGCCGGATTGTGTGCCCGACGTGATGCGCGAATTGCAAATTTTGAGTTTGATTATTCAACGTATGCCGAATGATTCGCATTTGAAATTTGCGGATTTAAAACATGCCTCGTATCTCAGTGTTTGCAGTCCAAGTAGTCATGATATGAGCGGTATTCGCGGTTGGTGGGAAGAAGACATCAATACGACACGAGATTTTTTTTACAATGAATTGCAACAACACAGCGAATGTCCGCAAACCTGCGAACCTTGGATTGCGCAGCTCATCATCGAGCAACATTTGCACGCACCAAGCCTTTGGGCGATTTTTCCCATTCAAGATTTAATAGCCATAGATGGAAATTTACGCTTAAAAAATCCACAAGACGAACGCATCAACGATCCCGGAAACAGCCATCAATATTGGCGTTACAGATTTCATCACACCGTTGAAAACTTATTAACGTTTGATGAGTTCAATCTAAAGATCGCGGGGATGGTGCAACAGGCAAAACGAAATTAACAAAAAAATAGGAACACTTTTGGTGTTCCTATTTTTTTCAAAATTCAGCAACGATTATTCGCTTTTTTCTTCAGCTTTATCCATTGCATCTTTCAAGCTCGACAACGCTTCAATGTCTCCCAAAGTAGATTTTTCAACGTTTTCGTTCAATTTTTTCATCACTTTTTGTTGTTCGTTTTCAGTAGCTTTTGCTTCGTTTTCGGCTTTCGCTTTTTCGTTAGCTTGCTCTTCTTTGAAGATGTTAGTGTGAGAAACAATGATTTTTTTGCTGTCTTTGTTGAACTCTATTACTTTGAAATCCAAAACTTCGTCCGGTTTCGCAGTTCCGCCGTGCTCTTTCTGAATATGACGCATCGGTGCGAAAGCCTCAACACCGTAAGGCAACACAACAACAGCACCTTTATCGTTTACAGTCAAAACAGTTCCTTTGTGAACAGAATCAATCGTGAATACGGTTTCGAACACATCCCAAGGATTTTCTTCCAATTGTTTGTGTCCAAGGCTCAAACGACGATTGTCAACATCCATTTCAAGAACTACAACATCAATTTTTTCACCGATTTTTGTGAATTCTGCAGGGTGTTTGATTTTTTTCGACCACGATAAATCTGAAATGTGAATTAATCCGTCAACGCCTTCTTCTAATTCCACGAAAATACCGAAGTTAGTGAAATTGCGAACGGTTGCCGTATGTTTCGAATTTACAGGATATTTATCTGCAATTGAAGCCCATGGATCCGGAATAAGTTGTTTGATGCCAAGCGACATTTTGCGTTCTTCACGATCTAAGGTTAAAATCATAGCCTCGACTTCTTGACCGATTTTCAAGAAATCTTGAGCGGTACGAAGGTGTTGCGACCACGACATTTCAGATACGTGAATCAAACCTTCAACGCCCGGAATTACTTCAATGAACGCGCCATAATCCGCGATAACCACTACTTTTCCTTTGATTTTATCGCCAACATTCAGATTTTTATCCAACGAATCCCACGGATGTGGCGTCAATTGCTTCATACCAAGTGCAATGCGTTTTTTACCTTCATCGAAATCCAAAATTACCACATTGATTTTATCGTCTAATTTCACGATTTCCTCAGGGTGATTGATGCGTCCCCACGATAAATCCGTGATGTGGATCAAACCGTCTACGCCGCCAAGATCAATGAATACACCGTAAGATGTGATGTTTTTAACAACGCCTTCGAGCACTTGACCTTTTTCGAGTTTAGCAATAATTTCGCTTTTTTGTGCTTCGATTTCGTCTTCGATAAGCGCTTTGTGTGACACCACCACATTTTTGTATTCGTGATTAATCTTAACCACTTTAAACTCCATGGTTTTATCTACATAGATATCATAGTCGCGAATGGGTTTCACATCAATTTGCGAGCCCGGTAAGAACGCTTCTAATCCAAATACATCCACGATCAAACCGCCTTTAGTGCGACTTTTCACGTAACCTGTAACGATTTCTTGGCTTTCGTGCGCTTGATTCACGCGTTCCCAAGATTTGAGTAAACGTGCTTTTTTGTGCGATAAAATCAACTGTCCGTGCGAATCTTCTTTGCTTTCAACGTATACTTCTACTTTGTCGCCCGGTTTTAAATCGGGGTTGTATCTAAACTCTGCAAGAGGCACAACGCCATCGGATTTGAAGCCGATGTTAACCACAACTTCGCGGTTGTTTTTGGCCACTACAGTACCTTCGATGACTTCTTGTTCGCCAATCTGGCTAAGGGTTTTTTCGTAAGCTTCTTCGAGCGATTTCGCAACTTCTGAATTTACGTTAACTTTTTTCTTTCCAATCGTGTCCCAGTCAAAATCCACATTACCAGTTGTAGCATCACCTTTGATTTTAACAGCAGTTTTGGTTGGTTTCACCTCTACTTGCTCTACTTCCTCCACATGTTCTGGTTGCTGCTCTACGTGCTCCACTTGCTCTATGTGTTCTGCAACTTGTTCTGCTTGTTGCTCCACATGTTCCGCCTGTTCTACGTGTTCTGCTTGGGTTTCGGGATTGACATTTTGTTCTTCACTCATGATTTTTTGTTTTTTTTTGTTGAGACACACGGTCGTTCGTCTTTACAGTCGTGACGCGCACTCATCTGGTTCATAATTAGGTTATTTAACATCCTTTCGGGAAAGTCCGCAAAAAGGAGTGCAAAGGTACAAAAAATATTTGAATTAAGCAAGTAAAAAAAATTTGCTTAATACCAAAAAAAATTGTATCTTTGCACCCCAAATTATATTTAACATGGCAGGAAAAAAAGAAACTTCACCAGTAAACACCGAACAAATGTTCGAAGAAACCGTTAGCAGACTTGAAACCTGGTTTCTTAAAAATCAAAAACGTATAACAACCGTTGCAGTAGCTGTTGTTATCTTAGTTGGCGGATATTTCGGATACAAATTTCTGTATTTGGAACCTCGCGAAAGAGCAGCACAGGAAGAAATGTTTTTTGCACAGAATTATTTTGAAATTGATTCTTTAAATTGGGCGCTCAACGGCGATGGCATAAATTACGGATTTATTGATATTATTGATAATTTCAGAGGTACGAAAGCTGCAAATTTATCACATTACTATGTTGGTGTTATTTATTTGAGAAAAGGTCAGTACGAAGAAGCAATTGACTATCTCAGGCGATTTAGATCCAACGATTTGATTTTAACCCCGATGGTTAGGGCTTTGATTGGTGACTGCCATGCCGAATTGGGCGATATGAGAGAGGCGCTTTTGCATTATGAACGAGCGGTTTCTTCTCACCAAAATGATATGGTTACACCTATGGTTTTGATGAAAGCTGCTGCACTTTGCGATATTCAAGGTGATTATCAAAAAGCATTGAAATTTTACACACGCGTTCGCAACGAATACATTCGTACGCCAGAAGCACGCGATGTTGATAAATACATCGCCATGATGGAAGCAAAAATTAACCAATAAGTTTTTATGGCAACTGCACTAAAAAATCTTTCAGAATATACATCAAGCGGGTTTGGCGATTTAAGTCAAACCCGCATTGGTATCGTGGTTTCCGAATGGAACGAACAGATTACAAATGCCCTGTTTCAAGGTACGATGGAAACACTTATTAAAGAAGGTGTAAAAACCGAAAACATTGTTGTAAAAACCGTTCCCGGAAGTTTTGAACTGACACTCGGTGCACAAAAAATGTTTAAAGACATTTACCAGGATGATGAATATAAAAAAGCATTGGGAATTATTGTTCCTGATGCTGTAATCTGCTTAGGTTGTGTGATTCAAGGCGAAACTCGTCATTTTGATTTTATTTGTAATGCCGTTGCTCTCGGCATTACAGAAGTAGGTCTCAGATACGATAGACCTGTTATTTTTGGCGTTTTGACCACCGATAATTTGCAACAAGCCATTGATCGCTCCGGCGGAAAACATGGCAACAAAGGCGTGGAAGCCGCGATTACTGCGTTAAAAATGCTGTAAATTTGTGTCGTCATTTCGAACGAAGTGAGGTATATCAATTGCTATATTCATTTTTTTTCGTATCTTTGCAAAAAAAACAACATGAAAGTCGCTGTAGTCGGTGTAACCGGACTTGTAGGAACGGTTATGCTCAAAGTTTTAGAAGAATTTGAATACAACACGATTGAGTTGTTGCCCGTTGCTTCAGCACGTTCGATAGGCAAACCCGTAACATATTTCGGGAAATCGTATCCGGTGATCAGTATTGAGAATGCGATTGCCAAACGCCCGGACATAGCATTGTTCTCGGCAGGTAGTGCAATATCGTTGGAATATGCACCTAAATTCGCAGAAATTGGCACATTTGTTATTGATAATTCTTCGGCTTGGCGAATGAATCCCGAAGTGCCTTTAGTCGTACCGGAAATCAACGTTTCAACCATATCGAAAAACACAAAAATCATTGCAAATCCGAACTGTTCAACCATCCAAATGGTGATGGCACTCGCGCCATTACACTGGAAATACGGCATTGAACGTGTGGTAGTTTCAACCTATCAGTCCGTCTCGGGAACAGGTATTGATGCTATTCGTCAATTGGATGATGAAACGGCAGGACGCAGCGCAGACAAAGTTTATCCACACCAAATTCATCGCAATCTCTTTCCTCACGGCGGAAATTTCAATGCCGACGGATACACGACCGAAGAGCATAAATTAGTCGACGAAACGCGTAAAATCCTTTCCGCACCCGATATGCGGATTACGGCAACTGTTGTGCGCGTGCCTGTAACAGCAGGGCACAGCGAAGCCGTAAACATCGAATTCAAACGCGATTTCGAACTCGCCGAAGTGCGAAATTTACTGTCTGAGTTTTCCGGCGTGGAAGTGCTTGACCAACCCGAAAATAACTTATATCCGATGCCGTTGTTGAGCGAGCATAAAAACGAAACTTTTGTGGGGCGCATTCGACGGGATTTTTCCAATCCAAATTCGCTGAATCTTTGGATTGTTGCGGATAATTTGCGGAAAGGTGCTGCTACGAATGCGGTGCAGATTATGAATTATTTGGTTGAGCAAAAAATTGTATAAAAAAAAGGTGGCTTCGACTCCGCTCAGCCACCACACAACACATTCCGGTCGTTGAGCGGAGTCGAAACGACCAATCAAAAACTAAAAAACATGAAAAAACAAATTTTAACCACAGCCCTCCTTGTTTTTATGTTTGTCGGTTGCACTGCACAAACAACAATCAAACTTCCCGAACCCCAAAAAACAGGCGGAATGCCTTTGATGGAAGCCTTAAACAATCGTAAAACTCAACGAAATTTCTCCGAAAGAGAATTGTCGCAACAACAACTGTCCAATTTGCTTTGGGCTGCTACCGGTGTAAATCGCGAGGATGGCAGAATGACTGCTCCTACAGCGAGTAACCATCAACAAATGGTGATTTTTGTTGCTTTGAAAAATGGTGTGTATCAGTATTTTCCTCAAACGCATGAATTGAAATTGCACCTTGCAGGCGATCATCGTTTGGTTTTTGCCAGACAACAACCCACATTCAACGCTCCGGTATTATTAGCCTTTGTTTCCGATTGGGACAAAATGACGCGTTATGATAATGATGAAACAAAGAAAAAATACAGCAAAACAGATGCCGGTAATATCTCGCAAAACGTTTATTTGTATTGCGCTTCCGAAGGTATGGCAACCGTTGCTATCGGAAATTTTGATGCGGAATTATTCTCAAAAACGTTGAAATTAGGCAGTAATTATTATCCGGTCATCAATCAGGCTGTAGGATTTCCACAGTAAGTGAGAAAACGGAATGCAAATCAAACTAAACAACAAAGAAATTTCCGTTTCTGAAGGTGAAAAACTCATTGAAATCCTTCGACGGGAAGGGTTTGATGTGCCTTCGCTTTGTTATGCAAAAGGGAAAAAACATCAAGCCTCTTGTATGGTTTGTGTGGTAAAAAATTGCGAAACAGGGCAAATTATTCCATCGTGTTCAACTCTTGCAACCGAAGGAATGGCTATTGACAGTGAAAACGATGAAGTGAAAGATCTCAGGCGTCAATCGTTGGAATTGCTGTTGAGCGACCATATCGCCGTGTGCCGTCCGCCATGCAATCCGAAAAATTGTGCATTGCAAAACCATGCCAAAGAATATCGTGCCAAATGGAATAAATTTCCGCGCTATTCGGCGATAAAAGCAACACAACCTCAACATGTCAAAGATAATCTTTGGTTTGATGTTACGAAATGTATTCGTTGCGGATTGTGTGTTTACAACAGCAACGATGGGTTTACATTTCAGAACAGAGGGTTTGGAATGCAAGTTGTTTTGCCTGCTGAAAGTGTGAATAATGTGGATGAGGCGTTGTGGGAACTTTGTCCTACGCAGGCGTTGTATAGGTCTGAACCAAGATTTTAATAAGATTTTCAAAATTGGCAAGATTATTATGTGTTACCAAAAATAACAACAGGATTAAATGACAAAAAGCGAACAAGATAAAATAACGCATGAAATAATTGGTTGTGCAATGGAAGTGCACAGCATTTTGGGAAATGGATTTCAAGAAGTTGTTTATCAACGAGCGTTATCCGTAGAGATGAAGTTGCGAGGTATTGCATATCAACGTGAATTTGAAATGCCATTATTTTACAAAGATGTTGATGTAGGACATAGACGAGTTGATTTTTTAATTGCAAATGAAATATCTGTCGAATTAAAAGCGATTTTAAATTTAGAGGATGTACATTTTGCACAAGCCATTAATTACTTGGAAGCCTACAATTTGCAGACTGGATTACTGATTAATTTTGGGGCAAAAAGTTTACAGTTTAAGAGATTGTTTAATAAAAAATATAAGTCTGAACCATGATTTTAGTAAGATTGAAAAGATTAACAAGATTAGTAAATACAAATAAAAAAATCCAGGTAATCCAAAAAATCTTAATAAAATCCTGGTTCATTATTTTTTTATTTGCTTGTAAAAACACCACAGAAAAAAGCGATAATGCCCAAGAAAATTGGTCTATTTTCCGCGGAAACCCTGCCCTATCGGCTTATACGGATGTATCGTTGCCCGATAATCCTGTTCTTTTATGGACATTCAAAAGTGAAAGTAATACTAAATCCTCACCGATCGTGTATAATGAAATTGCGTATTGGAGCAACAGGCGTGGACGAATTTTCGGTGTGAATATTGAGGGTAAACAGGTTTTCGATTACGCGATGGAAACTGCGGTTGACGCCATTCCGATGGTGTATAATGGGGTGTTGTATATCGGACGTATAGATGGCAATTTGTACGCCATTTCGTTGGAAAAACAAGATACATTGTGGACTTTTGAAACGCACGGACAAATCGCTGCCTCGCCAAATCGAATGAATTTCAATGGAAAAAATGCCATCATCGTTGGAAGTTACGATAATTATCTTTACATCATCAACAGTAAAAACGGGAAAGAAATCAGCCGTTTCGAATCGGGCTATTACATCAATGGCGCAGTGGCGCAGAGCAATAATTTTATTGTTTATGGTGGTTGCGACGGTTGGATTAGGGTGATTGATGGTATTTCCGGTACACAAACCGATTCTTTGGATGTTCATGTTTACATTCCTGCTTCACCTGCTATTTGTGGGAATTGGTGCTATATTGGCGACCATTCGGGAAATATTTACGAACTCAAATTAGATAACGGAAAAATCGTTTCTTCAAAAAAAATCATGGAACCAAAAGACGAGAACCGCATGCACGTTTCCGTTCCTGCCGTTTCGGAACAAATGGTTTATATGGTTTCCGACGACAGGCATGTGTATGCAATCCATCGTAAAGATGGTTCTATTGCTTGGAAATATCTGTTGAAAGGCGATACAGGCGAAAGTTCGCCCGTAATTTGCAATGATAAACTATTAGTATGCACCCGTTCGGGAATTGTTTCCATACTTGATGCAAAAACCGGAAGCCTGCTGTGGGAATACGATACAGGGGAACAAATTTTCGCTTCGCCTGCTGTGATAAACGGTTATTTTTATGTTTTGACATTTAGAGGAACATTGTTTTGTTTCGGAAAATCGTCTGAACCTTGATTTTTACAAGATTTATAAGATGAATAAAAAAATCTTGACAATCTTATAAATCTTAATAAAATCTTAGTTCAAAACCATAAAATCAAGTAACCAAACAAATCTATTTATGATACGACTCTCAGGTATAACCAAAAAATTCCCCGACGGCGAAAACTCTTTCAACCACGTGCTTCGTGGTGTAAGTATGAACATTGAACAAGGAAATTTCATCGCCATCAAAGGCGCATCCGGCTCCGGAAAAACCACATTGCTTTCGATTTTAGGAACTTTGCTTCAACCTGACGAAGGAAGTTATGTGCTCGACAACAAAGAAATCAACACGCCCGGCGTGGATTATTCCGCCGTTCGCAACCAAAAACTCGGATTTGTTTTTCAGGATCACCGTTTGATGCCTCAACTCACAGCATTGGAAAATATTTTGTTGCCAACGCTTGCCTTTCAAAATAAGACCAATGATTCGCAAATTGATTACGCCAAGCAACTCATGGAACTGACGGGCATTACTTCGATTGCAAACCAATATCCCGACACGCTTTCGGGTGGAGAAGCCAGTCGAACCGCCGTCTGTCGTGCATTAATCATGAAACCTCTGCTTGTTTTGGCAGACGAACCCACAGGGCAATTAGATGCAGAAAATGCTCGAAATATTGCTTTATTGTTGAAAAAAGTGAATCAAGAACTTGGCACAACTATTGTGATGGTGACGCATTCCGACGAAACTGCAAAAGTTGCCAATAAAATTTTCACTTTGAAAGACGGGATTTTGTGTGAATAAATTAAATTATAAATTTCACTAATTACATTATGAAAAAAATCTTAAAAATCTTTTTGCTACTGTGTATAGCATTGCCTGCATACTGTCAGGTGGAAAATGTAGAAAATATAATGACTCGACGGTATTTATCCTGCTCCGATATTGTGTATAATGTCTCTTGGTTGATGCCCGAATTTTACGAAAAAGGGAACATGGATACTTTGCAAGCTATTTTGGATTTTTGGGAAAAAAGATGCGGAATGTCGGAAGCAGTTATGCGTTCCAAAATCATATTTTCTATAAGTAGCGGCTCTTTCAGTGAAAACTTGTATGGAAATTTTATTGACTCTTCCGTTTTTGTACACCCAACTGATAAATTTGCAAATAACAGGATTCTTAGATTATTGCGAAGTTATGAATGGAGCAACACAACATTTAATGTTAGAAGAGGATATTGGGATCATTGGGATGATTGGGGTAATGATATTAGCCGTATACAGCAGTTAAATGGGTTTACCGTTAATTTATCAAAAAAACTTCTCGAAACAAAAGAATTGTCAGTTATTGAAAGATTTTTTCTTCTCTTTTATTCAAACGAATTCAAACAGGCGTGGCAAATGTTAGATTCTGACGAACTTGACGGAACAAGACTTAAAGAACTGTATTTACAAGAAAAAAAGACTCGTGAACAAGATGTATCTTTTCACAACAACTGGATGGTAGGCGCTTGGATTCCTCAAGGAAATCTCGAATTACTTGGAGTACATCCGTTCTTTGGATATAGATTAGGAGGAAAAGCTAAAAAACTAACAATCAATCTTTCTTTTGGTTTAAAATTTGGAAATTCACCTAATATTTATCAGATTTACAAAGACGATAGTATTTGGAATACGAATCGTTTTTTTGGAATATATTTGGGGTCGGACATCAATCGTGAATTGTTTAGATTTGGAAGACATGGTATTGATATAATCGGTGGCGTTGCGTGGGAAAATATCAATACGTTGAACGAAAAAAAGGAACACGCTTGCGGTTGTACTTCACACAACGACAACGACAGAATAAAACACAATCTCAATTCTCTAAATTTGAATATCGGCTTGGGATATAAATTTTATTTCAAAAAACAACAGTTTAACCAACGTTATATAGGTCTTGATGTCAAATATAATTTTGTCAATTTCAAAAACACACACGGCACCAATTTGGACGGGAATATACTTACGGTTAACTTAATACTCGGAAATATTCTTTGGTGATTTATTTGATTATTATGGCTAACTTATCATGAACATTCAACACCTGATAACAAAAAGTATCTTTCGGTACAAATCTTTCTACCGGCTGATTGCAATCGCTGTAATTGTAGCAGTAGCCGTGATTGTCGGAAGTCTTGTGGTGGGTGATTCGGTGCGCAATACATTAGTCAAACGCGTTGACGAACGGTTGGGAAAAACCGAAACGATTATTTTTTCGCGGTATTCGTATTTGAATGAAAAAATTATCGATTTGTTGAACGTATGGGCGGGGTCAGCCCGCCCTTCATCGGAAATTGTAATAAATGATTATCGGGGCGGGCAGACCCCGCCCCTACCACATCGTGGCATTTTATTAATGAACGGTTTCGTTTCCGTTTCCGGAAAACTCACGCCCGTCATGGTTTGGGGCGTTGATGATTTGGGAATTGAACGTGGAAAAACGAAAATAAATCGGGCGTTGTACAATGAAATTACCGTAGAGACGCACGGCCGTGCGTCTCTACAATCACAACATTTGGTTCTACGCTTGCCCTCTGCGGGAATGGTGCCATTGGGTTCAATGTTCGTAACCGATGCCTACACCACCAGTTTGCGATTGGAATTTAGCGACATTATTTCCGTTGAACAAGGCGGAAATATCAGTCTGAAAAACGAACAAACTATTCCATTTAACATTTTTGCCAATCGTGAAGAATTGGCAGAAATAATGGGTGTTTCAAGAAAAATCAATGTCATTTTATCTGATCAAATTATTTCGAAAGAGGATTTTGCTTTGGCGTGGAATTACGGGCTTTCGGGATTGAATGTGGCTTCGGATCCGCTCAGTCACCGTACCCTGAGCGGAGTCGAAGGGCACGGTGCAATTATCACCTCCGAGCGAATTTTCATTCAAGATAAAGTTGTTGAAACCCTTACTAAAGATGACCCTTTTGCAAATCGGATTTTTACTTATCTTGCAAATTCCATTCGTAAAAATGAAAAAAGCATTCCTTATTCGTTCATCACCGCTGTTGACTTTTTCAACGGACAATTTCTAAATCCTAACGAAATTATTCTTTCGGATTATGCTGCTCGCAGATTAAATGCTCGATTGGGCGATACAATTTCCATCAGTTACTTTGTTTCGAAACAATTTAAAACTTTGATTGAAGATTCCGTTTTTTTTAGAGTTTCAAAAATTGTGCCGATTGCGGATTTACAAAAAAATCAAAGCTTAAAAGCCGATTTCCCCGGACTGTCTAACGTAGAACGCTGCACCGATTGGAACAGCGATTTACCAATTAACATGAGTTTGATAACTAATGAAGACGAAGATTTTTGGCGAACATACAAAAACACACCCAAAGCGATTGTCCCCTATTCTACGCTTGCTCCACGCTGGAAAAATGCGTTCGGAAGTGCAACCGCATTGCAGATTAGCGATACAAGCCGTTTGAACGATTTGACGTTTGAAATGTTCGACATTCGACTCATCTATCCTCGCGAAACCGCTATTGTGGCTGCAAAATCGGGTGTTGATTTTTCGACTTTATTTCTTTCGCTCGGATTTTTTATTATCATTTCTGCTGCAATGCTGATGATTGTTCCTTTGTCGGAAATGCTGTTCCGCCGTCGCGATGAATTGAAATTATTGAAAGCAATCGGATTTTCCAACAAGCGCATTTTACGATTGCTTTGGCGAGAAGCCAATCCCGTTGTTTGGATTTCCGCTATTGGCGGGGTAATCGTAGGATTGCTCTACACGTATCTGGTTCTATTTTTGCTCGGCACAGTTTGGAAAGGTGCCACGCATACGGAGGGTTTTCAAATGTTTCCTGAGTTTAGCACAATTTTTATCGGATTAATTTCGGGTGTAGTTTTGTCGCTAATGATATTGTATTTTAGTATTCGAGAAGGTACGAAGTCGTTTCGACTCCGCTCAACGACCAGGCAGGTGGCTGAGCGGAGTCGAAGCCACATCTCACGCTTTAACCTTTCAAAGTTGATTCGTGCGTCCATACTTCACAACAAAAAACAAGCCCTACTTTCGTTCGTCACATTGGCTTGTGGCGTGTTGATTGTTTTTTCGGTTGGGCTCAATCGACGCGGGTTTGCAGATAGTTCTCAGATTCAAACTGCAACAGGAGGTTTTGCACTTTGGGTTGAAACTGCTGTGCCTGTTTTTCACAATCTCCAAACTGAGGAAGGACGTACAAAGTTAGGATTAACGGATTTGCACGAAGATGTGCATATCGTGCAACTGCTGAAATACAGTGCAGATGATGCGAGTTGTTTAAATTTGAACCGAGTTGTTACGCCGAATGTTTTGGGGATAAATATGGAGGATTTGAAAAACAGCGATTTTAGAATTACAAAAACTATCGCTGGAGCGGACGTCCACGTCCGTGCCAATAACGTCGATAACAATGGCACGGATTACAAATCCGCGCCAGCGAAAACCGTAAAGCAAGCAGATGTCTCGACTGCGCTACGCTGCGCTCGACATGACAATGCTAAAAGAGAGAGAGAGGGGAGAGAAGGATTTGGCGGCTTTGCCGCCAAATCCTTCTCTCCTTCTCCTTTGCAAAATACCGTCATTCCGAGCGGAGCGCACAAAGTGCGCGAAGTCGAGGAATCTCCTTGCTATAATGGCGTGTACCCCGCCTTAGTCGACGAAACCGTTTTGAAATGGAGTTTAGGAAAAAAATTAGGCGACACCCTAATTTATCTCGGCGAAAAAGGCGACACGATTTTGATACAATTAGTCGGAACACTCGAAAATTCAATCTTTCAAGGCAGTATTTTAATTGATAAAAACTTATTTTCCGAAATTTGGAGCGAAATTTCAGGCAGTGAAATTATGTTAGTAAACGTACCGGAAAACGAAATTGAACATACAAAAACACTTCTCTCGCAAGCCCTGAATAATTACGGCGTTCGCGTGATGAGCACCAACGAACGCATGAAACTTTTTTACAGCGTAACGGATACGTATCTTACGATTTTTCTCACGTTGGGCGGTTTGGGCTTGCTGCTCGGAATTTTCAGTTTCATCATCGTTGTTCGTAAAAATTTATTGGCACGAACAAAAGAAATAACGCTTTACCGCTCGCTTGGTTTCGATGAAAAACAAATGTTTAATTTGCTTTATAAAGAAAATATCATTATTCCTATTTTCGCTATTTTTACCGGTGTTTTGGGTTCTTTTATCGGTGTAATAATGGGTTTCGGAAATGTTAGTGTTGGTGTTTGGATGCTTGCCGTTGTTTTTTTGGTAAGCCTTATTTTCTGTGTGATGGTTTTTGTAAAAACTTCTGTAAAAAAGGCACTGCTCTAATTCGAAATAAACAAAGTTCTGTTAATTATTTTTTGGTACATGAAAAAACAAGAAATGTTAACGAAATTTAACAAAAAACAAGCGGTTTTACATTTCAACGAAAAAAAAGGCGGCATTATGAAATGCCGCCGAACAGGGCAGGAGAAGCGGTGCGAAACTCGCACCGCTTTACGTTTCAACCACTATTTCACAATAGTTCCTGTGCGTTTTTAGTATTCTAAAGAAATTAAGAGACTTATTTTCAAATCCGAATTATCATCAAACCAATCTCTCACAAAAGGTGCCCATTCAAATCTGTCTGCGCGAGTACTCCTGAAGTAAGTTAAAATTCTATCTGTTTTAACAAACGTGGCTTGTGCTCTCGTTGATGGCATATCCTCCTCTTGCCCTTGAAACGGCAACCATTCTACGCCAGCAAAAATTTCTTGCCCTTCAACTGTAATCTTATATGGACTTAAATCTATGTCTATCTCTCTCCCTCTACGCTTAATATGTTTAGGTTCTATCAATATAGATTGTCTCAACAATGTATTTCCCGGTTGCCCCGAAACGCACACTTCATATAAAGTTAATCTGATTGGATCCAATTGTTTCACTCTTATCATTCTGATTTTTACACGTTGCAGTTCCTTTAGGTCATCATTTGGAAACCGGACCAGCGAAACATATTCTATTTCTCCATCAATTGCACCAAGTCCGTACCCATAAGGTTTTCCTTGGAAAGGTGTCCATTGGTTTCTCGGGCTTATTATGATTACTTCAGAAAGTTCGAATATCTTGGGCACGAGATAAATTATAGCGTCTTGAGATAGTTCTGAAGCCGGTAGTCTCAACCTATCATATCCGAGACATCTAATTTCCAGCGTATCGCTTGGCACAACCTCTATTTCAAAACAACCATGTTCGTTAGCCACAAAACCCTTTCCTGAAAGGGTTGAAACAATGGTAGGGTAAGGGATTGCAAGCTTTGTATGGGTATCCGCTACGCAAGCACGCAAACGTATTTG
>Ga0123353_10003485_pt1 | contig 19884 bp, 19 predicted proteins | sample TergutLab28metaG_3_FD_92763 | JGI IMG/M metagenome (GOLD analysis project Ga0123353, IMG submission 92763) | Labiotermes labralis P3 segment gut microbial communities from Petit-Saut dam, French Guiana - Lab288 P3 | ecosystem: Host-associated > Arthropoda: Insects > Digestive system > Gut ... | reverse complement strand
CGTCTGGAGTGCGCCAGCTGTATTACACGCCCAGAATGTTCTCCGCGCAGCAGGACATCATGAACAGCGCGGCCGAGACCCACATCCAGAAGACCGCCCCCGGTCCGCCCAGCGTGAGGGCTGTGGCCACCCCCACGATATTTCCGGTGCCCAGGCACGCCGCCAGCGCCGAAGCCAGTGCCTGCCGCTGGGTGATGCTCCCCTCGGCGGCCTCCTGTTTTTTCAGCAGCGCGCCGAGGGTCATTTTGACCCACAGGCCCGCCCGCCGCAGGGGGAACGCCCGGCTGCGCGCCGTGAGATACGCCCCGGTGAGCAGGAACACCGCCAGCATCGGCGGCCCCCAGAGGAGATTCCCCAGCCCCCCCAGGGCATTATGTATGAGATTCATACGGTTGCCCCCTTGCATTTTTGCGCGGCAAGCGTTATAATAACACTATAACCTATGTGAAGGGGCGGTCCGAAATGCCCGACATCACCTATCTCAAGGCCGGGGCGCTGTCGCCGCGCGTGTCCGTGGCGAACCCTGCTATCTGCGCGCAAAATGCCCTCGAGGCCATCAACCTCGCGCTGAATGCGGGCGTGCAGGTGATGGTACTGCCGGAGCTCGGCCTGTGCGGCTGCACCTGCGGGGACCTCTTTGCCCAGCCAACCCTGCTCGAAGCCTGTTGGGTATCCCTGCTCTGGCTGGCGGAGCGGACCAAGCGCAGCGCCGCCCTGATCGCCGTGGGCTTGCCCGCACAGATCGGCGGGAGGGTCTGCAACTGCGCCGCCGTGCTGCAGGGCGGCAACATCCTGGGCCTCGTGCAAAAACAAAATCTCTCGCCGGAGGAACGCCGCTGGTTCAGCCCCGGCACCGGCGGGCAGCTGTTCCGGTGCGGGGATTGCGTGATCGGCGTGGAGTTGGACGACGGCCTCACGGGCGCAGACGTGGTCCTGCGCCTCTCCGCCGAGCCCGAGGAGGCCGGCCTGCACGAGACCCGGCGCAATCTCATAGCTGTGCGCAGCCTGCGCCGCGGCTACGTCCTGGCGGGCGCGGGCGCGGGCGAGAGCACCACGGACCTGGTCTTCTCCGGCCCCTGCCTGATCGCCGAAAACGGCGAGGTCCTCACCGAAAACCGCCGCTACGAGCCGGAGGGCGCGGCCGTCTACGCCTGCCTGGACCTGGATTTACTCCGCGCTGTGCGAGGAGATACATTCCCCTCCTGGGAGGGGTGCCCCGCAGGGGCGGGGTGGTTGTGCGGAGCACCGGCCCCCCTGCCCGTCTTAAAGGAGGAGCACATCGCGCGCAAATACGGCCCCTCGCCCTTCGTGCCGCTCAGCCCCCAGCTGCGCGCCGAGCGCTGCCGCGAGGTCCTGACCATGCAGTCGGCGGCGTTGGCCAAACGCCTGGAGCACACCGGGCAAAAGCGGGTGATCCTGGGCCTCTCCGGCGGGCTGGATTCCACCCTGGCCCTGCTCGTGGCCGCCCGCACCGCCGACCTGCTGCAATGGCCCCGGGAGAGCATCCTGTGCATCACCATGCCGGGCTACGGCACCTCGGATTTCACCCGCGCAACAGTCGACCAGCTCGCCGCCGCCTTCGGCGCGACTCTGTGGGAGATCGACATCCGCCCGGCCTGCGACCTGCACCTGCAGGACATCGGCCACGACCCCGATGCGCGCGATGCCGCCTATGAGAACGCGCAGGCCCGCGAGCGCACGCAGATCCTCATGGACCTGGCCAACCAGGAGAACGCCCTGCTGCTGGGCACGGGGAACTTGAGCGAGCTCGCCCTGGGCTGGTGCACCTACAACGCCGACCACATGAGCATGTACAACCCCAACTGCGGCGTGCCCAAGACCCTGGTGCGCGCCATCGTGCAGTTCGCGATGGAAGAGAGCGCGCCCGAACCCGCCGCCGCCCTGGAGCGCGTGCTGAAGACCCCCGTCAGCCCCGAGCTGCTCCCCGGCGTGCAGAGGACCGAGGACATCCTGGGCAGCTACGACGTCCACGACTTCTATCTCTACTATTTTTATCAATATGGTTTACGCCCGCAGAGGTTGTTCTTTATGGCGAAGCGCGCCTTCGCGGGGCGCTATGAACCCGAACAGCTCAAGGCCTGGCTGGTCATCTTCCTGCGGCGCTTCTTCTCGCAGCAGTTCAAGCGCTCCTGCCTGCCCGACGGCCCGAAGGTCGTCGGCGTGTCCCTCAGCCCCCGGGGCGCCTGGCGCATGCCCAGCGACGCCTCGGCCGCGCTCTGGCTGGAGGAGGCCGAAGCAATTCCCCTCCTTGGAGGGGTGCCCGAAGGGCGGGGTGGTTAGGCAAAGCAGGGCCCTGCTTTCAGACAGGGCCCCGCCATTTTTACTTCCGGTGATTTTTACGTCCGGGCCGTCAAGAGCGGCCCGTTGCATTATATGCCGGCCTTGTCCGGTGCGTGCATACCCCCTCAGTCGCTTCGCGACAGCTCCCCCAAGGGGGAGCCTATAAGGTCGCCCCCTTGGGGGAGATGCCCGAAGGGCAGAGGGGGAAAAGGAAAGGAACCCGATGACCGATCAGATGGCCCGAACCCTCCTGCGCTGGTATGAGCAAAATAAGAGGGACCTCCCCTGGCGCGACAGCCCCACGGCCTACCGCACCTGGGTGAGCGAGATCATGCTGCAGCAGACCCGCGTGGAGGCCGTGAAGAGCTATTACGCTCGCTTCCTGGCCGCCCTGCCCACAGTGAAAGACCTGGCTGAGGTGGACGACGATCGCCTCCTGAAGCTTTGGGAGGGCCTGGGCTACTACTCCCGGGCGCGCAACCTGAAGAGGGCCGCGCAGGTGGTCGTGCGCGAGCACGACGGCATGGTCCCAAGCGACCCAGCTGCCCTGCTGAAGCTGCCCGGCATCGGCCTGTATACCGCCGGGGCCATCGCCTCCATCGCCTACGGCGTGCCCGTGCCCGCCGTGGACGGCAACGTGCTGCGGGTCTGGACCCGCCTCACCGCCGACCCCTCCGACATCGCCCTGGACCAGACCAAGCGCGGCGTCTCCGCCCGCCTGCTGCGCATTATGCCGCGGGATGACCCGGGCGGCTTCAACCAGGCCCTGATGGAGCTGGGGGCCTGCGTGTGCCTGCCGAACGGCTCGCCCCACTGCGCCGCCTGCCCATTGGCCGAACACTGCCTCGCCCACGCCCAGGGCCTGACCGCCGAACTGCCCGTAAAATCCCCCAAAAAGCCCCGCAGGATCGAATACCGCAAGCTATACATCCTGCGTTTTGAGGACAGGCTCGCCCTGCGCCGCCGCCCGCCCAAGGGCCTGCTCGCGGGCCTGTGGGAGCTCCCCGAGGAATTTGCGATCGAGCAAAACCTGATCGCCTCCGACGAGGACGCCGGAACCGCCACGCATGTATTCACCCACATCGAGTGGCATATGGACGCGCGCAAAATCACGTTGCGCGCCATGCCCGATGTGGATGATCTTGTGTGGGTGACGCGGGAGGAACTCGAACGCGACTATGCCCTCCCCAGCGCCTTCGCCGCTTTCCGGGAGGCGATGTTTTTTGCATAAAATCATTGACAAATCATTATAAATTGTATATAATAGAAGTACAAAGCATTATACTTGCAATGGAGGTGGAACATGACTAAAACGATACAGATACGTGTGGATGAACAGTTCAAGGCGGATGTTGATAGCCTGTTTGACAGCCTTGGACTGGATACCTCGACGGCTGTGCGCATGTTTTTCAAGGCGGCGTTGGAGCAGGAAGGATTCCCGTTCGCGGTGCAGCGCAGACGGGAACCGGATGATTTCGACAACCTGCGGCCTGAATATAAGCAGGCCATCGAGGACACCCGGCTGCGCCGCAACCTGATTGGGCCGTTCGATTCGGCGGAAGAGGCCTTTACGCGCTGGCTGGGGGATTGACATGCTGAAAATTCAATATACCAAGCAAATGGAGCGCGATTTGGATCGCATGAAGCGGCGGGGCAAGGACATCCGAAAACTGGCCGCGCTTGTGGATCAACTGGCGCGCGGGCAGGGCTTGCCGCCATCCAACCAAGATCACAAGTTGAAGGGCAAATGGAAGGATTTCAGGGAATGCCATATTGAACCCGACTGGCTGCTTATCTATCAGGTGTTTGAGGACATGCTGATCTTGTCCTGCTCCGCCACCGGTACCCACGACGATTTATTCAAAGAATAGAATTAGGAATTTACTTATATGCACCTGAAAGCCCTCGACCTCCACGGCTTCAAATCCTTCCCCGACAAAACCCGGCTGGAGTTCGGCTCCGGCATCACCTGCGTGGTGGGCCCCAACGGCTCGGGCAAGAGCAACGTCAGCGACGCCGTGCGCTGGGTCCTCGGCGAGCAGAGCACCAAGCAGCTGCGCGGCGCGAAGATGGAGGACGTCATCTTCAGCGGGACGGACAAGCGCCGCGCCCTGGGGCTGGCGGAGGTCACGCTGCACCTGGACAACACCGACCGCGCCCTCAATCGCGACGAGGACGAGGTCGCCGTCACCCGGCGGCTGTACCGCTCGGGCGAGAGCGACTACCTCATCAACGGCAAGAGCGTACGCCTGAAGGACGTCCACGAGCTGTTCATGGATACGGGCCTCGGCCGCGACGGCTACTCCCTGGTGGGGCAGGGCCGCGTGGCCGAGCTGGTCTCCTCGCGCTCCGAGCAGCGGCGCGACATGCTGGAGGAGGCCGCGGGGATTTCGCAGTCGCGCTACCGCCGGGAATCGGCTCAGCGCAAGCTCGCCCAGGCGGAGGACAACCTCGTGCGCCTGCGCGATATCCTGCTGGAGCTGGAGGGCCGTGTAGAGCCCCTGCGCCAGCAGAAGGAGAAGGCCGAGAAGTTCCTCGCCCTGGCCGAGCGCCGCAAGAAGCTCGAGATCGGGCTGGCGCTGCACACCATCGCGCAGTCCACCGAGAGCCTGCGCGAGCAGGAACACAAGATTTTACGCGCGCAGATAGAGTATCAGGCGTGCGAGGAGGAGCTGGAGCGCTTCGAGGGCGAGATCGCCGCGCTGACGGCGCAGGCGCAGGCGCTCACCCTTCGCATGGAGGAGCTGCGGCTGGGCCGCGCCGCCCAGGAGGAGCAGGCCCTGCGGCAGGAGGGCGAGATCCTCGTGCTGGAGAACACCGTGGAGCACAACCGCGCCGCCATGGAGCGCATCGCCCGGGAGCGCAGCCTCGCCGGCGACACTGGCCGGCAGTTGGAGGAGGAGATCGGGGCCGTCCTCGCGCAGGCCGCGTCGCTGCGGCAGGAGGCCGAGCGCAAACGCGAGGCCCTGCTGGCCTGCGCCAGGCAGGCCGACCGGCACAGGGACGAGGAGCAGGCCCTTGACGCGCAGGCAACAGCGCTTTCGCGGTCCCTGCAGTCGATCACGGAGCAGCTCGCGCAGCGCCACATCGAGCAGTCCGCGGCGGATTCCTCCGTGGCGGAGCTGCGTTCACGCATCGTGAGCATAGAGCAGTCCGGCGCTTTGCGGGCGCAGCAGGTCTCGGAGCTGGAGCAGCAGCTGCTGGAGTCCAGGCTGCTGCTCGTCGAAAGGCAGGACGCCGTACAGAGCCTGCAGAACAGCCTGCAGGGGTATCAGCTGCGAACAAAAAATCGCACAGCGAAGGCGGAGGACGCCCGGCGGGAGCTCGAGCGCCTGCGGGGCGAGCAGCGGCAGGCCCAGTCCCGGGCACGGCTGCTGGAGGACCTGGAGCAGAACATGGAGGGCTACAGCGGGGCGGTGCGCGCCCTGATGAAGGAGAGCGCCCGGGGTGGCCTCAAGGGACTGCACGGCACGCTCTCGCAGCTGATTCGAGTTGAACCGGACTATACACTGGCTGTCGAAACAGCTCTAGGCCCCGCCTTACAGCATATCGTGACGGACAACGAGGCCGCCGCCAAGCGCGCCATCGAATACCTCAAACGCGGCAACGCGGGGCGGGCCACCTTCCTGCCCCTCACCAGCGTGAAGGCCCTCGACTTCCGCGAGAACGGCCTGGAGCGCTGCGCGGGCTTCATCGCCATGGCGCAGGACCTGGTGAGCTATGACAGCCAATATGATATCATTCTGAAGGCCCAGTTGGGCCGCACCGCCGTGGCGCAGGACATCGACAGCGCCATCGCCATCGCGAAGTCCTATTCCTATCGATTTAGAATCGTCACCCTGGATGGCCAGGTGGTCAACGCGGGCGGGAGCATCACCGGCGGCTCGCGCTCCCAGGGCACGGGCATCCTCAGCCGCGGCAACGAGATCGCCCGCCTGAAGCAGGAGCTCGTCCAGCTGGAGCAGCAATTGAATGACCAATCCGCCCGTGTCAAACAGCTCGACGAGGAGGCCGCGGCCGCGCAGGCGGCGTCCTCCGGCACGCAGGGGGACCTCGCCCGGGCATTGGAGGACGCCATCCGGCAGGAGAGCCACGTGGGGGCTCTGGAGGCCCGCCTGCAGGACGCCGGTGCCGCCCGGTCCGAGCTGGCCGCGGAGCTGGCCGCCGCCGCCCAGCGCATCACCCAGCTGGAGGAGGCCCGCCGCATGGGCGACGAGCGCGCCGGCCAGCTCGGACAGCAAAAGCAGGAGCTTGAGCGGCAGGCTGAGGCGCTCAAGGCGCAGCAAACCGGGCTTTCGCGCAGGCGCGAGCAGGCCGCCCGGGAGGAGTCCGCGGGGCGCCTGGAGCTGCTGTCCATCGAGAAGGACGTGGAGTCCCGGGAGGAGCTGGCCGCCAGCCTGCGCCAGCGCCAGCTCGGCCATGCGGGCCGCGACCAGGAGCTCCTGGAGGAACAGGCGTCCCTGGAGCAGAGCAACCTGGAAATTGAGCAGAAGGTTGCGGCGTTGCGCGAGAGCATCGCCGGGCTGCGCGAGGGCGCGTCCCAGGGCGCGGCGGAGGCCGAATCCCTGGCCGCCCAGCGCGAGGACTTACAGGCCCGCACAGAGACGCTGCGCCGCGAGGAGCGGCTGCAGCTGGGCCGCAAGGAGAGCCTCAGCGGCGACCTGGCCCGGCAGGAGGAGCGGCGCTCCCTGGCCCGTCAGGCCCTGGACAACGCGGCGGCCAAGCTCTACGACGACTACCAGATCACCCCGCGCGAGGCAGAGGCCGGCGGCTACCGCCTGGCCGAACCCACGCAGGCCGCCATCGAGCTGGGCGAGGTCAGCCAGAGGATCCGCGCCCTCGGCAACATCAACGTGGACGCCATCGAGGAGTACCGCGAGGTCTCGGAGCGCTACGAGTTCCTGCGCGCCCAGGTGGAGGACGTGGAGCGCAGCAAGGAGGAGCTCACGCGCCTGATCGCGGAGCTCACCGAGAAGATGTCCGAACGGTTCCGCGCGCAGTTCGCTAAGATCAACCGTTACTTCGGGGAGACCTTCGTGGAGCTCTTCAGCGGCGGGCAGGCCGCCCTGGAGCTGGAAAACCCGCAGGACATCCTGGAGAGCGCCATCGAGATCCGCGTGCAGCCCCCGGGCAAAAACGTGCAGAACATCGACCTGCTCTCCGGCGGCGAGAAGGGCCTGTCGGCCATCGCGCTGCTGTTCGCCATCCTCAAGGCCACCCCCGCGCCCTTCTGCATCTTCGACGAGGTAGAGGCCGCCCTGGACGACGTCAACGTCACCCGCTACGCCCGCTACGTGCGCCGCATGACCAAGAACACCCAGTTCATCCTGATCTCCCACCGCCGCGGCACCATGGAGGAGGCCGATGTGCTCTACGGCGTCACCATGCAGGAGGAGGGGGTTTCCAAGCTCCTGGAGATGAAGACCAAGGAGATGGCGGGCAAGCTGGGGATAGAATAAGTGCAGAGACTGTAGGGGCGGCTTTCCAAGCCGCCCACATTTTTTACCACAATCTTCACCAACCCCCTTGCATTCCCCGCCGTTATCGGGTAAAATGGACCCACAACAAACAACAATTGGAGGGAATCACAATGAAAAAGAAATCCATCGCACTGCTCGTGGCATTCACCATCGCCGCCTCCGGGGCGGCGGGCTTTGGCGGGGCCTGCCTGGCAAATTATTTCGCCGCCCCCGCCGCGCAGGTGATGCCGCTGCGCGCCGGCGTATCCCTCGGCGAGGATATCGCCATCCTCACCGCCGCCACAGGCTCGACCTCCGGCTCAAGCGGGTCGTCGTCCGGCTCGGGCACGTCGGGCAGCTCCAACAGCAAAAAGGTGCTGACGATCCCCGAAATTGCCTCCAAGACTTCGGCCAGCGTGGTGGAAATCTATACGGAAACGGTCACCAGGGGCGTCTTCCTCAGGCAGTTCGTCATGGAGGGTTCGGGCAGCGGCGTGATCATCAGTTCGGACGGCCGCATCGTCACATGCAGCCATCTGTTTGACGGGGCGCGGAAAATCACCGTGCGGCTGACCAATGGCGCCGAGTACCAGGCCACGCTGCTGGGCAAGGACAGCAAGAACGACCTTGCCGTTGTGAAGATCGACGCCACTGGGCTGAAAGCTGCCACATACGGCAATTCGGACCAACTGGCAGTCGGGGAGCTTGCCGTGGTCATCGGCAACCCCCTTGGCAAGCTGGGCGGCTCGGTGACGGAGGGGATCATATCGGCCCTGGGCCGCAACATCGAAATGGGCGGCCAGGTGATGAATCTGCTGCAGACGTCGGCAGCGGTCAACCCCGGCAATTCCGGCGGCGGGCTGTTCAACCGCTACGGCGAATTGGTCGGCATTGTCAGCGCGAAATCCAGCGGCATCGACGTGGAGGGGATCGGTTTCGCCATACCGGCGAACAAAGTGAAATCCGTGGTCGGGACCCTGGTGAAATAACGATTCAAGGGGGCTTCAACATGTCCGTCAAACTCGACGTGCGCTCCGTGGGCTACCTGGGCAACCTGAAGGACGACCCGCGCCCGCCCGAGAGTTTCGCCCTGCCCGCCTGCCTGACCTCGCTGATGGAGTCCCTCGGCGAGGACGTGCGCTGGGCCACCATCCGCGCCCACAACCGCGACTGGCGGGCCCGCCGGCTCTATGAGGCCATCCTGGCCGCCACGGGCATGTCCTTCGGCCTGCTCTGGTGGCACGGCCCCGCTGACGGCGAACATTATGGAGAGGTCTGCCCCAGCAGCTTCGACCTCACCCAGGTCAACGCCGAGCACAACACGACGATCCGCCGCGCCTTCGCCTATGTGGGCTATGCATGCGAAATCGTTGAGCGCAGGGACGATCATTTCGAGGAGAGATGCAAGCGCCTGATCGCGGACAGCATCGACGCGGGCAGGCCCGTGCTGACCTTCGGCCCCCTGGAGCCCCGCGAGGAGTGCTCCATCGTGTGCGGCTACGACAGCGGCGGCGACACCCTGTTCGGCTGGAGCCACTGGCAGTCCCGCAACCCCGCCGACACCGAGCCGGGCGGCATGTTCCGCGTATCCGACTGGCACAAAAAAATAGACAAGATCGTCCTCTGCGGAGAAAAAACGCAGCCCCAAACCGACCTGCGCGAGATCATCCGGCATGGCCTCTCCATCGCCATCGCCGACGACATCGACGGCCTCTACGCGGGCCATGCCGCCTACGACGCCTGGGCGAAGTACGTATCCAACCCGGCCTATCGCAAGATGAAGAAGAGAGAGCTCAAGGGCAAGTACTGGTTCCACAGCACCCTCACCGGCAACCACGCGGAGGCCCGGGCCAACCTGGGCGGGTTTATGCGCGGTGCGGCGGACGGCGACGCGCACCTCCTCAAGGCCGCAGGCTGCTACGACGAGATCCACGACACCTGCTGGAAGGTTTGGGGCGCGGCGGGCGGGGGCCCGGGCATGAGCGACAAGAAGGCCTGCAAGGTTCTGCGCAAGCCGAAAAAGCGCGACACCATCGTGGCCCTCATCCGCAAGATCGAGGCCCTCGACTTTGAGGCGGCAGAGGAGCTGCGGTTCTGGCTGGGGGAATAGAATTACCCCCTCTGGCCTGCGGCCCTCTCCCCCTTGGGGGAGATGTCGCGCAGCGACAGAGGGGGTAAGAAAAGGCTTGCATTTTTCCTCATACAATGCTATACTTATCCGTAAGAGAGGAGGCTTTGCCATGCAGGTTGTGCTCACACAGGACGTGAAGTCCCTTGGCAAGAAGGGGGAACTTGTCACCGTGGCCGAGGGCTACGCGCGCAATTTCCTGTTCCCGCGCAAACTCGCCGCGCCGGCCAATGCCCAGGCGCTCGGCGAGCTGAAAGCCCGCGAGAACGCCGCCAAACACAAGATCGAGGTGGAGACCGCCGCCGCCAAGCAGGCCGCCGCGCTGCTGGAGGGCCAGACGGTCAAGCTCATGGCCAAGGCGGGCAGCCAGGGGCGGCTCTTCGGCTCTGTGACGGCCAAGGAGGTCGCCGACCAGCTGCACAAGAACCTCGGCGTGGAGGTCGACAGGCGCAAGATCGCCATCGAGGACATCAAGAACTACGGCACCTACCCCGCGGAGATCAAGCTGTACGAGGGGATACGCGCGAAATTCTATGTGCTGGTGACGGGGGAATGACATGGTTCAGAGCATGCTGGTGTGCCCAAGGTGCAGGGGCAGCAACATCCTGGTCTACCCCATCACAAAAACCAAGACAAAGCATCGCGGGTGCTTCGGGTGGGCGCTTTGGATCCTGCTCGCCATCGCCACCTGCGGGCTGATCCTGATCATCCCGCTGATCACCAACAGCAAAACCAAATCGAAGACCCGCACCGAGGCCGTTTGCCAGACCTGCGGCAAGCGGTGGAGGGTGTAACGCGCACAAGGGTCACTGAGGAGCAGCGATCCCGCTCTCCTGCATGGTCCGCATCGTTTCGCCCATCTCGGCAATATAATCACTTGCGATAAAGGAGAGCGTTTTGTCACGCGAGCAATCCAAATCGTCTGTGATGCAACTGAGCACGGCCTCGGCCTTTTCCAATAAAACGAAAAGCTCCAGGAATGCCTCGTCGGACACCACGCTGTATATCATGTGCCTTTCCCTCCTTTGGTTTGTTCATCTACATTATATCAGGACGTCTATACATTTGCAAGATGGAGTTTTGCACAATCATGTAAGGACGTCACCATATGCTTTTTGTGCAACATTTTTAGTAGGAGGAGATATTTTGGCACCTAGTAGCGATGCAAGAAAAAGAGCAACTGCAAAGTATACCCTCAAGGCATATGACCGACTGGAAATCAAAGTAAAAAAAGGCCGCAAGGTAGAATTGCAGGCCCATGCTGCCGAGCGCGGCGAAAGCCTCAACGCGTTTGTAAATCGGGCGATTGCGGAAACGGAAGAGCGGGATAAATCAAATCACACATAAAAATTAAAAACCCCTTGACATATTTCCCATTACTGGCTATAATGGATATGCAAGGGGCGGCACTGCCGGAGACGGTTAGCTCCCCAAGCTATTTGCGAAAGAAACTAACCGCTTACCATTGGTCTGGAGGAGCGGTTAGTTCTTTTTGTTGGACTCATGTAGTACTATCGCCAAGCATATCAGCACAAAGCCAATCGCCAACACGATTTCCAACATGGCCTCACCTCCTTCCGGAGGAACTAGGCCCGTCTCCATTCCACAGCACCAGCATGATTATAGCACATACATTCGCAGAAATCAATGAAAACTTTCCAAATATTACAAAAAATTCGCGCTATAAAGTGAGGATGTTCCATGCCCGACTACCCCTCCATTGACCCCCTCTCCCTCCCCTTCAGCATGGAGGCCGAGCAGGCCGTGCTGGGCTGCGTGCTCATCGACCCGGCGTGCATGTCCCTGGTGCAGGTCGTCCTGCGGCCGGAGCACTTCTACCTGCCCCAGCACCAGGCCATCTTCGGCGTCATGGTGGAGATCGAGGCCGTGGGCGGCAAGATCGACCCGCTGCTGGTGCTCGATCGGCTGCGCAAGGACGAGGTCTACGACGAGACCGGCGGGCGCAATTACCTCCTGCAAATGGCACAGGCCGTGCCCAGCACCGCCAACGTGGAGTCCTACGCCCAGGTGGTGCGCGAGAAATTCTATCTGCGCACGCTGATCTCGGTCTCGCAGGAGATCATACAGAACGCCAGCGCCGAGGCCGAGGACGCCGACACCCTCCTGGACGCCGCCGAGCAGAGGATCTACGACATCCGCCAGGGGCGCGTGCAGTCGGGCGCCAGCAAGTTGAAGGACATCATCGTCAACGACGTCTACACCGCCCTTTCGCAGATGACCTCCCCCGAGGCCGAGCAGTACAAGGGCTACACCACGGGCTTCAGCGAGCTGGACGAGTGCCTGACGGGCCTCAACCGCTCGGACCTCATACTCATCGGCGCGCGCCCGGCCGTGGGCAAGACCAGCGTGGCGCTGCGCCTCGCGCGGAATATCGCCGTCTGCGCGCGTAAAAAGGTGCTCTTCTTCACCCTGGAGATGACCAAGGCCCAGGTGGCCCAGCGCGTGCTCTCGATGGAGGCACTGGTGCCCGGCTACAAGATGCGCACCGGTACCTTCAACCAGGAGGAGTGGGGCAAGATCGCCGTGGCGGCGGGCCAGCTCAACGACTGCGAGCTGTGGTTCGACGACACCTCCGCCCTCACCGTGCCGGAGATCAAGGCCCGCACGCGGCGGCTGAAGGGCGTGGACTGCGTGGTGATCGACTACCTTGGCCTGCTGCAGGGCTCCAAGCGCACGGAGAACCGGGTGCAGGAGGTCAGCGACATCACCCGCAACCTGAAGATGATGGCCAAGGATCTGAACATCCCGGTGATCTGCTGCGCCCAGCTTTCAAGGGCGACCGAAGGGAGAGGAAAATCCCACCGGCCGCAGCTGAGCGACCTGCGGGAGTCCGGCTCCATCGAGCAGGACGCCGACGTGGTGATGCTGCTCTACCGCGACGACTACTACAAGAACGAGGCCGACGCCGGCGAGGTGAATGTGCCCGATGCCAACACCATGGAGATCATCGTGGCGAAAAACCGCCACGGCTTCACGAAAACCGTGGAGTTCATCTGGGACGGCGAGCATACGCTGATCCTCCCGCGGGCCGACGGGGACAGGTTCCTCGGGCCGGGTCCGTCATTTTGACGGAGAATTTTAAATGATCGAAAAACGGCATGAACTTCGTATAAGAACCGTGAAGAAACCCCCTGTTTTGAACAAAAACAGGGGGGTTCTCTGCAGGTTGGGGACAATTTTTGCACGCAAATTTTACGTTGAAATTACAACCGTCATTTTACCCAAGCTTCGCCTTCAGCGCCTCCAGGCTCGCCTGCATCTCCGCCGGGACCTTGCCCTCAAACTTGGCGTAGAACTCCGCCACGCCCTCGGCCTCGGCCTGCCACAACGCGGGGTCCACCTCCAGCATGGACTGCAGGCTCTCCAGGCTCACCTGGTCCTCGATGCCCTCCAGGTCGATGTCCCCGGCCTTGGGGACAAAGCCGATGGGGGTCTCCACGGCGCCGATTTTCCCCTCGCACCGGTCGAGGATCCACTCCAGGGCGCGCAGGTTGTCGCCGAAGCCGGGCCACAGGAACTTGCCGTCGTCGTCCTTGCGGAACCAGTTGACGTTGAAGATCTTCGGGGCCTTTTCGGGCTCCAGGGTCGCGCCCACGTCGATCCAGTGCTGCCAGTAGTCGGCCATGTTGTAGCCGCAGAAGGGCAGCATGGCCATGGGGTCGCGGCGCACGCCGGCGGCGAGGCCGGATGCCGCCGCGGTGGTCTCGCTGCCCATGATGGAGCCCACGAACACGCCGTGGTTCCAGTCAAACGCCTGGTACACAAGGGGCGCGAGCTTGGCGCGCCTGCCGCCGAACACGAAGGCCGAGATCGGCACGCCCTGCGGGTTCTCGAACTCCGGGCTGATGCAGGGGCAGTTCCTCGCCGGGGCGGTGAAGCGGCTGTTGGGGTGCGCGCCGGGGGCCGTGGCCTCCTTGCCGTTCCAGGGGTTGCCCTTCCAGTCGACGGCGTTCTCGGGCGGGTTCTTGTCCAGGCCCTCCCACCAGACGGAGTTGTTGTCCAGGTTGTGCACCACGTTGGTGAAGATCGTGCCGCTCTGCACGGTCTCCAGGGCGCTGGGGTTGCTCTTGGCGTTGGTGCCCGGGGCCACGCCGAAGAAGCCGTACTCCGGGTTGATGGCGTAGAGCCGCCCGTCGGGCCGCTTGCGGATCCACGCGATGTCGTCGCCCACGCACCAGACCTTGTAGCCCTTGGCGAGGTAGCTCTCCGGCGGGATGAGCATGGCCAGGTTCGTCTTGCCGCACATGGAGGGGAAGGCCGCGCAGATGTACTTCACCTCGCCCTGCGGGTTCTCGATGCCCAGGATCAGCATGTGCTCGGCCAGCCAGCCCTCCTGCCAGCCCTGGTAGGAGGCGATGCGCAGGGCGAAGCACTTCTTGCCCAGCAGCACGTTGCCGCCGTAGCCGGAGTTGACGCTGATGATGGTGTTGTCCTGCGGGAACTGGCAGATGTAGCGCTCCTCCTCCACGATGCCGCAGCGGCAGTGCAGGCCGCGCACCCAGTCGTCGCTGTCGCCCAGGACATCGAACACGGCCTGGCCCACGCGGGTCATGATCGCCATGTTGAGCACGACGTAGATGCTGTCGGTGAGCTCCACGCCCGCCTTGCTGAAGGGCGAGCCCACGGGCCCCATGGAGTAGGGGATCACATAGGCCGTGCGGCCCTGATAGCTGTCCTTGGCGATGCCGGCCAGCAGGGCATAGGCCTCGGCGGGGTCCATCCAGTTGTTGGTGGGGCCGGCCATCTCCGCGGTGGGGGTGCAGATGAAGGTGCGGTGCTCCACGCGGGCCACGTCGTTGACCGCGGTGCGGTGCAGGTAGCACCCGGGCAGCAGCTCCTCGTTGAGCTTCTGCAGCTCGCCGCTTGCAAGCGCCTGGGCGCGCAGATTCTCCAGCTGCGCCGCGCTGCCGTCGATCCAGACGACCTCGTCCGGGTTCACCAGGGCCAGCTTTTCCTCCAGCCAGGCCAATACGCTTGGGTTTTTCGTCAGTTGCGCCATCGTTGAAACCTCCCTATCGTAATGCGCCTAGTATAACACATCGCAGCGCGTTTTGCAAGAGGGAAGCTGTAAAAATTCATTTTTTGGTGTTACAGCCAAATTTCCGGGCGTTACACGGGAGTATTTTGAAGTTTCGGGCGTTTACTTATCCACTTCAGCAGAAAAATCCCCGCCGGTATCATCAATAGCGAGATCCATTGGGAGGTGGAGAGCAGGTACACGCCCCGCTGCATATCCCCCCGGAAAAACTCGAGGACGAAGCGCCCCACCGCGTAAACCAGGACATAGAGCGGCAGCAGCACCCCCGGCCGCTTGCGCTCCGGGCGGAAAATGAGGATGGCCGCCATGGTGATCAACGTAAGCCCGGCTTCGAACAGCTGCACGGGGATCAGCGTTTCGGCGCCATGCTGTATACCCCAATGTGCCTGGCGGCCATAGCAGCAGCCCGCCAAAAAACAACCGATCCGCCCAAAGGTGCAAAACAGCAATACGCACGGCACCAGAATGTCCGTGACGTCCAAAAAATCCAATTTGTATTTGCGGATATAGACCAACACGGCGATAAAGCCGCCGATGAGCCCTCCATAGAAGACGCCGACGCCCGGGATCAGGCCTCTCCAGTGTTCCAGCGTCCAAAAGCCCGCGCCGCGCCCGTCCCGCAGGATGAAGCCCGCCAGCTGAAACGCCTTCGCGCCAAGCAACGCCCCGATCACGGCGCACATGATGATGTAGACGATGTCCTCCGCGCCGGTATGGAAACGCGCGGCCCGCCTGCGCAGCAGCGCAAGCCCAAACGCAAAAAGAATGCCGGCGATTGCGGACAGCAAATACATCGAGAAGGCATGGCCAAATACGTCAAGGGTAGGGTACATAAAAAAATCCTCTCGGCACGCTTGTGCCCAAACGTTCATTCCATGGTTGCTTCACTGCACGCCGTCTGTTTTGCTAGGTTCTATTTGCCTATGTGGTTTGCGCCTAAAATTTGGTTACAGCAGGCCAGCGACAATGAACGCTGCTTTGATGGCGATTGCCAATGTTTCGGCGGGCAGGACGATTCCGGTGTATTCGGCAATTAAATTGCACACGACAGTGGTGATGCCCAGATAACCGGTTCCTTTGGCGATTTGCGTCAAAAGCTCGTCGTTCAGCCTGTCGGCGACCACGGGCGGAATATCCTTGCCCGCAACTTTCTTGTAGAGATCTTTTGTGGCTTGGAAGATATCAGTGGCCAGGACTTCATTGACCTCGTCTACGCTCGGCAGGGTGCAGGCCGAGCCAATGATGCCAAACACGGAAATGGCAAGCACAAATGCCAGAATAATAGAAACGTGTTTTTTCAAAGTAATCTGTCCTTCCTCAATTTAGAATGTGGGTTGGCATGCAGTGAAGCATTTCAATCATAACACACTCAGGGGGAAAAAGCAAGTGTTTTTTGTGTAAAATTTATATATGCATGCCATTTTTTCACAAAATGTTTGTGCAAAGTCTCTAAATTTCATGAAAATTCTAACCTTTGCCGCTGTGGTAGGGGCAATTCAAAAAATTATGATTTCGCTTTTTATGGCATGTTCTCTTGCTTTTTCAAAAAAAACAATGTATACTATAGCCATGCAAAAAGGAGGAGGAATACCATGCAATTGCGTACCGACCCGAAATCGGGCAACGAGCTCTCCGCGCTGGGCTTCGGCTGCATGCGCTTCCCGCGGGGCATCACCGGGCAGGTGGATCTGGACAAGACCGCCGCGCTGCTGCAAAGCGCCGTGGAGCGCGGGGTGAACTACTTCGACACAGCGTATATCTACGGCGGCAGCGAGGTGGCCATGGGCCAGATCTTCCAGCGGGTCCCCGATCTGCGCTCCAAGATGTATATCGCCACGAAGCTGCCCATCTTCCTCATCAAGTCGGCCGACGACTTCGACCGGATCTTCAACATCCAGCTGGAGCGCCTGGGCACGGACTACATCGACTACTACCTCATCCACAGCCTCACCGCCCCGCCGAACTGGGAGCGCCTGTGCGCCCTGGGGATCGAGGACTGGATCGCCAGGCAGAAGGCCGCCGGGCGCATCCGGCAGATCGGGTTCTCCTTCCACGGCAGCCGGGTGGACTTCGAGCGGCTGCTGGACATGTACCCCTGGGAGTTCACGCAGATCCAGTACAACTACTCGGACGAGAATTACCAGGCGGGCGTGGAGGGCCTGAAGAAGGCCGCCGCCATGGGCCTGCCGGTGATCGTCATGGAGCCCCTGCTGGGAGGGCGCCTGGCCACGGGCCTGCCCAAGAAGGCCGCCGCGCTCCTGAAGAAGGCCGAGCCGGACCGGAGCCACGCGGCCTGGGCGCTGCGCTGGCTGTGGGACCAGCCGGAGGTGACGTGCATCCTCTCGGGCATGGGCGCCATGGCCCAGCTGGACGACAACATTCACACCGCAGAAAGCGCAACAGCGGGCTGCCTGACCGAGGAGGAGCGCGCCATCTACCCGCAGGTGATGAAGATCTTCCGCGATTCCTACAAGATCCCCTGCACCGGCTGCAACTACTGCATGCCCTGCCCGAAGAACGTCAACATCCCGGGGGCCTTCTCGGCGTACAACGCAAGCTATGCCGTGGACCTGTTCACGGGCTTCGCACAGTACACCACCAGCATGAACATCGCCGGCGGGAAGGGCAGCAGCAGCGCCCGCAACTGCGTCAACTGCGGCGCGTGCGAGAAGAAATGCCCGCAGCACATCGCCATCCCCGCGCAGCTCAAACGCGTGGCGCGCAAGCTGGAGCCCGCCCCCATGCGCTGGGGGGTCAAGATCAACTCGAAGCTGCACGAGGTGAAGTATCTCGATAAGCTCACCAAGATGTGAGCGGAGGGGCAGGCCTATGGATGATGAGAAACTGACCCAGCCTGAAATCCCACCCCCGCCGGAGGTGGACGACGACCTGCTCAACTGGATGCCGCCCGAGCTGGTGGAGCGCGCGCGCATCTATGACGAAAGGGACGCGAAGGCCAGCGAATCCATGCGCAAGGGGAGAGCAAAGGCCGTCCCCACGCCGCCCGCGGGCAGGAACAAGGCGTTCTCCCTGGGGGCGCTGACCGCCGGCGCGGGGCTGCTGGCGGTTTACTGGGCCCTCGCTGGCACGGGCGCGAACGGGCAGCAGGCCCTGCAGCTCAGGGGCCGCCTGTGGTTCGCGCTGTGGATGGCCGGCCAGGCGGCCATGATATGCATCTATCTGCTGTACCTTCTGCCGCTGGGCGGGGGGCTGCGCCGCCCAGCGCTGACCGCGGGCCTGACCGTGAGTCTGGCCGTCAACATCGCCGCGAACGCCCTCCTTGCGGCGCGCGAGGAGGGCGACTACTCCATGGGGGCAAGGATCGTGATGGCGATCTTCTCCATGCTGGTCGTGCTGGCGGTCTCCCCCAACGTATGGCTTCTGTTGGGCTTGCTGCGCCGCAAAACCGCTGAAAAGCGCGCCGCCGTGCTGGGCTGCGTGGGCATCGCCATCAGCCTGATCGGGCTGATCTCCACACTGGCAAGCAAGGAAAAGGCCGCCGCCGCCAGCCAGCCGCCCTATCTCACCGCGGTCAGCATCGCCCAGCAGCTGGGCTATATTCTCCTCATCGGCACCTGGCCCGTGCTGGACCGGGCCATGCTCTCAAAAAAGGTGTAATCGGCGGGCTCATCGGCATTGCAATGAGCCCGCAATTCATTGTGTGCGGCCGTCTTCTATTTCACTTGGCCGGTACTGGAAAAAACGACTTAGTTGGATGGGTTGATGAACAGCATCCAGATCCAGCCGAACAGGCAGAACTTCAGGAACCCATTGAGCGGGGTCCTGAGCCACTGGGTCCGGCAGCCCAGGGTCCAGATGTATTCGTCGCCCGTGTCATGCATTTTCGCGATCAGCGTCACCTCGCCGTCGGGCATGGTGAACGTCGCGGGGTTGGCGCTGTTGCCGCCTGTGATCGCCGCGCCCGTGATCGTCCAGCCGTCGAAACGGTAGCCGTTGCCCGCCGTGGCCGTGACGCTTACGGGGGTCCCCGGCGCATAGCTGCCACTCGACGTGCCCGATACAGAGCCGCCCTCCTGAACGCCCACGTACAGCAAATTGGTTTCGGCCGCGCTTACTGTCAGCGTCAGCGGCACCAGCAGCATCGCCAGCGCCAGGACCAACGCCAGTAGCTTACCTATGTTTTTCATGTTGATCTTCCCTTCATATCAGTTGATTTGGCTGCCGATTATTATATTATCACAAATTTTGAACCGTGTCAACAGAATTTAATTCAATTTTACCCGTCCCAAACGTTCCCCGCGGAAACGTTTGGGGTCTTTTCATTTTGCGCGGCGGGCTTCGAGCAATTTTTTATATTGGACATGCTATAGTATTTTGTAACCACCCCGGTCCTATACGTCTCCCGCGGGAGACGTTGACCACACCCTCCAAGGAGGGGAATGTAAGAAAGGAGAAGCGCCATGCCCGTGCAACTGCACTATGAAAAATGCCGGCTCACGGCGGCCTTAAGCGGGGAGATCGACCACCACAGCGCGGGGGCCCTGCGCGGGGAGATCGACCAGGCCCTGATGCGGCTGCGCCCGCCCACCCTCGCGCTGGACTTCGACGAGGTGACCTTCATGGACAGCTCCGCCGTGGGGCTGGTGATGGGACGGTACAAGCTGCTCAGTTCCTTCGGCGGCGGAATGGAGGTGGTCAACCTCTCCCCCGTGGCGTACCGCATGATGCAGCTCTCGGGGCTGCAGGCCCTGGCAAAGCTTCGTCCAAAGGACGAGAAAGAGAGGACGAACACATGAAACTTGTCAACCAGATGAAGCTGGAGCTGGAGAGCCGCTCGGTGAACGAGGGCTTCGCCCGGGCGGCCGCCGCGGCCTTCGCGGCCCAGCTGGACCCCACCGTGGAGGAGCTCACCGACATCAAGACCGCCGTGAGCGAGGCCGTGACCAACTGCATCGTCCACGCCTACCCGGACCGCT
>Ga0123353_10003484_pt1 | contig 19890 bp, 18 predicted proteins | sample TergutLab28metaG_3_FD_92763 | JGI IMG/M metagenome (GOLD analysis project Ga0123353, IMG submission 92763) | Labiotermes labralis P3 segment gut microbial communities from Petit-Saut dam, French Guiana - Lab288 P3 | ecosystem: Host-associated > Arthropoda: Insects > Digestive system > Gut ... | reverse complement strand
CGGCCGGCGCGACCTCCGCGGCCTCCGGTCCGAAGCTGAACTCCACTCCGGCGGTGAAGGCTTTGCACACCCCGCGGCCTTCCTTGGTGATCTCGTTTCCGGTGACCTGGGCCAGGTCGTGATTGCCCAGCAGGAAAAACACCTGTCGCGGGTTCGCGACCTTCAACCGGGCCGCCTTGGCGAGCAGTTCGACGCTGCGGTCGCGGCCGTTGGCGTCCAGCGGTCCGTGAATGATCTCCTGCAACACCAGCACGCGGCTTGGGTTTGTCGGCAGGGCGGCGAACTCGATGATTTTCGCCAGGTTCGAACGATGTCCGTGGATGTCGCCGGCCAGCAGGACCTCGGTGACGGACGGGTCGAGCGTCACGAGATTCCCCCGGCGGCAGGGTTCCTGCCGGTTCAATTCGGCGGCGGTTTTGAATGTTTCCGCGAAGGCGTTGGGCACGTTTCCTCTTTCCTACGGTGACAAGCGACAAGTGACAAGCGACAAGAGAGGGCATCGCCCGTCTTCGTTACCTCGCTGGAGGCAATGGTTTTCACAGACAGAATTCTCCTTCTCTAGTCGCTTATCACTTGTCGCTTGTCGCTGGTTTCCAGTTGCTTGTCATTTTGTTCTTTAAGGGCCATTCTCGCCTTCCGCAGGGCGTGGGTGATCAGGGCCAGCCGGGAGGCGACGTCGTTCATGGACGGCGGGCGTCGGGAGGGTCTGATTTCGACGCAATCCATGACCAGCAGGGACAGCGCCCTGGGGATGCGCGGGTTGAGTTCATCGGGCGGCTGAACGATCATATCGGCGACCAGCATGCCGCGTTTTTTCGGCAGGGTGGTGGCGATGGGTTTTCCGGTCAGGGTCCAGTAGAGGGTGGCGCCGAAGTTGAAGACGTCGGTTCTCGCGTCGAGAGGACCGCGGCGGACCTGTTCGGGCGCGATGAAGTCCGGTGTGCCCTGGATGCGCGGTTTGACGGTCCCGATGGGGCAGCTTTGCCCCAGGTCGATGATTTTGGCCAGTCCCGACGGGGCCACCACGATGTTGTTGGGTTTCATGTCCGCGTGAACGAACCCCCGGGAGTTCATGTAAGCCATCGCGGAGGCGACCTGGCAGAAAATTTCCGCCGCCTGGAGGACACCCCGCGGCGGCTGATCCTGAAGGGTGGCGCCCTCGCAGAATTCCATGATGAGGTGCACTTCGCGCAGGGCCATCCAATGCTTGACGCGGCGGAGCGAGATCACGCGGCGGATGTTGTCGTGTTCGAGGTGGCAGCCGACTTCGTACTCGTTGACGGCCTGGTCGAGGAAGCGCAGGTCCGACGGGGTATGTTTCACGACGCGCTTCAGGACAAACAGTTCATTGGAATGACTGTCCCGAATTTGCCAAATCGTGCTCCGCGCGCCGCTACCCAGGTACTGAACGACCTGATAGCCCGGCACATCCAATGTCTGGCTGGTGCTCATTCGACGCTTCTGCGGCCCTGTCTGTCCGTTGCCAAGGCGGCCTGTCTAAAAGAAGATAAAATAAATAGACAACGCCCGCATTGTAGCAAACCCAATACGGCGCGGCCAGTCCTTGTTGTATTTCGGTTAATTTATTTACGGAGTTAAGCAAGAAGGCTGTTAGACGGCAGGATTGTCCTACCCTGGGCTGCTGTCATAGCCCGTCAGGCAGGGCGGTTTGATGACTTTTCCGCGGAGAGGGTTGTTGTAGGACGTCCGGAAGAAGTACGTCCGGGAATTGCCGGCCAGGGAACCCAGGTGCGGTGTCGCGTAGCAGGCGGAGTACGATCCGATGGGCAAAAGGGCCTTGTTGTAGATGCCCATGTGCCACTTGTCGTTGTAGGTTTGGGTTTCGGCCCAAGGCCACGGGCCGGTCCAACTGACCCACCGGGTTCCGCCGTCGATGCGCGTGACGTTGGCGCCGGCGGCCTTGCCGTCGGTGACGTGGTTGCTCTGGGTGTTCGAGGAGTAGTAAATGTTGGCGGGATTGTTCCGGACGAGCATGTCCAGCATCAGCGTCTGTCCGGGGTCTTGCTTCTCCAGCGACACGGCATACACCGCCCGGTGGCGGCCTCCGCAACCGCCGTTACAGACGGCTTCCCACTCGGCGCTTCCTCCGGTGTAGTGGTAGTTGGACTCGAACCCGTTCCACCGCTTGTACTGGACGTACAGGTTCCACACGTCGAAGTTGCCCATGAGGGGATCGTTGTTCTTCAGACGGTCCTCCCGGCTGGGGCAGCGCATGAGTTCCCGGTCGGCGAGATAACCGAGCCCTCCCGCGTTGGCGTTGCCGTTGACCGTCGCGTCCACCCACAACTTCTTCATGTCCAGGTCCATGGCTTCGGCGGGGATCTCCGGGGTCAGGGATATCCACCATCGGCCGGCCGGATTTTCGCCGACGGCCGGAAGGGACGAGTCGTGATCGTGCGAGAACAGGACCGACGCGTTCCAGATCGTCCGCTGGTTCAGGGCACAGGCCGTCCGCTTGGCCAATTCCCTGGCCTTGGTCAGGCTGGGCATGAGAATGCTCACCAACAGCGCGATGATCGCGATGACCACCAGCAGTTCAATGAGCGTAAACCCACGGTGTGGAGGCAGAACATACCCGCTGCGTGGTGTCCGGCAAACGCTACTGCGTTTCGTCGGAACGCCGACGTTGTTACGAGGACATGACATGGTTGTGTCTCCTGTAAGCATGTAACATGTAAAAGGAGTATACGATTGCATCGTACCATCGACGTAGTGTCCTGTCACGAATATAATTCGGTTTACGACGGGAGGGTGAGTGACTTTATTTTCTGGCACAGCGGTATTTGTTGACGTTTCCGGTCTTGGCCCCGGAGCGGCCGCGTTGGGCTACCTCTATTGGCTATTGGCTACTGGCGATTGGCTGCGGTTGTCGTCATCCGTCTGGTCAGCATTTTCTGCGGCAGGTGCGCCCCTTGCCGGCGTAGCGTTGTCACCAGCATTTCCGTGTCGAGCGTGTCGGCGGTGGCGCGGGTTTGGATGGCCTGCACGGCCGCGGTTCCGGCGGCTTGGCCCATCATGGCGGAGGAGGGCATCACGCGGATGGCGCCCTGCACACCGACGTCCGTCGAGGCGCAGCGGCCTGCCGTCCACAGGTTGTCAAACCCGCGCGGAACCAGAATGCCGTACGGAATGCCGAAACTCTCCCCTTCGCCCAGGTTCTTGTCGTGGGCGTCGGTGAGGTAGCGGTTCCACTGCTCGTTCGAGTCGTCGTACGGGTGAATGTCCACGTATTTGTTGAACACGCCGATCTGGTCGGGGAACTGGCGTCGGTTTTGATAGTCCGCGACGGTCAGTTCGTATTCGCCCAGAATCCGCCGCGACTCGCGGACGCCCATCAGCCAGCCGGTCTGGACCAGTTCCATCCGCTCGCAGCCGGGCTGGTGCTTGCGATACAACCGAACCAACTCCTGCACCCACCGCCGGCCTTTGGCCATGCCGTCGCTCAGCGAGCGGACGTTGGTCGCGTCCAGGCCGAAAACGTGGGCGGCGTTGAGGTAGCCCACTTGCTGGCCGATGGCGGTCAGTCCCGGCACGTGGCGGTCGCACTGGCTGAGGTTCCCCGCGGCGTATTCGGCCTCGATGACGCTCGCCAGGTCCTGCCCCCAGAGTGAACCGGAGGCGTATCGGTCGAAGTCGATTCCCGCGTGCGTCGACGCCAGCGAAGCGGGCATGATGTTCGGGGAGTCCACGCCTGCCGTCCGGCAGGCGGCCCCGCACAGGTGGCTGAGCACCGCGTCGCCCGTGGCGTCGATGAACGTCCGGGCCGGCACGAACGACAGCCCCTCGATGTTATGCAGCACCACACCGTCCACCCGCCGGCGGGCGGCGTCCGCGCCGGCGGTTTCGCCAACCTCCGCGCCGACGACGCGGGTGAAAAACCGCACCTCCACGCCGGCGGCGGCGGCGTATTCGTCGAGCATCAACTTCAGCCCCTCGCCCTGGAACTGCGTCCACCACATGTATTTTTTCCGCCAGGCGTCGGGGTCGATTCGCGGGTTGAGGAACCCTCGCGCGTACATGGCCTCGACCAGTTCGCGCATGAATCCGCCGACCAGCATCTCCTTGCCGTTGGCCATCGGATCAAACGCGTTGACCAGCCCGCAGGTGCCCATCCCGCCCATGCACCCCATGGCCTCGGCCAGCAGCACCCGCGCGCCCAGCCTCCCCGCGCAAATCGCCGTCGCCGCCCCCGCCGGACCGCCGCCGGCCACCACCAGGTCGTAGGTGTCCTCTTTCCGAATCGTTCGTGCGAACGTGTATGTCCCGCTCATCGTCGATCTCCTCGCGGGGCATTGTAAATTTGAAATCCGAAATTCGAAATCCCAAACCATTCGTTTCGGATTTTGCGCTTCGGATTTCGGAGTTGGCGCTACGATACTTTCCGTATGATCCGCGGCCCCAGGACTCGCACCGCGTGGAGCGGAAGTTTTCGCCAGCAGGCGGCGGCGAGTTTGGCCACGGGGCCGCCGCGGCGAGGCGTCGGTGGCGATTGGCCGGGGCGAAGAACGTAGTGCCAGTGCAACGGCACCTCGACGGCGCCCCACTTTTGTTTGAACACGTGCGTGCCGCCGCCGCGCGTGCTTCGGCCGAAGTCGAACTCCCGCACACCGCGGTCGCTGCTGGCGGCCAGCATCGACCAGAACAGCATCGTGTTCGCCTGGCCGCTGCCGTGCCGCCAGTCGCTGCCCGACCACGGAACCACCACCCGCCGCGAGTCCTCCAGCACCAGCGACGCCGCCACAGGCCGCCGACCGGCACGGATCACGAACACGCTCGCCGCCGGACCGAACACCTCCATCAACCGGCGGAAAAACGCCAAACCGTGCGGCGGGCTGCCCAGGTCGCGCATCGTCCGTGTGTACACGTGGAAGAACTCCGCCAGCCGCTCGGGGCCGCCCACGTCCGACGTCATGCCGAAACTCAACGCCTTGCGAATCTGGTTTCGCGTCTTTCCGCGGAAACCGTTCATCAAGGCGGATGGGTTTGCCGGCAGGGTCAGCCGCATCGTGAGTTTGTCGCACCGCGCGGGCAGGCCGCCCAGCGGCCGCTCCTGGCGGAGTTCGATCCACCGGGTCTGGAGGTCGAGCATCAACTCGCCGGCCTCTTCCAGCAGGGCGGCCGTCGCGGACTCGTCGTCGGTGAGCACACCGCTGGCGTCGAGGTACGGCAGGCTGCACAACCGGTCGCCCATCAGCCAACTCCGCTGAAGCACCAACGCGAGCACGCCGACGCACCGTAGCATGGGCGTCTCGCCCATGAGTCCCACGGGCGTCTCGCCCGTGGCGTGGTTGGCGGAAGTTTCCTCGCGTGAGAATGTCGCCGCCCCAGCCGACTCCGAACCGCCACGTCCAAGGCCGCGTTGCATGGGCGAGACGCCCATGCGACTCACGGGCGGGACGCCCGTGCCACGTCGCCGGGCGGTGAGGAAAAAGCACGCGTTTCCGTACACGTCGCGCATGAGCGTCGCCCAGCGCGGGTCGTGAAACACGGTGGCGTCGGCGTGGCCGTGGATGTACGGCGCCCAATCGGCCGGCGGATCGCTGTCCACACGACAGTACACGGAGGACTCGGCGACGAGGGGGCTGTTTCTGCTCGTGTTCATGCGGCGGCTCCGATGGTTTGGTTGCGCCCCAGCACGTCGCGCACCAGGGCGAGGTAGTGAATGGCCCATTGTTTCCAACTGTGGCCCAACGCGGCCTGGCGGATGAGTTGCTCGTTCCATTTCCGCGCGCGGGCGGATTCGAGGGCCGCGGTCCAGGCGGACGGCGAGTTGTCCTCCAGCACCAGGCCGAGGTCCTCGCGGTCGATCACGGTTTTCGCGACGGCGACGTTGGCGGTCAGCACCGGCCGACCGCACGCCATCGCCTCGAAATACACCGTCGGCCAACCCTCGCGATGGCTGGCCAGCAGCACCCAGTCCGACGCGGACATCCACTGCGGAACCTCGGCGTAGGGTCGGGCGCCCGCGAACGTCACGTCCTCCGTCACGCCCAGGAACGTCCCTTCTCTTGTCGCTTGTCACTTGTCGCTTGTCACTCGCCGTTCGGGCGTACAACTCCGCATACGCCCTGGCCATGCTCGCCAGGCTGTACGTGTCGCGGACTCGCTGTCGGGCGGCGTCGGCGAGTTGGCGGCGGGTGGCGGGGTCGGCGGCGAGGGTGAGCAGGACGTGGGCCAGCGCGTCGGCGTCGCCGGCGGGCACGAGCAGGCCGCATCGTCCGGCGTCGAGGACCTCCGGCACACCGCCGACGGCCGTCGCGACGCACGGCAGACCGGCCGACATCGCCTCCAGCAACGCGTTGGGGTGCGCTTCGCTGCGGCTGGGCAGCACGAAGAGGTCCAACTCGGCCAGGAAATCGTCCACGTGGTCCACTCGTCCGGCGAACTGGCACCGGCCGGCGATGCCCAGCCGCCTCGCCGTCGCCTCCAATTCCGTCCGCAAAGGCCCGTCGCCGGCCAGGCGGAGCTGCGCGTCCCGCGCCGGGACAGCCTGGCAAAACGTCGCAAAGGCCCGCAGCAGCAGTTCGTGGTGTTTGACCGGCGTGAGGCTGCCGACCGTGCCGACGATGAACGGCCCGCACCCGCCGGACCGGGCGGTTCGCGGCGAGAGGCGGACGCCGTTGGGAATCACGCCGATCCGTCCCGGCGGCAGGCGGAGTTCGTCGGCCAGTCCGTCACGCGTCGCCGCCGTCACCGCGAACAGCCCGGCCGTTCGCGCCGCCAGCAGCCGACCCATCCACCGCCGCCGCCATCGCCGCCACCGCGACAAGCCCGACAGTTCGCTCCGTCCGTGAAAACTGTACACCAGCGGCGCCGGCCGACACGACAACCCGCCCGCCAGAACGGCGATGTCCCACCCGCCGAAATTCCGCCCAATCCGCTCCATAGACCGCCCCACCAGCCGGCCCGGCATGACGTCGCCGACAAATGTCAATTGGCCCAACAAGGTCCAACCTCCAAATTTCGGATTTTCCTTCTCATGCCGCCACCTCCGTCGGCTTCGCCGCCGGAAACACCACGTGACTAACCACCGGCAGCCGTTTGCCCGATGGCGGGCGCTCGATCCGATCCCTCCGTTCGATCCGCAACGACACGCTGCCTTGCGTGATGCCGCGCAGCGTCCGCAGAACGTGCCGCTCCATCGCGTCGTCCCAGTGCGGCGCGGGCACGATCTCCACGCGGACCGAATAATCCGCCGCTTGCACCACGCGGTACTCCCGCACGGCCTGACGGTCCAGCAACACGATAAACGCCTCCGCCGCCACGAACGCACCGCCCGGCAATCGCACGCACGACACCACGCGGCCGCGAACCGCACGGATGAGCGGAAACCCCCGCCCGCACGGGCAAGCGGCCAGGTCGCCGACGACGGCATCGCCCAGTTCGTACCGAATGAACGGCATGCCGAATTCCGTCAGTTTCGTCACGAGCACCCGCCGCGCGTCGCCCAGGCCGGGGATGGGCTCGAACTCCACGTACAGCGAGTGGCCGTTCAGATGCAGGCCCTGGTGATAGTCGCACTCGACCGCCACCAGGCCGACCTCGCGGCTGCCGTAGCGGTCGAACACGGGGCGCCCGAACACGCGCTCGAGCGTCTGCCGCTGCGAGGGCGACAGCGGTTCGGCCGCCGAGACCAGGCTCCGCAGCGGGAACGTCGGACGCAGCCCCCGCGATTCGAGAAACCCCGCCAGTTCGACCAGACTCGACGTGTAGCCCACCAGCACCGTCGGCCGGTGGCGCTCCAGCCGCCGCACGATGTCGCGGCAGACGGTCTCGTCCATGCGGTCGACGATGCAGTGGGTCATGTTCGTCGCGTACGTCGCCGCCCGTTGGCGGAGCGTGGGCGGCGGAGCGTTGTCGAACCGCGAACCCCACAGCGTGGCGATCGGATCGCCGGGCCGATAGCCCGCGAACATGTTGCCGAACACCTCGCTCGCCGCCGACACAGCCGCCGCGTGCGGCGTGATGAAAAAATGCAACGGCTCGCCCGTCGATCCGCCGCTGCGGCGAGGCTCCAGCGTGTCCGGCGGCACGGTCCGCGACAAAAACGCGTCCGGTTCGGCGACGAGCGCCGCCTTGGTCAGCACGGCCGCGGAGGACAAGTCCTCCAGTCGGTCGACGCGGTCGGGCATTCGCCCCCGCGCGTGAAGCCGTCGATAAAACTCCACGTGCCGCACGCAATACGCCAACAGCCGATTCACATTGGCGAGCTGCGCGTCACGCAATTGCTCCATCGGCCGCCACTGCGCGCGGCAAAACGCCCCCACCTCCCGCCGCACCCGCGCGTGAAACCCGCGCCCCACGCGGCTGACGACCCCGTGCAACAGCGCTTTGGATACGAACGTCCGCACGCCCATGTGTGTCTCCTCGTGTCTCGGGCGTCTCGCCCGCGCGTGTCGCGGGCATCTTGCCCGCGCGTCCCGCGGGCGTCTCGCCCGCGACCGCGGTTGCCATAAACCGCGCTACGCAAAACCGTTCCGTTCACGCCGACTTCAAAGCGCTCCTCCCAAGGCCGCGCTGCATGGGCGGGACGCTCGTGCTGCGGCGTGGGGGCGAGGCACCCCCACAGACGCGCGGGCGGGACGCCCGCGACACGACGCCGTGGTACGCGAACGCCAACCCGTAGAACCACCAGAACACGTCCATGTGGGCCACGTCGCCCCCGTTGGGAATCGCGATGAATTTGTCCGCCCAGCGCGGGTACCGCGACGCGAAATCCCGCCGCACGCCCGGCGTGTTGCAAATCACCGCCGCCGCGTGGCGGACCATCCGCCCTTCGAGTTTCGTGTCCGCCCACTCGTGGCTGCGGTGGGCGAACCGTCGAAACGGATTGGCCCGCCACGGGTCGCGGCAGTCGGCCACCCAGGGACAGCCGGCTGACCGCCGCATCGCCATCGCCAACAGGTGACTGGACCACATCGGCGCGGAACTGTAAATCACGTCAGGCCGAAACCGAAGCGCCGCGCCGCGATGCGCCAGCAAACTCCTCACGCACCACCCGACGCGGCTGTCGGGAAACTGTAACCACGCGGAACACCAGTCCACCAGGCCGCCGCAACGTGTCGCGGGCATCTTGCCCGCGTTGTGCGTTCCATTGGCCTGGTTGCTATGGGACGTCAAGCCTGCTTCGCCGCCCAACGCGGGCGGGACGCCCGCGCCACGTCGCCCCAGCCAGCGGTTGATCGCGCGCGTCACGTCGGGCATCGGCGTGCGAAGCACCCGCACGGAGGGGGGCACGTTGTTCAGCAGTCCGGCGTCGCGGTCGGTGTCCGGTGCGGGCGGCATGGTGAGCACCATCACCTCCACCCCGCCGGCCGCCAAATGACGCACCAATGCCAACCCACGATGAATCCCCGTGGCGCGGGTCGGTGGAAAACAGGTCGTGATGACTAACACGCGCTTCATTACCGTAACAATTCCTCATACAGCCGCAGCGCCCGCCGGGCCTCGACAGCCGGGTCGTACGTCTGGCGGATGTGCGTCGCGGCCGCGTGGTCCGGCTGCGTGTGGTCGCGAAGCCTCGCCAGGGCGGCCTGGGCGGTGTCGAAATCGTACGCGTGCTCCGCGTGCGGAAGCGGGCGGGAGCAGACGACCCGCCGGCCTCGGGCCTGGGCTTCGAGCACCATCTTCGGCAGACCGTCGTGCACCGGCAACCGCAGCAGCACCGAGCACCGCCGATAGACGGCCTCCATGTCGCGAACCTCGCCCAGAAACCGCACGTTCGGCGGAGCGGACAGCCCCGAACCGTCCGTGCCGACGACCAGAAACGCAACGTCAGGACAGGCCGCCGCCAGACGCAACACGACCGACGCGCGATAAAACTCCGGTCTGGCGGCCCAGTAACTTAACACCGTAAACCGCTCCGGCAATGGCGAAACTTCGCCCAGAAGCCCCGGCGGAATACACCGCAGAATCGACGCCTCCAACCCCAATTCGGCTAACTCGGCCTGCAAATCGGGCCCGTCGGCGACAAACGCCGATCCGTAACGCTTGAGCTCCGCCACCCGACGCGCGCGGTCCGACGCCCCCAGCCGCTGCAACGCCAGCACGTCGCTGCCGATGAAATGATACACCACCCGCACGCCCAGCGTCCGAGCCCAACGCTCCATCCGCTGCGGCGGACCCGGAAAAATCACATGCTCGATGTTCAGCCCCGCCACCTCACGCCATGTGCCCCGCCACCGCCTCAGCCGAGGCTGGCCCGACCAGTGACGCGTCTCAAACGCGTCCACGCCGACGCTCCGAAGCAGCGACACCATCACCCGGTTCCACCGCGCCATCCCCCCCACATGGGCCCGAATCCGCACCGGAGAAACCCGCGGAACGAACACCGCCGGCGATTCACGCGAAACCTCCACCTCAGCGGCCTGTGACATTGACGTTCACCCTCGATGAAGTCCCCGAACCCCGCGACGCAAACGTTGCATTCTATGCACGCCGCCGGCCGGTGAGATTTTTTTACCGCAGAGACGCCGAGACACATTTCCGACTGTATACTACGCCAATGCAGATCATCGTAAATGGACAATCGCGGACGTGTGAAACGGCGGTGACGCTGGACGGCCTGTTGGCGGAGTTGGACCTTCAGCCTCGCCGGGTGGCCGTCGAGTTGAACCGGCAACTCGTCCGCCGCGCCGAATTCGGCCACACCACCCTCCGCGACGGCGACCGCCTGGAGATCGTCACACTGGTCGGAGGCGGATAACGACGACGCCCAGATGCGGAGACGGTGACTTCGAACGTTTCGGCCAAAGCGGCGTCTGCATTCGAAACACGAATTTCGTTTTTTTTGTATGCCACGGGAACCATCATGCGAATGTTGCTGAGCAACGATGACGGGATCGACTCGCCGGGCCTGGCGGCGTTGCGGGCGGCCGTGGCGGATTTGGGCGACGTGACGGTGGTGGCGCCGGCCGATCCGCAGTCGGCGATGGGGCACGCGATCACGTTACGGCGGCCGCTGGCCGTACGGCGGATTCGCGTCGGGCAGGGGGCGGAGGCATTCAAGGGTATCCGCGTGGACGGGCGGCCCGCCGACTGCGTGAGGCTGGCGATTCGCAATCTCATGCCCTCGCGGCCGGATTTGGTGCTCGCGGGAATCAACGCCGGCGCCAACGTGGGCGCCAACGTGTTCTACAGCGGAACGGTGGCCGCCGCGGCCGAGGCGGCGATGTTCGGAATTCCCGCCGTCGCGTTCTCGGCCGGTCTGCGCGAACACGAACCGATCCCGCCCGAGGAATACGCCGACATCGCCGCCTGGTGCCGCCGCGTGCTCGGGCGGCTGATCGACCGGGGGCTGTCGCCCGGCGACCTGTTCAACGTCAACGTGCCCCCGCTGTCCGGGCCGACGGGCAACCGATCGCCACGGGCCGTCTGCGTGGTGCCGCAATCCACCTCCGGCGTGGACGACGAATACGTGCTCATGCCCGACTCCGCCGCTGGCGAAGAACGCTACCGCCTGGGCGACGTCTACGCGCATCGGCCCGACCCGACCGACACCGACGTCACCCGCCTGGCTGACGGTTGTATCACCGTCACCCCCCTCCACGTCGACCTGACCCACCACGCCCGCCTGCGGGACATGCGCGAGCGCGAGTTTTTCCGAAATTTCTCTCTTGCCTGAAATGACATTTTTTCGGATAGTATAGGGAGAGAGAATTGGTGAAGGAGTTTTGGGAAAGGATTCATCGCGTTCTGTGTTCATTGAGTTCGGTTGTCCGTGAGGCCGTGTTATGAAAGGCTATCACCATCCGCCGGTGGGAGCGTTGGCCGCCGAGTTGTCGGCGGGGCTGCTGCGGTTACGTAAGGGGTACGTCGATACCGCCGAAACGCTCATTCGTCTGATCGACCCCGCGCGGGAATATCCGTACGAGTTCGTCGTGTTCCGGCTGACGAATTATCGCGGTCCGCGGGACAAGGCGGTTCAACCGCTTCCGGGCGGAACGCTCCGCATGGATTTGCTGCGGCTGATGATTCAGATCAGCGAAAGTTTCAGCCTGTCGACGTCGGATTACGACGAGCCCGTCGTGGACATGGTCGCGGCGGCCAAGCGGTTTCACGTGTCGATGAAAACGCTCCAGCGTTGGCGGGCGGAGTTGCTTCCGTCGCGGCGGATCGTGTTCCCCGACGCCAAACGCCGCGTGGCGTTTCTCGAAAGCACGCTGACCTGGTTCGAGGAATTTCGCCGCGAGAGTCTGCGGCGGTCGGCCAATTTTCATCAACTCAGCCCGGCCGAGCGGCAGGACATCGTCCGCCGGGCCGGACGCATGGCCACGTGGGCGCGGTGCTCGCTGGCCGAAGTGTGCCGCCGCATCGCCGACCGCAACGGACGGGCCGTCGAAACCATCCGCTACACGATCCGCCAGCACGACGCGCAGAACCCGTCGCGGGCGATTTTTCCGCACCTGCTCGCCGGCGTCGGGGCCGACGACCGCGAGGTGATCTATCGCTGCTTCCTCAACGGCGTGAGCGTTCCGGTTCTGGCCCAGCGGTACGGCCGAACGCGGGGAAGCGTGTATCGCATCGTCAACGAAATGCGGGCGAAAATCCTGCTGGATCAGCCGATTTCGCATATCTACAACCCGCAGTTCGAACTGCCCGATGCCGAACAAACCATCCTGGGTGACGCGGGCGTCTCGCCCGTGTTGGACGCTCCATTGGCCGGGACAACCGAAGACGGAAAACCCGCTTCGCCCGCGCCGACGGATGCGGATGTGACGCCAACAGCGCCCGCCGAGACGATGTTCGTTTCCGACGACCACGCGGTGACGAAGGGCAAGGGCAAATGGCCGATCACAATCAAGGCTGGCAGCGAGCGTTCACACGCCCCAGACGCGGGCAAGATGCCCGCGGGACACGCGGGCGGGACGCCCGCGCCACGGGACGCCGGCGCGTACGTCGCCGCCAGGCCCGCGCGAAACCGAAGGGCGGCCGATCCCGACCTTCCGCCGTATCTGCGCGACCTCTACGACACGCCGCTGCTCTCGCCGCAGCAGGAACGCGAACTGTTCCGGCGGTACAACTACTTGAAGTTCAAAGCCGACCAACTTCGCAAACAGATCAGCCTCAACCGCGTCCGCACCAGGCTGCTGCGGCAGATCGAGACGCTGCTCATCCAGGCCAACGGCGTGAAGAACGAGATCGTCCAGGCCAACCTGCGGCTGGTGGTGTCGATCGCCAAGAAACACCTCGGCGGGCCTCAGGAGTTGTTCGAGTTGGTCAGCGACGGCAACGTTTCGCTGATGAAGGCCGTGGAGAAGTTCGATTTCGCTCGCGGCTTCCGTTTCAGCACGTACGCGTCGTGGGCGATTGTCCGCAATTTCGCCCGGTCGATTCCGCAGGAGCGTTACCAACTGGACCGCCACGAACCCACGCGCGACGAGGTGCTCGACGTCGCCGCCGGCCTGGGGCGGTTCGACCCCAACGCCGTCAACCTGCCCGAGCTTCGCGAGTCCCTCGACGTGCTGCTGGTCCAACTCACCCCGCGCGAACGCACGATCCTCATCGACCACTACGGCCTGAACGAGGACCAACCCGCCAAAACCCTCGACCAACTCGGCAAAAGCCTGGGCCTGTCCAAGGAACGCGTCCGCCAAATCGAGGCCGGGGCGCTGCAAAAGCTCCGCGTGATTATGAAACCGCAACAGCGGTAGTTTTTCAGCCGCGAATTACGCGAATTTCCGCGAATTTTTGTGTGGAGTCAGGAAGTAAAGGATGACACGACATGATGTATAGTTTCAGCGGAAAAATCACGTTGGACGATTTTGTGCAGTATCGCGTATTTCTTCAGAGGGAGTATCTTTTACGGAGGATGCTTTGCGTGTTTTTGATGTATCCCATCCTGTTCGTCGTATGCATCATCGTGAACATGATTTTTCAGGAGGATATGCAATTTTTCGAGTATGTTCCGACCGTGACCGTGGCGGCCGTACTGTTCTTGGTGTGGATGTATATCACGTCCCGGCGGGCGTATGTGTTTCGAAATGCCCGTAACGCCTATGAATCGGACACGTCTCTTCGGGAGGAACTGGGGTATGTCCTCGATGAAAACGGGATCACCGTAACGACCGGAAACGGCCATGTGACCTGTGCATGGGAAAAAGCCCATCGAGTGAAAACGGACCGCGACTCGATCTACATTTTTACGGAATTCACCGCTGCGTTTATTGTCAAGGAAAGATTTTTCAAAACGGCAGCCGAATTCCATCAGGCAAAAGACTATGCCATGCAACAGTATGCCGTAAAAAAGCAGGCGATCGGAAAGGCAAAATAATGTACCGTTTCAGCGGCACAATCACTCTGGAGGATTATATACAATTCAATGAATCGTTCCGTCGGAAGCTTTCCAAAAAGGCGCATATCGTCCTGTTCTCCGCGTTTGTCGGGCTGATCGTCACAATCTACATCCTTGGTCTTCTGGAGTGGGATAGCGATGATGAGATCGGGCCTGTCGAAGCGGCCGCGTACTGTGTTGTGCTGATTCTGTTCTGGCCGCTTCTCGTGTGGCTGTCAAAAATCGCAAACCGGTTACTGTGGAAAAATCACTTCCGATCGAACAAATCCCGCGATGACGGCTATACCTATTCCATAGATGAAAGAGAGATCGTCGTCGAGTCGGAAAATAGCAGAACCGTCATTACAAGAGAAAAAGTACATAAAATTACAATGGACGAAGACTCCGTTTACATTTTCACGGCCATCGGCATGGCAAACATCGTCAAGGCAAGATACTTTGCAACGCGAGATGAATACGAAGAGGTGCGGGAGTATATCGTGAAAAATTATGCGTCAACGTAATTCTACAGCGCAAACCGGCAAGCCATCGCGAAGCGTTTTACGAATACACAAATCCCCTCTGTGTTTCTCTGTGCCTCTGTGGTAGAAAAAACGTTCCCACCCCAACCGATACTCACATCCCATTCGCCTCGGGCAAAAAATCGTCGTCGGTTAATCCGACGTTGAATTTCAAATCCGTAAAGAGGTAGCTGCTGGAGAGCTCGTTGTCCCAGTTGTAGCCTTTTACGAGGACCGGGACGAGGTAATCCACGTCGATGTAGATTTCCGTCCGCTTGGCGGGATAGTCGTCCTTGGCCGGCAGGAGGCGGACCAGGACCAGGGCCCGCCGGCCGGCGACTTCGACGAACTCGCTCCGCTCGCCGTCGGGACCCACCAGGCCGATTTCGCACGTCAGGCCGCCCTGGACGCGGGCCTGCTCGTACACCTCGATCAGCGACTCCAGGCTGCATTGAAAACCGAATTTGTTGATCGGGCGGAGCGTGTTCTTCATCACGTCCTTGTCGTCGGGTTTTCGCATCTGCGGGCCCGCGATCGACAGCAGCCCGGCCGGGCGGACCATCATCTGATTGTTCCACTTGCCCTCGACGTAAATCGAGCGGTCGGCGATCGGGGCGTTTTTCACCCAGTGCATCGCGACGCTGTAGGGTTTCTGCATAAACTTGGCGACGACGGTCTGTTCCTTCCCCAGTCGCGACCCCATCCGCTCCTGCTTGACCAGCGTGCAGGTGAAATCGCGGTAATTGGCCTCACAATGCCGCAGACAGTGCTCCAGAAGGGCCACATGGTCCCGCCGGGCCAACTCCAACAAGGCCTGAACGGATTCGGACGAGGATTGGCCGAACTGCCTGCCGGAAATCATGACGGCGTGCGAATCGGATTCGCGATCCGCCGTCACGACCTGCGTGCATTGAATGCCGCAAATCATCGCGATCAGAAACAATCCCACCATCCAACGAACCGGCCAGCTCGTTGGGCGAAAAAATCGTGTGCGTGGCATGGCTACTCCTGAGGGCACCTAGGCCAAGGTTCACCAGGCCTGCCCCGTTTGGCCGATCCTTTCAGCACCGCCGAAAACACCTCGTACGGCCATCCTCACTATCGGCACTTTGTTCTTTTACCACAAGGAACAAATCATCGTCACGTTAAATAACGGTTAAAACATCGAATTCGCAAAAAATTATACGCCCGACCAAATGTCCCGATGAAACTTGACGTTCCGGGGCAAGGATTTTACACTCCACGCTCGCGCCGGCGGTGGTGGCTGGGCGATTGGGACTCCATCAACCAGGATGTGGACATGAATTTGGTCACAGGCGGAACGGGGCTGCTGGGCAGCCATATGGCGGAACAACTTCGTCGCGACGGACAGTCCGTGCGGGCGCTGGTGCGTAAAGGCAGCGACACGGCCTTTTTACAATCCATCGGCTGTGAACTGGCCTGGGGCGACGTGACCGACGTGGCCAGCGTCCAGGCGGCCATGAAGGGCGTCCGCGTGGCCTATCACGCCGCGGCCCAGGTGGGTGACTGGGGGCAGTGGTCCCAATTCGTCGCCGTCACCATCGAGGGCACGCGAAACATGCTCACCGCCGCCCGCGACGCGAACATCGAGCGGTTCCTCCATGTGTCGAGCATTTCCACCTACGGCCACGTGAACGGCAACGGTTTGGTGCTCGACGAAACCGCCCCGCTGGGCGCAAACCTGTACAAGTGGGCGTATTACAGCCGCTCGAAGGTCGAGGCCGAGAAACTCGCCTGGGAATTCCACCGGCGGGGCGACGTGAAACTGACGGTGGTGAAACCAAGCTGGCTGTACGGCCCCCGCGACCGCGCGTCGATGCCGCGGCTGATTCGCATGATCAAGAACGGCAGCATCAAACTGCTGGGCGACGGTAAAAACCGCCTGAACCTCACGCACGCCGCCAGCGAAGCCAACGGCTGTATTCTGGCCGCCAATTCGCCCAAAGCCGTCGGCGAGATTTACAATCTCTCCGACGACGGCGAGATCACGCAGGAGCAGTACGTCAACACGATCGCCACGTTGATCGGCGCCAAGCCGGTCACGCGAAAAGTGCCCTACGGCCTGGCGTACCGCGTGGGGTTCCTGCTGGAGTTGATCGGCCATGCGGTCGGCAGGAAAAAACCGCCGATGTTCACGCGTTACTCCTCCTGGCTGATGGGGCGCCGCGTGTTCTTTTCCTGCGAAAAAGCCCGTCGCGACCTGGGTTGGCGGCCGGCGTTCACCTACGAGGACGGTCTCCGCGACGCCGTGGACTGGTGCCAAAAAAACGTGGGAGTATGAACCGGGTCTTTGCCGTGGCGGCTACTCCGACCCGCGGAATTCCTGTCCGACGATGCGGGCCGGTGCGGTGCGCGTGTCGAGCGTGAAGACGAGGACGTTTCCCGGCTCGTAGGGCCAGAACCGCGGGCTGGTCAGGATGCCGGATTCGGGCGTCGGCCATTCGTCTCGCTCCACGAACGACAACCCCACCGCCGCCGGTCCGTCGTCCGTGTCCGGGCCCATCGGTTTGTCCCATTCGCCTTTCTCCACCGAGATCATCTCGATGCGGACGATATACCAGCCGGCTATCCAGTCGCCCTCCTGGGTCCGGGCATATTCCTCCCTCGACACGCATCGGCCGACGAGCACCACGTCACCGTCTCCGGCGAGGTCGTCCTCGATGGCCCGGTCGTTGGGCAGTTGGGCGTTCATCGCCTCCGCCGGTCGGGGCCGTCCGGTCTTCGCGTCGATCACGACGCTACGGTCATAGACATTGACCAGTTCCGCATTGACCGGCACGGGTGGCGCGGGCGGAACCGGCGGGGCGTCCGTATTCGCGTTTCCGCAGCCGCTCAATGCCCATAGAAGTAACAGGCCCAGTCCGTGGCGTGTTCGATGGTTCCGATGGTGTTTCATGAAGGTGGCTCCTTGATCCTTTTGTTGGATGTCAGCAGTGTATCGCGCGACGAACGGCGTGCAAGCACGAAACTCCAGAGCACCTTGTGGCCAGTGGCGGGTGGTTTGTACAATCGGACCCCATGATTCGCATTTACAACACATTGACGCGGCGTAAGGAAGAGTTTCAACCCGTGGTGCCGGGCAGGGTGAGTCTGTACCTCTGCGGGCCGACCGTGTACAAACCCAGCCACATCGGGCACGCCGTCGGCCCCATCATCTTCGATGCCGTCGTCCGCTACCTCAAGTTCCGGGGCCTGGACGTGACGTGGATCGTCAACATCACCGACGTCGAGGACAAACTCATCGCCGAGGGCCAGCGGCAAGGCCGGCCGATGTTGGACATCGCCCGCGAAATCGAAGCCGATTACAAAACCAACATGCAGGCCCTGGGCGTGCGGAACATCTCCGCGTTCCCCAGGGCGACGGAGTTCATGGCCGAAATCGTCGCCCTCGTGCAGCGGCTGATCGACAACAATGCCGCCTACGCCGTGCCCGCGGCCGCCGAGACCGACGCGCGGGACGTCTACTTCGACCACACCGCCAAGGCCGACTACGGCAAACTTTCCAACCGCAAAAGCGAGGACCAGCAGACCGGCACCCGCGCGGTGGCTGGCGAAAACCGCCGGCACCCCGCCGACTTCGCGTTGTGGAAGGCGTCCGCGCCCGGCGAACCGTCCTGGCCAAGCCCGTGGGGCGCGGGCAGGCCGGGGTGGCACATCGAGTGCTCAGCCATGAGCTTGAAACTGCTCGGTGACACGTTCGACATTCACGGCGGCGGCATGGACCTGGTGTTTCCGCACCACGAAAACGAGATCGCCCAAAGCGAATCCGCCACCGGAAAACCCTTCGCGAAATACTGGATGCACAACGGCCTGACGCGAGTGGCCACCAAACTGCCCGGCGGCGAAGTGAAGGCCGAAAAAATGTCCAAAAGCCTCGGAAACATTCGCACAATCACCAGCCTGCTGGAGAATTTTGACCCGCAGACCATCCGCTATTTCGTGCTCTCGACGCACTACCGCCGCCCGCTGGATTTCAGCGACGAACAACTGGCCGCCTCGGGCAAGGCGCTGGACAACTTCCACCGCCTGCTCGACGACGTGCACCGGATGACCGGCGAAGACCCGTACGGAGTCGATCCGTGGCGATTCACGCCGGGCACCGACCAGAAACCGCTGCTGGTGGGCTTCGCCCCCGGTGTCGCCGACGCGCTGGAGTCCGCCGGTCTGAGTCAAACCGACCTGCACGCGCTGGGCGAATTCAAAACCATCGTCGCCCAGTTTTTCGAATCCATGGACGACGATTTCAACACCGCCGCCGCCATCGCCGCCCTGCACGAATTGGCCTCGGCGACGACACGATTCGCCGCCAACACCCAACCGTCGGCGCCGCCGACGGCGGACCACGCCGACCCCGACCTGTTGAAAGAACTCCTGCTGGGCATGGGCCAGACGATCGTCCGTCTGGCGAGACTGCTGGGCCTGCTGGAAACCCGCCCCGCGCCGAAGGCGTCCGCCGGCATCACGGACGAAGAAATCGCCGCCCAGGTCGAAGAACGAAAGGCCGCGAAAACATCCAAAAACTTCGCCCGCGCCGACGAAATCCGTCAGCAGTTGGCGGCCATGGGCATCACCCTCGAAGACACGCCCGGCGGGACGGTCTGGCGAAGGTCGTGATTCGTTATCGGGGAAAATTTGATGCGATTTCCCTGCCGCCGGTGCCACCTTGGATGTCACCGGTCGGTGACAGCCTATTGACACCGGGCCGGCGGGGTGGCACATTTTGGGGGTATGCGGACAGGTTTTACACTACAGGTTGGATGTGCACCGCGGACTGGATTTACGCTGTTGGAGTCGTTGATGGTCGTGGCGGTGGTGGGGATATTGTCGGCCGTGATGATGCCGAGTTTGGCTGGGGCGCGGGCGGCGGCGAAGATGGCGGCCTGTGCGGTGCAGGTGCATCAGGTCGGCGTGGGGTTGGCGAGTTACACCGCCGATGCCCGACACCGTTGGCCGCCGTTCCTGTTCAGCGAATCGAGCCGCCCGAATCTGCCGCTTTCGGGTCACTACGGCGGCGAGGGGCCGGAGTCGGCGGGCCGCAAAGGCGACCGCGACGTG
>Ga0123353_10003483_pt1 | contig 19894 bp, 16 predicted proteins | sample TergutLab28metaG_3_FD_92763 | JGI IMG/M metagenome (GOLD analysis project Ga0123353, IMG submission 92763) | Labiotermes labralis P3 segment gut microbial communities from Petit-Saut dam, French Guiana - Lab288 P3 | ecosystem: Host-associated > Arthropoda: Insects > Digestive system > Gut ... | reverse complement strand
CGTTTGCGTTTCAATATGGAACCGCGCGATTATGACGAGCGTACCTGTATCGTCGTGGTCAACATCAATTCCTCGCAAGTGGGGTTGGTTGTCGATACGGTCAACGAAGTGCGCAACATCAACGACGATCAGATTTCCCCGCCGCCGCGAACGGCCGGTGCCTCCAGTGCCCAGTACATTCAAGGCATGGGCAAGGTCGGCGAAGAAGTCATCATCCTGCTCGAAGGCCAGCGTCTGCTGTACGAACAGGAAATGGCCGCGCTAAGTTTCTAATTGCGAATGCAAAACGAAACAGGGCGGTCACACCATAACCGCCGTTAAGACAACTCCGCTGTCGTGGAAACATGGTGGAAACATGGTGTTTGTCTCCTGAAGAACGGTACGCCCCGGTTTGTCGCCGAGCGTACCGTTTTTTCAGTGCGCTCGGCATTGCGAAACTTTCGTTATAAACATCATAATCCGAAAAAAATATTCATGTTACCCAATCTTACAGTCCGAATAATAGATTAGGGAGGTTTTTGCCGCCTTTATACTTTTGTGCGTATATCAATCTGCTATTTCTCGTCACGCCAATGGACAATCAGCAAATTAAAATCCGAATCGGCCTAGCTTGTGCGGGGTTTCTCGTCGCAACCGTGATTCTGGTCATGCTTTTTGGCGGTGGGAAAATGCCGACAATATTCAATTCGGATTACGAGATTTACGTACTGTTAAAACAAGCCCCGATGCTCAACGAAAATTCGCCGGTTTATAAGAATGGCGTCGAAATCGGGCGGGTCACCCGTGTGGAACTGGTCAATGACGACCGTGAAGTGAAAATTACGGTGCGAATCAGAAATAACGTCAAACTCTACACCGACGAAGAGTGCAACCTGAGCCTGAACCTGTTGGGGCAATCGACGCTGAATTTCATGCCCATGACCGGTGAGCCATTGCCGGGAACACCTGAGCCGAAAGTGCTTGAGCCTAAAAGCACGATTAACGGAGTCACGCCCATCGACATTGCAAAGATGGCGGATAGTCTGCAAAACGACGCCACGAAGGCACTCCGCAGCATGTCCAGTGTTGCGGATCAAGTACAAAAATCCTTCGTGATCATCAACCAAATTCTCGGATCACCGGAAGATGTGGTCTTAAAGCAGAAGCGGCTCGAAGAGATGGTTGACAATTTGGCAAAAACAATGACTGCGGTCAACGGCGTTTTAGGAGGAGTCGATAAACTGGTCAACAATCCGGACATCCAGGAAGGCATCCTGGCATCGTCCAGGGAATTGCCCGGCATCATCGACGAAGGCAAAAAACTCATCGTCACCATCAACGGAATGACGGACAGCTTCAAATCGATGCTCAAGCAGGTGGACCTCACCATCGGCAAAGTCGATAAAAACCTCGAGAACTTCACGACATTCACCGAAGCCCTCGGCGACAACGGCCCGCAATTTCTCGAAGCATTGGCTTCGGCGGCGGAAGAGTTTGACGGAAGCATGGAACAATTGTACGCATTCACCCGGTCGCTCAACAACCCCGATGGTTCCGTCGGTCAGCTGCTCAACGACCCGGAATTTTTCCAGATGCTCAAAAGCACAGTCAAAAAAACCGAGCAAACATCCAAAAACATCGAACGCATCACCATGCAGCTGCAGCCGATTTTGCAGGATGTCAACGTTTTTACCGACAAGATCGCCCGCCAGCCGGGGCTGTTGGGGTTGAAAGGCATGATCGACAGAAGTCCGCCGACGAAAGGTATTCCCGATGCGTATTCCTATCCCTGGCAATACGGCCGCAACAACGGCATTCCGCACCAACAATCGGAACGCATGCAGTTGCTTCGTCCGAAATCCTGGCCGCATGGAATGCCGCAATACCGCAACGAACCGGTACCGCAACAAAACCGCTACGCCTCGCAGGTGATTGATCTGCCTGATTCGCCCTACGATGACGTGGGGTATTACGATTATCCCGCATCAACGGAAATGTATTATGCCCCCTCGCAGCCTGAACCGGTTGCTTACCCCTTGAGTTACCAAACGCCGCAGATTGCGCCGCCCAATCGGGTAGTCATCGTGCCGATGCAGGTCGAGAGGCTTCAGACTTCAGACTTCAGACTTCAGAAAGAAACAAGGGGCGTGGGACGCGGGACGCGGGATGAGGAAGTCCTCACCCCTCACCCCTCACCCCTCACCCCTCACCTCAACACCTTGACGCTGGAAATTGATTTCACGCCGGAAGCGTCCAGTTCGCCGGTTCGTCTGGCATCGGGGAATGCTTTATCTCCGCCGCCCATTACCCAACCGATTCAAAGAAAAACGGAACAGACCGCCCCGACGGTGGTTCAAACTTCGGGAACAATTTCTGCAAAATCCAAAACGGGTTCCGAGTTCAATATTCCGAATTTCGCGCCGGTGTTTTGAGTTTCCTGTGAAGCCTATGGTTCACAGGAGACAAAATCCCAGTCAAACGATTGATCGGGATGGATTGTCAACAGCCTGAATCCAAACGGGTTTCCATCGAAATTCCGGCTGGTTGTTTCGCCGTTCAGAAGGGTGATTTGCTCGTGGTTGCGTTGAGCGGTTCATCGGCTAATCCTATGGTGGCATTCCAAAAAGCAAGCGTTGCAACGAAAAGCAAAATCGAGATGCAGAATGCCATGTGAGGATTCAATCGTCTGGAAATCATCTTAACAACCTCGTTTCTTTTCATTTGGGGACAGCGAGAACTTTATGGTTTAAAACTATTACGAATCACCACCGGAACCCATTTCTCCCGAAATCACGGGAAACCGGAAGAATGATCGTGGCGACAAATTGTAGTCGGCGATGTGAAAGCCGGGCGCACTTTTTTCACGCTTCCATTGGCTGCGATGCCAGGGTTGAAAGAATCGTTCCAGCCAGGCTGACAGTTGCTCATTCGTATGATTGGTGAATTTTTCTTCGAGCCGAACAAGAATCTCCGCTTGCGACAATTGGTCGCGCGCGAAAAAACCTTCGATCGCGTTGAGTATCTCATAAGGCATGAGGTCGTCTTCGTCCGTTTGCAATGCCAGTGTGCCATCAGAGCAATGTTTGGGTGGTCGCAGTTCCGCCGTCGGTTTTTGCTCATTGATGACTTTGAGTTCCGGTAATGACAAGCGTTGTTCGGATGTCAATGTTGCGCCATTTTGTTCCATCCAGCGCAGCCAGTTTCGCAAAAAGTGCTTGTCGATACCGGAAAGCGGTGCCAGTCCCCCGCAGGTGTCGCCGTCCATCGTCGTATAGCCGACCGCCGCTTCGGAACGGTTGCCCGTCGAAAGTAGCAGTGAACCGGACAGGTTGGCCAGCATCCACACACCCGGTACGCGCACGCGAGCCTGGATGTTCTGCAATGGAATATCGTCTGTTTCCCACGTGAGCGGTCGCCCGATTTGTTGCTCGACCATTTGCGTGTATGCCTGCACGATCGGCTCGACGTCGAATTCGTAAAACGTCGCACTGATCGCCTTGGCGAGAGTTCTTGCAGCGTGATACGTCGTGTCCGAACTGTTCTGCGTGCGCTGGTACACGGTCGTCAGCAACTTCGTCATGATGTCATTGACAGACTTGGCCTTATCAATATTTTTGACATCCCGATAACGCGCGATAAAACCGTCCAGCCCCAACTCATGCACGGCGAATTGCACACCAAGCCAAACGAGCGTCGCAATCGCAGCGGAATCCGCTCCGCCGCTGAGCGAAAGCGTCAGTCCGCCTGCACGGGTTTTTCGCATGTAGTCCAGCATTCCAAGCGAAATAACATGCGCAAAATCATCGAAAGGTTCGTCATCAGGTATGTCATTGGTTTGACCGTCCGTTTTGTCTGCAACAGCCATTTGTATATCGGCGAACGAAAATCTTTTCGTTTGCGCAAGAACTTCACCACGTGAAATGACGAACGCACTGCCGTCGTAAATCATGCCGCACGATTCAACACCGAGTTGGTTGGCGGTAATATATGCGGCATTGAGCGTCATGGATCGTTGTTGCAAAAAATGTCGCCGCTTAGGGAATTTTTCCAATTGACAGCACGAAACCGACGGATTGATGACAATCGCACAGTTTCGCTCAGGCACAAGCAGCGTTTCAACAATATTGTCGTCTGGCAAATCGCAAAACTCAACACCGAGCCGCACACCATCGAACATGAACGTCAAATCGCCGACGGGAAACGATTGCCCGTTCAACTCAAGTTCAAATCGCGAATGCACCGGCCACGGGGAAAACCACCTTGCATCGTAATTTGTCCCGGAAAAACCGGCGTGTTGTTTGCAGATAAAACCAAGCAAATCGCCATCCGCAACAACAGCCACGGCGTTGAACGTCGAACCGCCTACACGTAGTGGCAACCCCAGCGTCGTGACAAGCCCCCGCGTTTCCGGTAACAAATCAAAAAGCGATTGTAGCGACTTGTCCCAGGTTTCGCGATGAAGAAACATGTCTTCGCAACCATAGCCTGAAATTGCAAGCTCCGGCAAAGCCAACACATGGACGCCCTTGTCCCGTGCAATGGACATGGCCCGGCGGATACGGTCGGCATTCCCCCGCCAGTCAAGCGGCGTTTGATTCAATGACGCAACGGCCAAGGTGAACGTCGTCATGTTGTTACCACTCCATGATTTTGCATGTTGGGCATCCGTTGAATCCCCATTGATCCTGTCAATAACTGCAACACTGTTTGATCGTCGCAATCACTTGGTCTAGTTGTTCCCGTGTCAAATCGGAACCATTGGGAAGACACAAACCGTTTTGAAAAAGTGACTCGGAAATATCACCGCCACGATGTCGGCAATGGGTAAAAACCGGCTGCAAATGCATGGGTTTCCAAACGGGACGGGATTCGATATTCTTTGCTTCCAGTGCCAAGCGAACATCTTCGCGGTTCACGCCGGTACTCCGGCCAAACAACGTTGTGCCGAACTTCGCAGGATCAATCGTCAGGACGGTCAACCATCGGGTCGAAAAGAACCCTTGCGGTTCCGGCATGAATTCAACGCCCGGCAAATCGCCAAGATGCTTCTTATAGTAGTCGAAGTTGGCCCGACGTGCGGCGACACGTTCGTCAAGCGTGAGCAATTGCCCGCGTCCAACAGCGGCACACAGGTTGCTCATGCGATAATTATAACCGATCTCGGAATGCTGGTAATGCGGTGCGGGATCGCGCGATTGCGTTGCCCAGAAGCGGACTTTTTTAGCCCACTCCTCGTTGTCCGTGACAAGCATCCCGCCGCCGCTCGACGTGATGATCTTGTTTCCGTTGAACGAAAAAATCCCGATTTTGCCGAATGTTCCCGCGTTGTTGCCTTTGTATTTCGCTCCGAGGGCTTCGGCGGCGTCTTCCAGAATCGGCACGTCATATTTTTGACAGATTTCGACAATCGCATCATATTCGGCACATTGGCCGTACAAATCGACGGGAATCACAGCCTTGGGAAGTTTGTTTTTCTTCGCACATTCGGCCAGTTCATCCGCCAGAAGTTGCGGATTCATGTTCCAGGTTGCACGATTGGAATCCATGAAAACAGGCATTGCACCGACATAAGTGACGGGGTTGGCCGACGCGGAAAACGTCAACGATGAAACGATCACCTCATCGCCGGGACCAACGCCCAACAATTTCAGACCAAGATGAATCGCCGCCGTTCCGCTGGAAAGCGCGACGGCGTGCCGGTACTCCGGACAAACAACACTTGCACTGACTTTGGCGGCAAATTCCCGTTCAAAAGCATCGACATGTGGTCCCAACGGTGCGATCCAATTGGAATCGAACGCGTCGAGAAGATACTCGCGTTCTTTGGGGGACATGACGTGCGGAGCAGAAAGCCAAATACGATTTTGCATATTCGTAGAAAATGATGTTATTGCGGAATTTCAATGAGCGTATCACATTTGGAAAACGCCCGGCCGACTGCGAAATGAAAAAACTGTTCGTCGGGTTGGTTTTGTTGAAGCCAACACAAAATTGCGGCGGGAATATTCGCACCTGCCATCTGGGAAAACGGGTAACCACCTCCGAAACGCGGATTCAGTTCCAGCACATAATATGCACCGTCTTTTTCAAATACGTCGCAGTCCAGATTGGCGATATGTTGAAGTGCCGTTCCCAAAGTTTGGCCGATGTTTGTCAATTCCGCGTTGGAAACCGTCACGGCCTTGTCCGTTTCACCCGCCCGCATGGCCAGTTTTTGTTTGGTGATCGTTGCAACATACTGTCCGCTCAAATCATTGACGACATCAAGCCCAAACTCCGGCCCGTTGATTTTTTCCTGGATCAAAACCGCGTGTTCCATGTCCTCCCGACTCGCACGATTCAAAATGGAACGCTGGATTTTGGAAAGCGTCAACGGATATGCCAACTCAAGCTCTTTGCGATCCTCCACAAATTCCACGCCGATGGAACCGGAACCCCAACGCGGCTTGACGACGAGCGGAAAAACAAGTTCGCTGATTTCCACGGCATTTAAGGCCGTGTCAAGCGACTTGTAAGTTTTCGGTGTCTGCAACCTGATTTTGCGGAGGAATTGCACCGTTTTCCATTTGTCAAAGCAGATATCGATGACACCCGGTTCGGAAACGATCGGTACGATTCCCCGTTCAAGAAATCGCGACCTGGCGGCGGAAAGCACCGGCAGGTCAAGATCGTTCAGCGGAATGACAGCCTTGATGTCGTGTTTGCGGCAAATCTCCAGCAGGCGGTCAATGTAATCGTCGGCGTAAACTTCCGGCACAAGTTCCGCCGCGTCCGCTTCGACCATGGCCGGGGCTTGCAGACTCATGTCGGCGGCGACGACTTTCGCGGAACCCTTCAAGGCTTCCCGAAAAAAACGGATCAAATAATTCCGCCTGCCGGCGCAGGAAAAAAGAATGTTCATATTCGTGGGGAATGGTTGATATGTTGGTCACCAAAGGCTTGTTTCATGGATTGTCGAAATTCAATCCCAAAACCAGTGTTGTTCTTCCGAATTCCTTTCGTTCGTCAATCACTTTGGCACCAAATCCCAATTGATAAACTGCCAGCAATTGCTTGTTTGTGCTCCAAGTGCTTGTCTCAAAAGACTTCATGTTCTGGGATTTGCACCAAGCCAGGAGTTCTGAAACAAGAATGATCCCGACTCCCTGGGCACGAGCCGACGGATCGACGGCCATCCAGGTGGCAAATGCCTTTTGGGTTTCATGGTCATTACAGTAAAACATCGCTATTCCGAGAATGTTTTTATTTTCATCGAAAGCGGCGAATATTTCACCTTGGCGTTCCAGTTTATTGACGTATTCGTCAATGTCAACACCCCGGTCAACCAAAGGCGGAACAAAATACCGATCCTGTTCCTTTACGAAGCGGAGGACGTCGGCCTTGGTGAATTCCGTGTTGTCTTTCGTATAGCGGACGATTTTAACCGGGGAATTGTCAGGCTCGTCCGATGCCGCGTTTGCATTTCCCAGCAGTGCCGCCAGATCGGCAACCGTTTGACAGGTAGTCAATCGTTTCGGGGAAATTTTCATATCGAATTCCCTCTCAGCCATGGCAATAAATCCCAACGTCGTCATGGAATCCCAAAGGGTTTCCGATAACACGGTTTCCGGCGTCGTCGTACCCGAAGGTTCATTCAAGAGGAAATCCAATTCCTCACAAAATTCGTCAATTTGCATGTCATGTCCTTTCATCAAATTTTTAAAGAATAGCAAAGTCGGCGTCAGTTCAGTTTTTTATCGAAGACCTCCACTAAAATCAAACAAACCGTCCAATCTTTTTACCGACAACAATATAAAATCGACAAAATTGTTCGTTTTTTAAGTATTCCACCATACCGTAAAATGCCTTGCCGTTATAAATTCGATCCAGTACGACTCCCTGGGAGCAATAAACTCTCTCCTTTAGCACAACCGCAGATGTTCAACCGGGGGCTGAATATCAACAGAGGGGATTGATTAAACTTCAGCATCATTATCATTTCCCAAGTCATTCGGTTGTCCATGCAGGGGAATGTTTTGAGGTTTTAATGTTTTGTCCGAATAGATGTTTTTTTGGAATACGGCCACATGGATTGTTGCATAGATCAAATAAAGATCGAACCAAAAACCGATTCGTTCCACATATTCCACATCATAAACGATTCGTTTATCCCAAGGGGCGTTGTTGCGAACCTTGACTTGTGCATATCCCGAAATACCCGGACGAACGAGAAAACGTTTTTTTTGGGTTTCATCATATTCTTCATACTTGTACGGATGGTACGGTACCGGTGGCCTCGGTCCGATAAAACTCATTTCACCTTTCAAGACATTGAACAATTGTGGGAGTTCATCAAGACTTGTTTTGCGAAGCAAGCGTCCGATCTTCGTAATTCTCGGATCTTTTTCGCCCGTTCTCAGACCGGTTCCCATCGTGATGGCGTGATCGACCATGGTTCGAAATTTACATATTTTGAAAACCTTTCCGTTTTTGCCAAGTCGTTCCTGCATGAAAAAAACCGGGCCGCTGGAAGACAGCTTGATCCCGATTGCAAACACGAGGAACAAGGGCGTAAAGAGCACCAACAGGAGCAATGCCAAAACAAAATCGAAAACCGGTTTGCATAAAATATAGAATCTCATGTGAAAAAATCACTCCGCATTGGGTGCCCGCGAGGGTTGTCTCCACACTCCCTCGCTTCTCATGGCCGGGTGAAAAAGTCCTGCCGCACTGAACAGACAAGGCAATCCGCCGGTGTGTAAAAACAAGATATTTTTCGATTGGATATTGTTGTTCTTCAGGTACTGGACCATCCCCCAAAAAGCCTTTCCGGTATAAGTCGGATCCAACACGATGGAATCGGAGTTAAAAACACCGGCAATTTGTCGTATCACCGGTTGCGAAATTTTGCCGTATCCGCCGCAGAGATAATCATCGGTCACATGGATGTGATCGGAGCAGTCCCCAATGGTCACATCAAAAAAAGGCCGATACTCTTCAAGGCATTCCCGGATCACCGACACCGCCCGTTCCACCTTGCGTGCAACGCTGATTCCGATGATTTTCACCTGTTTTCTGCCAAAATGATTTCCTAGAATCAAACCCGCCTGCGTTGTTCCGGTTCCCGATGCGTGAAAAATGTAATCCCAGGATAATCCCAAACTTGCCGATTGTTCCTGAATTTCCCGCCAGGCCTCGACATAGGCATGAGTTCCGAGCGGCGAATGCCCGCCTCCGGGAATGAAATAAGGATTTTTCCCCTCGCGGCGAAGAGATTCCAGCGTCCGGTCGATTGTGTCTTTGACGTCGTTGACATCGGCGACAATCGTTCTGGCATTGGCCAATCGGTAAAAAATGCTGTTTCCGGTCAACGTTTCCTGCCTTCCGGAGTATTCCAGGATCAGAATACACTTCATGCCGAACCGACAGGCCGCCGCCGCGACGATTCTGCAATGATTCGATTGCTTCGAACCGTAAGTCACCAGGCAGTCGCTGTTGTTCCGCAGGGCGTCGGCGAGGAAAAACTCCATCTTCCGGGCCTTGTTACCACCGAGCGCAAAATCCGTCAGGTCATCTCTCTTGATAAAAAGATGATTGTCACATTGATATTTCATGCGTTCCAAAGGAGTTGGTAATCGTAATAACGGATATTTTTCACAAGGTGCGATCATTGATCCTCGGATTTCTTTTCATGTTAGGTCTCGCAAAAAAATAGCATGATCATTTTCATCAGAGCCGCGTGTGTCAACGAGCGGAATGACCGCTCCGTTACCGTCGCGGTTCTGATTCTTTGAACAACTTGTTTTTTCGCGACTCCTTAGTGCTGCTCAATCTTTTTTCGAATTTCAGCTTCATCCACATTCAGTACACTCCACATTCAGTACACGTACAACATCAGAAATATCGGCATTTTTGAGTACGACTTCCTTGGCGGCGTACCACTTGACAAATTCCTTCCTATCTTCCTCCGGGGCAACCAAAACTTCCTCCGCATCCGGTTCGACTTCGGGTACGGGCACTGGAATATTTTTCCGTCTGAGAAGTTCGCAATATTCCTGGTAATACGCCTCCCAAAGCATGGGGGGTTGAAAATCGCGGATAATCCGCTTGCGTCCATTAAGGCCATGCTTGAATCTCAGTTTGGGATCATCCAGATATTTCAAAACGGCATCCGCCATGGCGACGGTGTCTTTCATCGGTACGATGAATCCCGTTTCTCCGTCGGCAACTGCATCGACGACACCGGTTGCGTTGAATCCGACAGTTGGAACCCCCATGGCCGCCGCCTCCAGTACGACATTGGGAAAACCCTCGCGGTAGGAAGGAAAAACAAGCACATCAAACAAATTATATAAGGGTATGACGTTATCGCAACGGCCGGTCAAAATCACGTTGGGATTTTGTTTCATCCACTCAAAATTTTCCCGGTTGATCGGGTCGCCGGTTTCTTCTTTTCCCACAATCAACAATCGCGCTTGAGGATAACGATGAAGGACGATCTTGAAAACTTCAATCAGTTCTGCAATTCCCTTGTCTTTGACGATCCGTCCGACGTACCCGATGACGGGAGCACCGTGGGAGATGGCATATTGATCGCGAATGGTTGCTGCGGCAAGCATGTTTTCAGGATTGATGGAATACCGTAAGCAATCAACGCCTTTGGAAGAACCATGTCCCAAAACGGTCAGCTTTTCCATCGAGGCAAATTTTCCCTCCGACATTTTATGGCGGATACTGTCGCTGTTGCACAGGATTCGCATTGCACAAAGGCATGTGATTTTTTCCGCAATCCGCAGAATCACGAATTTCATGCCTTGACAGGTTTCCAGACGCAGCCCCCGTTGCTGAAAAACACGAATCGGAACCCTGCACAACCAGGCACATATCATTCCCAGCAAACCCGCTTTGGGCGTACTTGCATTGACGATTGTCGGCTTGATTTTTCTCACCAGGCGAAATAAACGCCATAGAGAAACAATGTCATGAGAGGGTTGCATTTCACGCTGCATCGGAATTTCATAAAATTCAACCCGGTCGTTTTCGGCGGTTTGACGTATTCGGTCACCGGGTGCGGAACAAATCACCGGTTCAAATCCGCGAGCTTTCAAATAGGCCAGTTGACCGCTAAGGAAACGGGTCGTTGGCGGTGCAGTCACAATAAAAAGAATACGCATGGCAACGAATGGATTTCTTTTAATGGCGAACGAATCGTATGAAACGATGTTGGCAATTCTTTCAGTTAAGTGAGCGAATGACTTTCGCAGGTACGCCGACTGCCAGGGATTTTTCCGGAATACTGCGATTGACGACGCTTCCGGCTCCAATAACCGAGTGCGATCCGATCTGAACACCGGCCAGAATTCTCGCTCCTGCTCCTATCCAAACGTCATCTCCGATAACGACACTTTCCATAAGGCAAGGGGCATTCTTAATCAATCCGGGTTGACGATAGTCGTGATTGGTCGTCATAATGGTGACATTATGCGCAATGGCCACCTCATCGCCAACGGTCAATCCTCCGGTTGCGTCAATATAACATAATTCGTGAATGGAAACATGATTGCCAACGTTCATTTTTTCCGGGGCAAATATATAAACGCCGTCAAAAACGGCAATATTGTCTCCCGCTTTTTCCAGGAGGGTTCTTAACAAAACGTATCTCAGCACAATTCCAAGTTTTGTTGGTACATACCTGAGGCAAACAAAGCAAAACATTCTGATTCGCCGCGGCAACAAACGCGCAATGCTGCTGATCAAAAGAACCGCAGGCCTGATCTTGAAATAAATGTCACGTCCCCGCATGGTCATTCTCCAAAGGCATTCTTTGTGAATCAAAATCCATAAACATTCACTAAAGTTTCAAACTTGCACCAAACAAATATCCTGTTGAATGCAATCAGACCTCTCTTGTGTAATACTTTGCAAATGCTCATAAAATTCACATTGTCCCGCTGATAAACTAACAATAGAATAACAATTGCAAGCTTATTTCAGGATAGCTTTTCAAATATCGCTCCGTATTCGTTCAACATTCGTGTCAGGTTGTAGTTAACCTGGGCCCGTTCCAGTCCAGCGGCGGCAAACTGTTTTTGTAATGCAGGAGATTGATAAAGATAAATCACCGCTTTCGCAAGGACATTGGGTGAGCGGGATGGTACAAGCATGCCCGTTTTGCCGTCCACAATCACATCGGGATTTCCTCCGACGTTCGTTGCAATGATCGGAAGGCTGGAAAACATGGCTTCAATGGCCGCCGTGGATGTCGCTTCCGAAAGGCTGGGTAAAACAAAAACGTCAAAAACCTTATGCCAGGCGGCAACAGACCGGCTGAGCCCCGCGAAAATCACCTTGTCCGAAAGGTCGAGAGAGTTCACAGTCTTTTGGAGTGAACCGTTCATCCTGTCCTCTCCGACAAGAACGAGAACGGCTTCCGGGATGGTACGAAGAATTTCAGGCATGGCACGGATGAGAAATTCATACCCTTTCATGGGATACAGGCGTCCGATGCTTCCCACGATAAAACTACCGTCGGGAATCTGAAAATCGCGTCTTATACGTATGGCCTGCTGCTCCACATCGTCCGGTATGTCAAAGTCGATCCCATTGGGAATGACAATGACTTTTTTGGGGGAAAGCCGCACCCGGTTGAGGAGAAAGTCCGCACCCGCCTGCGAATTACTGATGTAAAGGTCGGGAAAAAAACGGGTCAGACGCTCAATCCACATATAAGAATTTCCGCCAATATCGCCACAGTTCCTTTGACCGCAGATCAATTTGAACGGATGACGCGTGGACCATTTGCACATTTTGGCCGCCAGTGAAGACCGTTGCCCATAAGTAAAAACAATGTCCGGCAACCAGCTTTTAACGGCCTTTCTCAGACAAAAAAAAGCCTTGAACGAGAATCTCGTCCGTGGTGCATTGAGATGCTCCACTGTAATACCTGCCTTTGCAAAATCCTCCGAGAGATAACTTGGATCAACCAATGAGACGATTTTCATGTCAAAACGTTCGGTGGAATATGCGGGAATCGAATACATGAGCATTCTTTCCGCCCCACCGATGGCACTCGAAGCGATCACATGCATGATTTTGATCTTTTTCATGATCTCAATCCCTTTGATGTCCGTATTTTCAAGTTAAGCTGATCTCTTTCCGCTTGACGTTTCTTCATGGAGTATTATAAGGAGGTGATGAATGATTGGCAAGTGAATCCAGGCGATGATTATGCATCGAAAAAAGCAGCAGGCAATAAAATAAAGGAAAAAATGTGTATTTGAGACGAAATACCAAGCCCAAATTTGAAACCGCAAAAGAGGAGGCAACCCAAGACAATCCAAAGGCAATGGCACATTGCCAAAACATCAATCGGTATTCTCTTTTTATTCCGCTCAATATATTTCGAAGTATCTGCCAACTCATCAGCAACCAAATAATATTCTCACAGGATGCAAATAATGCCGAAGAGTTATGGCTGTCGAAAAACAAGGGACGATACAGGAAAGCAAACATTTTAGAGGGTTGTGATGAACTGGACATATCAATGGAGCTCTCTTGTCCTTGATTTTTCGCTTCTTTGTTCTCCATAAATTCGTCAAAGCTGTCATCTTCATTCCAGCCGATGCGTTCGCTTATCGAAGGCATTAAAACAATCAACAAAACTGTGACCAGTATACCGACACTCATTTTAAGGATACCGGAAGTATTCTTTCCAAAGAGAAAAGTGACAAAAACAAAGCCGCATATCATGATAATCGGAACCGGAAGACGAATCAAAGCCGACAAAACGGTTGCCAACACAAACAAACCCCATTTATGTTTCAGAAAAGAGTAGATCATAGCCGCGTTTGCGGCAAAAATCACCGCGTCCTTGCCGATAAAACTTGTCCATTTATGAGAACCGGGAAGAAAGAGTAAAAAAAGCATCCAGTAAATCATGGATCGGTTGGGGGCGTGTTCGAGCAAAATCCTGAGGAGAAAATAATAACCGAAAAGCCCTGCCAATGCATAAACAATGTGGCAACCCAAATAGGAAAGATTCAAAAAATTGACCAACGGCCAGGTCAAAAAGACGATAAAATGCGTTCCTTGATTAAAAGTGGCAAACAAATTGGCGGCATCCAGCGTTGAAGCTCTGCTAAAATAGAGACGTGCGTCGGTACCGCCAAGGGAATTCAAATATGCACTAATAAAATGAAACGCTCCCAAGACTATGAACAAGTGAAATATTTTTTTGTTATTCAGCAAACAGGCAAGAAAAACCGTGCATACCAGGTAGAGTAATACGGCAAAGCAATCTGAGACATGAAAAATCATTTCTGTCGGCATACCGGACCTCGCTGTTACTTGTGATGATTCTGGGACAATGGTCTAATTGTATCGCAACCAAATTTGAGCTTGTTTGGTGAATCGCCTGACACGCCGATATTCAAATCAACCGCGATGATACATGGATAAACAATGACATTGTTGAGGACAAATAAAAATCCGTACCACATAATATCGCATCTATTGTCCATTTCAACAACGGGTCGGATATTTGATTGGCTATTCGGCATGAGGTTGACTTTTGTTAAATTTCTTGATCACGATATTCTTCAAGCTGTGTTTCACTTCATTCTGTAAAACAAATTTCCAACAAAGAAACAAATAAACGCATGCGACACAGAAAGAGGCAAGCATCAGGGTCGTAAAAAACAACAACCGGATGACGAACGGCCATTTCAACGAGTAAAAGCAGGTTGTCAATGTGAAGGAAATATCCAAGGAGGGGAAACAACCCCGTGAAAATTCAAACAGCCAATCCATCAGGAAAAAAATACCGATGACGGATAAAATCACCAGCAATGGTTTCACATACACATTCCAGGTGTAATCCGCAAATCGAAAGCCAAATTGCCACGAAAATGAGAACGAAAGAAAAACAGCGTTCCCCAATATACGGGCGAATGTGATCAACACAGCCACTCCCGGCAATGACCAACCTCCATAGAATGTTCCCAGGAATGTTCCCAAAGCGACAACAACAACGATTCCACCCGAGCTCAGGGCTGAAGGAACAATGGAAAATTTTCCCCCGAGTGCCAAACGATAGTTCGTTGCTTGAATACCGGAAAAAACGATTCCTGTGACGATGATCGTCACAATCGTGCCCGTCCAGGCAAAAGTCTCTCCCAACCAGACCGTAACGATTTCACTTCCCAAAAGTGCAAAAACAACAATGATGGTACAACCTATGCACGCCGTGATCTCTCCCATCAGTATCGCCCAGCGTCCAAAATTTTTTCCCTTGTTTTCAACAAAGTCTTTACTCGCGACGGGAACGAGTGGTGCGGATACGTGCATCAGTATTGTGGTACAAAACGCGCTCAATACAACTGCCGGATAAAACGCAGCCACCATATCATGTCCAAGTGTTTTTCCAATAATCAATGTCGGTAATTGTATGGATAATCCCAAAAAGACCTGGTAAATCAAATTCAAAACACTGAATGAAAGCAATGACGGCATACGATCCCAACGAAGTGAATTCCAATGGAAAATAATGGAATTGCCGTGAATTCCGTATGCAAGAAGCGTCAATGAAATCAGTTGATAACTCGTTCCGGCAAATGTCGCTGCCGCCAAAATCAACAAAGACGGCGAAAAAAATGAATATCCCGCAAAAAGAACGGCGACTCGCACGACTTTGGAGATGCAATGTCTTATATTGCCGATGTCAAAGCGGTTGCTGCCTTGGATGATGGCGGAAAACGGAATCAGAAACAACGTACTCCAGAAGTCAAATGCAATGGCAAGGTACAGAATAAACAAGTCTCGTCGAACCGTTTCCGGTACGTCATAAAACGAAACAAACCAGGAGAAAGTACAAAGAAAACCAACCGCACCCGCAAATCCCAATCCGCCCAACAAGAATTGGGCAATACTGGAGAGTATTTGTAATTCTTTCCGATCTTTTGCGACAAGAGCATGAGAAAAAAAACGCAAAAGTGTCGGTTGCAACCCCATATTCAAAAAGGAAAACAAGGCAAGCGTGGAAATCGCAAGAGCGGAAATGCTGAAAAGTTCCTGCCCAAGATATTTCAGGTTCAACGGCAACGCAACAAGACCGGCAATCCCTGTAACAAACAGAGCCAGCCAGCCGCTCGCGACGTTTTTAATGAACTGCACTTTTGACGAAGACTTGGCCATTGTATCGCTTTGAATTGTCTTTAACATCCACCGCCAATTACAACCGGCCGTCAACGATTGTTTTGTCGATCAGGTTTTTCACATCATAAACCACACCATGCTCGCCGACGATGGAACGAATATTCAACGTCTTGAATTCGTTGTGAGCAACAGCCAACACCACCGCACTAAATCCCTTGTCGTTACTGCCGCCGGATGTACCGTCCAGTTGCGGCATAAGGGTCAAGCCGTACTCGTGTCGCACTTCGTCCGCATCTGCCCACGGATCAAAAATACTGACGTTCACATCGTAACTCTGCAAAGTACGAACGACGTCAACCACCTTCGTGTTACGCACATCCGGGCAATTCTCTTTGAACGTGATACCCAGGACAAGAATGTTCGCTCCCTTGACCGAAATGCCTTTTTTGATCATCAATTTGACAATTTGCGTCGCCACATATTCGCCCATATTGTCATTCATCCGGCGTCCGGCAAGAATAATTTCCGGGTGATAGCCGTACTGCTGTGCCTTTTGGGCAAGGTAATACGGATCAACTCCGATGCAGTGACCACCAACCAGTCCCGGTCGAAACGGCAGAAAATTCCATTTCGTCCCCGCCGCTTCCAGAACATCCAGCGTGTCAATCCCCAACAGGTTGAAAATCCGCGACAATTCGTTGACAAACGCGATATTGATGTCGCGCTGCGAGTTTTCGATCACCTTCGCCGCTTCGGCCACCTTGATCGAAGGAGCCAGATGCGTCCCCGCCGTGATGACGGAACGATACAGAGCATCCACCTTTTCACCGATTTCCGGCGTCGAACCCGAGGTGACTTTTTTGATCTTCTCGACCGTATGCTCTTTGTCACCGGGGTTAATGCGTTCTGGAGAATAACCGGCAAAGAAATCGACGTTGAACTTCAATCCGGAAACCTTTTCAACGACAGGAATGCAATCTTCTTCCGTGGCTCCGGGATAAACCGTGGATTCGTAAACAACGATCGCACCTTTGTCGATGACTTTGCCGACTGTTTCACTCGCTTTGATGAGCGGTGTCAAATCCGGGCGATTGTTCTTGTCAACCGGTGTTGGGACCGTCACGACGAAATAATCGCATTTCTTCAGCAGAGAAGAATCCGTTGTACAATATAAGCCGCACCGACCGGTTTCCAAGTCGTCCGGAGATTGGAGCAGTACGGATTGAAGCTGCTCGTTATCAACTTCCAATGTCGAATCGCAACCACCGTTAAGTTCGGTAACGCGATTTTCATTGATGTCGAAACCGATGACACGATACTTTGTCGCAAAGAGCCTCGCAAGAGGCAACCCAACGTAACCAAGACCAATGATGCCGATTCTCATGTTTTCCACTGGCAAGCCTTCAAATCAATAATAGGAAATGACATGCCTTCCCTGGCAGGAAAAATATTACGATCGGGTTAAATTATGAGGTTCTTCCGATACCAATCAATGGCCTTTTCCAAACCTTCGTTGAACATCACTTGAGGAGTATATCCGATTTTTTCTTTAGCCCGCCGAATATCTGCCAGCGAATGCATGACATCACCCGCTCGTTTCGGTTGATAAATGGCCGGAAGATCGGTTTCGAGTAATTCCCGGAGTTTGTTAAGAATCTGGTTCAGTGTCACGGATTCGTGACAGGCGATGTTGATCGGTCTGCCATCGCAATTCTTTACCGGGGCATGCGCTGCAAGCCAATTGGCGTGACAAACATTGTCGATATAACAAAAATCGCGACTCTGCACCCCGTCGCCAAATACCACCGGCGATTCTTTTTTCAAAAGTTTGGATACAAATGCGGGAATCACGGCGGCATACGCCCCAAACGGGTCCTGACGCGGACCAAAAACATTAAAATATCTCAGCGAAACGGTCTCCATACCAAATGCGTCACTATAGGCTTGCAGATAGGATTCACAAGCGACTTTACTGGCTGCGTAGGGACTAATCGGCAAAACCGGCATATCCTCTTGTTTCGGAGAAATCGGTTGATTTCCGTAAGCCGAACTGGAAGCGGCAAAAACGATTCGTTTGATTCCCTTTGCTCTCGCTGTTTCAAGTATATTTATTGTACCATTCACATTGACTTCATGACTGGTCACGGGATCATCGATACTTCGGGGAACAGACCCCAAGGCACCTTGATGAAAAATAGCATCACAACCATCCATTGAGGTGGAAACGTCATTTTTGTTGCGAATATCACCCTCAACAAGTGTGATTCTACCCAAAATTTCAGCAATATTTTCACGTTTACCAGTGGAAAAATTGTCCAGTACTACGACCTCATGGCCTTGTGAAAGCACAAAACGTGCAAGATTCGAACCGATAAAACCAGCTCCACCAGTAATCAAATATCTGGGCATTTCCAATTCACTCCTGAGACAAACAATTGAAATACATTTTTTGGAAATTATTTCACGGTAATTATACTTTTTTTTACTTAAATGGCAAGATAATAATATGTATTATTATCTTCATTTTTTGATTGACTTTTGTGGCAGAATAACATCATTACAAACAATACATTATTAATCACAACAGATTTCTTTTTGAGTAATCAAAAAGTGCGTAAAATACAAGCCGAATGATTCTTTACATTCGAATCATTGAAATTATAGCAATTGCATATTATCGTCAACTTATCGTCAACAAATAATTGCAATTCGCAGTGCCTTTTTAATTGAGCAAGAATCATGCCAAATAATCCCAAGTGAAAGCATCGGAAGCCATTCTCCGGGAAATTGGCCTTTTTGTTGAAGAAAGATCATTCCATTTTAGATTTCAATGACGTTACAGCTGATGCGACATAAATATTCAAGGACTGATTGGCAACGCTGAGAGTTAGACAGCCGAGAAGGGTAATTGCCCGGCATTTTTTCTTTGTGTGCCCTTTGTGAAAAGCTTTGTGAACTTTATGGTAAAAATATTATATGCGAAAAAAATAAAAATCAAGTGCTACAGCAAGGTTTTTTTATACAAAATTTTTCAATCTCATAACAAATTGTGGGGAGGTTCCCCCTTCAATAGGTCACAATATTGGGTATCATAATGTATGGTGCATTCTCGTTTTTTCTTGCCGGGGTTGGCAGTATATTCTCATAACGGGCGTTCAGGGCGCCCGGGTTAACGATTAATGCTATTATTGTACTTATTTACGCGAGAGTAAATTGATTTTTTAACAATTAACAAAACAACAGGAGAACGTCGTGAGCGATAAGAATTTTTACTTGACCGATGGTAACGAAGCCGCAGCCATGATCGCGCATCAGTGCAACGAAGTGATGGCGATTTACCCGATCACCCCGTCATCGAACATGGGTGAATGGGCCGACGAATGGGCGTCGCAGGGTCGCAAGAACATTTTCGGCATCGTGCCGCAGGTGGTCGAAATGCAAAGCGAAGCCGGTGCCGCCGGCGCAGTCCATGGTTCGTTGCAGGCCGGTGCTCTCACTTGTACGTTCACGGCGTCGCAGGGATTGCTGTTAATGATCCCGAACATGTTCAAAATCGCCGGGGAACTGACGCCGACCGTGTTCCACGTTTCCGCGAGAGCCGTCGCAGCACACGCTCTTTCGATTTTCGGCGAACACAGCGACGTTCTGGCCTGCCGCACGACCGGCTGGGCGTACCTCTGTGCCGTCGGCGTCCAGGACACGCACGACATGGCGATGATCGCTTACGCTTCGACCTACAAAGCCCGCGTTCCGTTCCTGCACTTCTTCGATGGCTTCCGCACCT
>Ga0123353_10003482_pt1 | contig 19897 bp, 1 predicted proteins | sample TergutLab28metaG_3_FD_92763 | JGI IMG/M metagenome (GOLD analysis project Ga0123353, IMG submission 92763) | Labiotermes labralis P3 segment gut microbial communities from Petit-Saut dam, French Guiana - Lab288 P3 | ecosystem: Host-associated > Arthropoda: Insects > Digestive system > Gut ... | reverse complement strand
CGTATCGTGTACTCGACATAGTCGCCCACTGTAACTCGAACCGGAGGCGAAGGCTCGCCGTTTACGGTCGTCCTGTCCGCAGTATCTATCGAACCCGGAATACCGACCGTGTCAAGGTCCGCCTCGTCCTGAGTATTCACGCCCGACACCCACTTGCGGAGCGCCGCGTCGTACCACTTCGCGTTCTCAAATGTGAGATATGCCGCGGTCGCCGGGGTGTCTGTTTCTCCGGTCCCGTCTTCGCCCGTTCCATCGTCCGTATCTTCTTCATCCACTCCATCTGTCCCCGTAGTAACCGCCGGCGCTTCGAACGTTATCTCTTCTGTCATGCCTTCGTCTTCGTAAACCGTGATCTTAAGAGTGCCGTCTTGATTGTCTTCTACAAGCACGAAGATAGTATATTTACTCGTCATAGCAATGTAGCCCGGATCTTTAGGCGCGTCTTCCGTGATCTCGTATTCGAACAACTTCCTCATGACGCCGTCTTCTTCGTCTAGCTCAAGATCGGCCAGCGAGTAATTGATCGGGTTGAATATGATATTGCCGTATATATCGCTCGCGCCTATAGTCACCGGATCTTCTTCGACATTGTTGACGTCCGTTACCGTGAAGAAGAATTGTACGGTTCTGATCAGACCGTCAACCGAAGTGAATTCGACCTCCTCGGTCAGACCCACGCGGCTGACGATACCCGCGTACTTCATGCCGTAGAGCGTCAGCGTGCCTGTCGCGTCGTACTCGTTCACGAATTCCCTGACGCTTCCCATGCTATATATGACTTCTGATTTCGCTGTACCATCGTTATTGTCTGTTACTTCGATAGTCACCCAGAATGCGTTTTGCGAGTACGTCCAGCCGCCTGTGTCGTTAACTGTCTGCTCTTCGCTTACCCTGAAGTAGTGCGTACCCGGTGCTAATCCGGTCAGTTCGATCGTAAAGGAGTCCTCGCCGGTAGTTGTAGCCGAAGCGGTCTTTCCGTCAGGCGTTACGAGCGTGTCGCTGCCAAGCCCGGTCACCTGTTCAGCATTAAACGTGAATACCTTGGTTGTGCTCGGTATGCCCTCAAGGGTTTTCGTTCCGGAAATCGAGGCGGACGCGCTGCCGGGCGAGTATTCGTTCGTGAATGTCGTGCTTCCGTTATTGTATGTAACTGTCGCTATCGCGGTGCCGTCACCGGCGTTAGTCACGGCGATGGTCGCCCAGAACGGATGAGAGTCGTACGTCCAGCCGCCTGAGCCTGTCCCTGTCTGGTCTTCACTGACCCTGAAGTAGTAAGTCCCCAGCGCCAGATTTTCGATGGTGATCGTGAAGGAACCCTCGCCGCTCCTGGCGATAGTTCCGCTCTTTCCGCCTGATGTCAGCGTGTTGCCGTTCGGTGTAGTTACCTGCACGGCATTGAATGTGAATTCCTTATCGGTACTTGCGATGCCGGTCAGCGCTTTAGTGCCTGTGATCTGGGCATTGATATTCCCGGGTGTGTATTTGTTCGTGAATGTCGGGGTCGCAGGCGTCGCAGGATCGTAGGTTGGCGCGGCGACACTTACCGTGCCGTCTCCGTTATCTTCGACTACCACCGTCGCGAGGACTTTTTGCGTGCTGTACGTAAAGCCGCTCGCGGTGCCGCCTGCTTCCGATAGCTCGAAGTAGTAAGTTTTCGGCACAAGGCCTGTTATCGTTATATTCCCGCTGCCCGCGCCGGTAATGCTTACCGTACCATTCAGGCCGCCCGCTACCGGTTGTCTGTTGGCGCCTGCCGAATCGACCTGCACCGCGTTGAACGTGAAGGCCACGTTTGTACTCGCGATGCCGTCAAGAACCTTGGTGACCGGGAACGTTACGGATCCAGACGTCATTTCGTATGTGTTCGTAAACGTCCTGGCGCCGTCGTTGTAGGTAACCACAGCTGTCGCCGTACCGTTAGTGTCGGTCACGACGACCGTCGCCCAGAAAGCGTTATCCGAGTATTCCCATCCGAGAGCCGGCCCGGCAGGAACACGCTCGCTGACCTTGAAGTAATATGTACCGGGATCAAGATCATAGATGTTGATCTTAAATTCGTCGGCTCCGTTTACGGTGCCGGATCCTGTCTTGCCGCCGGCGACAAGCACGTCGCCGTTCGGCGCCGTAACTTCTACAGCGTCAAAGGTGAATGGCTTCGTAGTGCCCGTAGCACCCGTGACAGCCTTGGCGCCTTCAAGTACCGCTGTTGCTGTACCGACTGTGTATTTGTTTTCAAATTTCGGCGGATTACCTGAAGCGAGAATCCAGCCGGCGCCTTCAGGAACACTCCACCCTTGCGGATCGTTAGGGCCGGGCTTTACTCTGGATATGTATTCTACGCTTGCTTCAAGTGCGCCATTGACGGAATTACTGCCAACAATGACCTTGATAAGGTATTCGGTATCGTCGGTCGCCCAGCCGCCGCCGCCTGCGCTGGTCTCGTGCATTATATAGTAGAATTCGCCCTCATTCGTCAGAGGTATCTCGTCAAATTCAACATACGCGCTGTTGTCCGTTACCGCCCCGTTGCTTTTCGTCTGGATCGGCGTGCTTGACTGTTTAGGATTCCTTGTGGCTTCGTCAACAGGACATTCATAGAGAGCGAACGAGAACTGTCCTGAAATCATATCTTTGCCAGTCGCGGTCTTTATCGCTCTGGGAGTCCACTTCGTTGACCTGAAAGTATTCGAGAAACTGATGGTTGTAGCCGCCGTGTCAAATTCGCCGGCGCTCCCCAGTCTCGAAGTTATACTCTGGTCCTTAATTACCAGCTTGTTGCCTTCTCTTTCTACCGTCACTTCAACGTGATACTCAGTTGTGTCGACTTCCCAGCCGCCGCCTTTCCCGGTCGTCTCTTTTATCACGAAGTAGTGAGTTCCGGCAGTGTCGATCTCAACATCTGTAAAGTCAATGGTACTGTTTGTTCCCGTGGTTGTATTCTTTTTTCTCTCCACTACATCGTCTGGATCGTTATATGCGCCTGCCGAGTTCGACTTGTATAAGGTAAACTCGAACTGATTAACAGCCATGGCGACTGACGCTTGTTTGTTAACACTCAATGGCAGATACACCGATTCAGCGTCTTTTTTAACATTGTAGACTGAAATAGCCCCGAGTCTGACATTCAGCGGCAGATCCCCTATCTTGTCTTGACCTGTATATTTAAGGGTAAAGAAATGATAATTATACGGCGGTACCGGGAGTATGTATGTCTCGTCAGATGCCCCGGTTTCGACTATTAGATATGTAGCGTCGAAAGAATCAGACAGCCACGGCGATGAAAATACTACCTGCCCGTTCGCGCCGGTAACGCCTGATTGAACATAGTAAAACTCCTGACCTCCTTCTGCTGGATAAGTTATCGTGCCTTTCGCTGAGGTATATACGCCGGAACCGTAATATCCGCCGCCATCTACAGCCATAAACAGGTCGAATGTCGCGCTTTTTAATGGTGTAAGATTGCTCGTGTCTGAATCCAGCTTGGTAAGCGTTATCGGCATTCTACCCGCGTCGGCGCCCGCATCAGTCCTTTTGATTTGATAATTTATTCGCTCTGAAAAATCAGCGAACCCCAGAACCTCTATATCGTTTCTAAAACTGATATCCGACCATGGAGTCGCCAGAATCAACGCCCTGTATGTTATCTTTACAGGTGTCGAGTCAGGCAGAACATATTCAGTAATAGTCTCATCGGTTTCCGGGTCGGTTGTAACTTTAAAGCTCCATATATCACCTTCTATACCACTGATCGTCTGCTTTTCCCAATCTCCGGTCACTGTGTTGTACGTGGATAGCTCAATAGAATTCAAATATAACGACAGAGTCTTGCTCATCGTGTCTTTTGCCGTGAATCTGTCCGGCTCATCCGCCTGATCTGATACGAGTTTCATTCCGTTTGGGTTGATGATGATCTCAACATCGGCAAATTTGCCGTCGTTTGTAATCATCTCTTTAGTAACAGTTTTCTTTTCAAAATCGATAGAGCTTTCACTTGAAAAGCTTGTATCTTGTCTGGTCGAGGCGACAGTCGCTTTATTCGGAAAAACGTATTCGCCGTCTGCTATTGTCTCAACATCTTTGACCCGGAGCTGATAGTAGACATGTAATATTTGATCTTCTGCGTACCAATACTTAAATGCAGCCGTATTTGAGGCCGTGACGGTGGATGAGGTGCTGGTATTGGTCAGCTCTTGGAATGTCACTTCCTGCGATGATTCTACGGTGCCTTTCCATTTTGCGTAATCGCTTACTCTAAAAAACTCGTTAAAGTCTACCGTTATTGTAGTTTCACCTTTTTCACTGTTGGTACTAACAGTGGTAAACTCTTCCCTCGCTGTATTAACAGGAACGAAAATTCGTTTGTATGTGTCGGCAGTATCTGCCGCCCTGTATACAACATATAATGAACCGGGAACGTATTCCAACCTATCGTCAAAAGTATCGGTGAATATAGCGGGTTTACCAGCCTCGAAAAGCCGTGTACGGTACGACGCGGTACCATGGCCGGTCAAAATCACTTTGTAGTTAAATACTGCTTCGTCCTGCGCTGACACCTTTACGCTCTTGTGGATAGGCCAGGAGTCGAAATTTTGTTTTATTTCGTTTATAGGAACGGTGGTGCCAGGGTTGTTCAGGTCTTGATAATAAAGTACCGCATAGTTACGAATGTAATTTGAAGGATTCCTTTGAAGATACTCCAGGACGGGTGGCGTGTCTTCCACATGGCCGGAGTTAGTGATTAAACTCAAAGGAAAGGTATACGTGATCGTAAGGGTTTTTGCGGTATTATACTGCCATTTGCTGTTGTTTAACGTAGTCTGACTGGTGCTGAACGTTTGAGTCGCGGGGAACCCAAACAACAAGTACCAGAAATTATCTGTGTGGTTTACTAATCTGTATGTCAGCGAAGTGTCCTCAGAGCCGTCCGGATCAAAAAGCTTTATTTCTAAACTATTAGTATATCCTGCGGGGACAATATATCCATAGGTTGCTATCGTGGACATAACGTCACGGAAGTACAGAGTCTTACCCTGCCACCCGGCGGGGACATGGATATTGACCGTGTATTCTATCCCGTACTCGCCGCCCCCGATATCTTTGATCCTGCCGGTACTTTTGTCCCAAGCAGGCGGGAGGGCGTATTCGAATTCAAACCATTCTTCACCTATGCCTATGCCATTCCTATATACATTATCCGTGTATCCCGTCTCATGGGCAGCTATTGTTGTCGTGTAGGTTATCGTTATTCGATAGATTTCCGGCCACTTATTATTAGACCACCTTGTAGTGTTCAATGTCCTTGCCGCCGTACTCCCTTCATCCGGAACGGTAAATGTAAATGAATTACTCTCATTATCGATCACAAATTTCCCGCTCTGAGTTCCTGAAACCGGGAACAAGTTCGCGGGGAAATTAAGATCGGTGGCTGAGGGCCCGCCTGATGTAGAGTTGGAATATATCCTATCATTATCTGTAAACTGCACAGTACCGTCGGTTGCGTTTGTTCCGGTCGGTTTCCCCCAAAACCTGATATTGATTGCGCTCGCGTCCGGGAATGTCATAAAATCTCCGAGCATATCGGTGATGATCTGCCCGTTAAGCTGCTGGGATCCGTTTCCGACCGTAGCCGTCCATGTAATTATCCGGTTTCCATTTGCGTCTATGCCGCCGACCGCGGTTTTCGAAAGGTTTGTACTGGTGAATAACGCCGGCGGCCATACTTTTACGGTTGCTTTCGCGGGTTTCTCTTTATACGTTACCGTATTCTCAAATTCTTTTTCAGGTTCGCCTGTAGCGGGAGGAATGAATTCCGTCGCATATTCTATCACTACGCGGTAGATATCCTCATATTGTCCGGACCCATCCAGGACGTCGGTCAAAGCATCCGGCACTTTAAAGTCAAACCTCTTTCCGTCTGAACTGATCGTGAAGTCGTCCCCAAATTCATCAGCTGTAAAAGTGAACGCAGCAACACCGTCTATTGTGCGGCCGATCCTGGCCGCGTTCCATCCAGCGATATTTGTTGCCGAAGGCATATTGTAAAAAGTTATCTTGATATCTTTCGGGTCAGGCATTACCGTTTCATCTGCCAGCCTGAGTTCGTCGGTTATGATATTTCCGTTCATCGGCATTCCGTTATCGTTGCCGATAGTGGATATCCAGTTGATCTGGTTGATTTGCGCGCCGGTCCCTCTCACGCCGGTTTTCGCGATATAATGCTGCCGAACTACGTTTTTGGTCTTTTCGTCATCATCCGTGATATCAAGATCGCCATTTGTCGACACGGTTATCTCGTTGATCATATTAAAATTGTAGTCAAGAATCGAAGGCCTGGTGGTGGTGGTCGCGGCTGTCTTGTTTCTTTCTACTACAGCTTCCAGATCGATCGTATACGTCAGTACGATCGATTCTCCCGGATTGAGTGTTACGTCTTCAGGGAAACTATATGTCATCTTGACACGATTATCCCCGCTGCCGGCGCCGCTCGTGGGGCCTGTCATAACTACATCCGTAGTGATATCCTTTGTTGTGCCGTCCGGGAGAGTATAGATTATATTCGTATAATATGGATCAGCCGTTGCTGTGCCTCCGTTTAAAAACGTACTGACCCCGAACCTCGGGAAATCAACTATTTTAATGTTATCCAGTATTTGAGGATCCGCGAATCTGTTGCTCTCAGGAGCTGTTATTACCACCGTATAATGAACAGCGTCTTCGTGGTTGAGCGGCGAGTAATCCTTGGATATCAATACCTTGGGTTCCAGTGCCTGCAAATTGACAGTTATTGAAGAGCCCGTGCCGAACGTTAGCGTGCCCGGACCTGAGTTTCCTGTAAACTCCGCTTCAATATTAAGCTCGAAAGAGACGTTAGCATACATATCGATGAAGTTTATCGGTATTCCGTCCTCGTCGTCCGGAGAAGGATTCCCCTCATCGTCAAAATTGCCAAACCATACTTCTACCATGCCGGTGTCTTTGGAGACGTTGTACCAGCCTACGACCTTTCCGTTTTTAAGTTTGATCTCGCCTTTTTCGACATCATACAGCACCTCCATCTGGGAAGGCAGTTGATATTGTAAATAGAATTCATTCTCAGGGGGCACCGGATCCGTCCTTGTGTTGTATATGAACTGGCCGTTATCGCCGGTGCGTTCCGAGAATTGGAAATTGAAGAAATATTTTTCGCCGTAATAGACAGTAGAATCATCTTTAATAACTGTACCCTCAACGTCTTTTATCGTAAAACCTGTTAAAAAATTATGAAGATTCCCGTCAATGCCCGCGTCAAACGCAACGGTGCCGGAGGCGCCCGACATGGTTTGAAAACCTCCCTCTTCACCGTCTGTGCCGTTTACGCCAAGCGTCCCGCCCGCCGGGGCCCTCGAAATGCCGCCGGGTGGATTGATCAGCTCATATTGAGCGTATACCAGTAAAGGGCCTGCGGTAATCGCGCCCAGAGAGAGGACGCTCCAGCCTGAAAATCTGTATCCGGGAGGCGCGGGCGCCAGCGATTCATCAGGCACGATCGCCGCGTTACCGTGCAGTACCTCCTGCACAGATATTGGATTATTGTAGAAGTCGTAGAAGGTGACTTCGTGCATCTGCCCCTCGTCCGCGAAAGTATATTGCTGCGGTATGACATACGCCCCGATGATACCTACGATAATAAGCGGTAAAAGCAAGTATTTCAGATACTTGCTTTCGCCTTTCAAAACGATCTTAAACATTTGCTTCGCCTCTCCCCCATGAAATCGCGTCAGCGGAGCGGCAATTGCCGCTCCGCCTCCATGATACTGCTTTTTTTTGCCCTATGCCACTGTTGACCTCGTCTCGGGCGTTTCGGGCTCTTCGTCGCCGCTTAGTAATATCTTGTTGCGCGCGTTCGTTATCGCGCACAGCGCGATAGTCAAGGCGCATAGTATACCGACGATCGGCGTGGTCGCGTTGATCCATACGTACCCGTTTCCGAACGTATCCAGAAGAAGCCATGTCACCAGCGTGATCGCTCCAAGTATGATCGTCAGCATTCGCAGAAGGTTGCCGCGTCTTATGATCAGGGCAAGCTCTTTCTCGTCGTGTGCACCGAGGCTCCTAAGCATATTCGCCCTGCTCTTTCTGGCAATGAACCCGATACCGAATATGACCGCTATCACGATCGCTGCCACGGAAAAGATCAATGACAGGAAGCTCCATACGCCTGTTACCTCCGTGTTGCCTAACGGCACGTTGCCGTCCACGATGTCGGTGCCGATATTACCGGTCTGATTTTCGATCTGGTCCTCCTCCTCAGGAGTCAGCCCGCCCGGCCCTTGAGGCACGGGTTCTTCCGTGATATCGACAACCGTTACCGGCGGCGGCAGCTCGTCGCTCTCATACTCGGCAAATATGATATATACGTCTACTTCGTCATTATCGCCTGAATTGTACGTTACGTCGATCCTGTTGAAACCAAGTACGTCAAACGATACGAGGCCTCTGTAGACCGAAGTCGCGTCGTACCCTCCAGGAATACCGTCATCGTAGTCATAGGGTTCAAACTCGACGCCGGTGATACTTGGCGCGTTGTCTCCCTGCTCAACGACTATATTGTCGATATCAGCAAAAGCGGTTACGCCCGGCACCAATTTAGAGTCTATGATGTACTGTTTTACGTACTCCTGAAACTCCATGCTGTTTTGGTCAAACACCGTAGCCGGCGAAGCCAGATCCTCAACGTCGTTCAAGAGAAGCGTTTCTTTGACCTCCACATCGATTTCCATCTGAAGTGTGATCCATTCGGGGTCGATTTTGACCGTGGCGCCGCCCAGATTCATTGTTTTAACAAAGTCATCGAGCTGCTCCTGCGTCATCTTGCCATTGAGAGTGAAAGAGTACGTTCTCGCAAATGGCAGAGAGCTTTCCAGCACAGGGGCAGACTGTGATACCAAATAGTATCTGAACCCGAAGCTCGTTATCTCTTGCGGTATGCTCGGCGTCTGACCTTCCATGAAGCGGTACTCGACCGTCATCGTCCCTCTCACCGCATTCGCGGGCGGTGGCGTGGTGGCATATACCGCAGCCGGCATTGCCATCATCATAGCGATAACCAGTATCAGTAATGTATACAGCCGCTTTTTCATCACATGCCACCTCCTTTCTGTATTCCTGCTACAATTTCTTTTTTCCTGCCTTTCTTGCCGGGCGACGCGACGAACGTGCGGATGAGCAGCACGAGGCAGAGAGCCGCGCAGGCTATAAGCACTATCCAGAGGCTGAGAGCGAACGTATCGCCGGTCCTTACGCGATTGCCGTACTGATCGTACCATACTCCGTCTACCAACTGCATCCCTGCGAACACCGGGAATGTATCATTCCGGTCACCCGGATTCATTATACCGTCAGGCAGCTCGTTTTCGAATTGGATCGGGACGATAAAGCGCGTCAGCACCGCGTCCTGATCAAGGGCGTACAGGCCAAACGTGGTCTGAGCCAGCCGCCTGGCATCTTCGGCCCCCTCTTCCAGCATTTCCTCATGGAACGCGAGGTAAGCGATCGCGGAGGACACCACCACTATATCGTCGTCGTTATCCGGCATGAATATATCTGTCGCGTTTACCATGTAGGACGCTGGCTTCAGCGGAGAGATTTCCATAGCCATAATAGCTTCAAGCTGCGCCTTATCTATAGGATCTGTCGGGTAGTCGCTCCTGCCGAATTTCGGCTCCCAGTCTCTGCCGCCGACAGCAGGTATGTCGCTGTACGCGTCGGACTGTTCTGCGATATAAGTCATGTCAACTACCGGGAATGTGGAAGCGACTGGATCCGGCGAGAACGGCGCTTCTGAGAATGCCCTCATTGCCTGCATCGGAGCGGTGTCCGTATGGAGTAAATTCAGTGAGCCTTGGTCCATTATCCTTTCCGTGTTCGGGCCTTCCGGTCCCTGGATACCGCCTTCAATCGGTCCGATATCATAGAATTCATCGGAACCGTTCGTGTTGCGCGGGCCGCTGTCTCCCAGGCCTTCGTTAGTTGTCTTGCCGGAGCCTATCTTGTTCGTGAAACCGACCTTTACAGGACCGAACTCAAAGCGCAGTGCCGTGATTTCGGCGCCATCTGCCAGACCTTCCGGCAGATTTAGTCTTACTCGTTCGATAATGCCCGTTTCATCAAAGTCATAGATGGTGTTATCTTCATAGGCGTTGATCGTCCTCCAAAGTATCCATCCATCGTCTTCCAGGCCGGTCGGATAAAGCTGCATGCCATCGGTTGGATTGGTTACAGGCCCGTATATCGGATCTGCGCCGACGCTTCCTTTACCACCATCCTTGTACCATACGTTGAAGAGTCCGTCCACGTCGCCCCAAACGGCCGGCGTCCAAAGCCCCGTGATCGTGATCATATCGTCTCTTACTCCCTCGAGCGGATCTTCCACCACGAACTCGTCGACTGCCACGTTTGACGTCGAACGGAAGTTGATGTCGTAGCGGTATTCCTCGATGCCGACGTTCTCTATGATCCCGTTTGCGTCAGTTGCTATTTCGAGCTCGTTGCCGTCGAAGGCCGCGCTCGTGCGCTTGATCGTATCCTTGGCGACTTCTACGGAGACCCTGCCCATGATGTAGATCGCCGCGATGTCGTGCTCGTCTCTGTCTTCGCCGAGCCTTCCGTTTCCGTCGACGAAGTTGTCTTTGTCGTTGTCGCCCCAAGTATTGAGCCCGCCGTCATCGAAGTCTGAATCGATGTCGATGACAGGATTGCCCTCGTCGTCGGTGATGCCCGTGATCATGGCGGCGTTGATGATAGCCCTGCCCGCCTTGGCTTCCGGAAGTACTTCAAGGTACAGTTTCACATCGTAGAATGACGGATACGGAACTTCTTCACCATCGAGCACGTATTCAAAGTCGAAATCTTCAAAGTCGAACTTGTCCGGGAAGCGTGCAAAGTATGACGGATCCGGATTCAGTACCGGTTTAACATCGAGGTTGCTCCAGTTGTATTCGACCCAATCGGTCGGATCATTGTTCTCGTCTACACCCGGTATTATCTTCCAGCCGGCGTTGAGTTCTTCGTCATCGACGAAGCCAAGTCCCGCGGGCAGGTTGTCAATAATGCTGTCGACCATAAGAGGCCACGGGCTCTGGTTGGATACGCGTATAGTGTATTCGACTATGTCGCCCACATTGACCCTTACTGCAGGTGAAGCCTCACCCGGTATCATATTGGCTGTATCTTTCGACTCATAATAGCCGTCTTCGCCTTCTTTCTTGTTGATCGGATTTATGAGGTTTCCGAGTAAATCGTATTTTGGTTCGTTCATTGCGTCTGACACAAACTTGATCAGAGCGGCGTCGTACCATTTGGCGTTCTTGAACACGATCAGGTCAGCGAGCTCTACCAGCACGATATTGCTTCCTTCCTCAAAGGCATCCGGGTCGGCAGCGACCTGCGTGCTAAGCGTGCTGTCGCCATTGTCGATAACATTGACATAGAATGTGATCGGGCCGGCAATAGCATCCCAGCCAAGACCGGAGTCTTCTTCCGTGATCACATACTTGTGGATACCGATGTCAGCAAAGGTGTACATGATCGCCGTGGCGCCAGCTGGCTCATATGTGAATATGATGTTGCCCTCTTCGTCGTTTGTACCGGTTGCCACAAGGACTTCTTCATCATCTTCTCCGTCTTCAGAAATGATCTCATGGACCAGGAAGCTGAACATCCCTTCGTATTTCGCTATCATATCCTCATCGGTATACGGCTTGAAGATCGGAGTCCTTACGTCGTCTATCAATTCAATGCCTTCAACAAGACCGACGAACTTCGTACCGGCCAACGCGAGACTGCCTTCGGCGTCATATGTATTATTAAAAGTAATGAAATCTTCGAGACCATCGTCACCGATCTCATCCGTGTACTCATCGTCGCTGAAAGCGGTCGCAACCAGTTTCCCTGGGTCGTTTTCGTCAATGCTTACTCTCACATATATTATGATCGGTTCATTGCTGTTCATGCTCCAGCCCGGAGGAAGCGGCGTGACTTCATGTATCGTATATACATGGTCCCCAATATCACTGAAACCATACTCGATTGTGTCAAATTCGAAATGGAGACTCGTCCCGTTACGCGTGCCCGTCGCTACAACTGTCGTTCCTTCAAGAATCTCAAACTGGAACTTGGCGGGCGGGGCTCCGTCGTTGACTTCCTTCGTACCCGTAATAGTCCATTCGCCTACAGGCGAGTACACGTTTTTGAAGGCCGCAGCGCTTCCTGTGTAGTCCGTCCATTCGCTCCATTGCTGTTCTTTCGCATCAAACGTTCGCTTCATTATTGCGACTCTGGCGCTGAGCGTGCCGTCACCCGGAACTACTGTCACGGTATAGAAGTATTCCGTCCTGTCGTACACCCAACCGTCTCCATCGTCACCGAGCTCTTTCATTATGTAATAGAACGGATCGACGTCAGCAGCGCTATAGGAGATGCTTCCAAATGTCACCGTACCATCAGCTAAGTTGGTTGCAGTCTGCAGCGGAGTCTGGTTGGTTATCGCCTTGTTTTCATTTGCTGCAAAAAGTCCGAAGCTGAAGCCTGCTTTAAGATCCTTGTTTTCCGCGGTCTTCGTCGCCGCAGGCGTCCATTCTGTATTATTCGGTACATAGCTGTTAGTGAACGTCGCGCTTACAGGACCGGTATAGTCGCTCCAATTGCCGAAGGCGCCGGTGCTTCCGTCTCTCGATGCTATCTTTCTCGACGTTACTGTCAGTTGGCCGTTTATGTCGTCTACCGTAACTTCCACGATGTACTGCCTGTCCGAAAGGCTCCAGTTTGTACCGTCGATACCTGTGCTGACGCCTGTCTCCTTGATAATATAGAAGTATTTGCCCGCTCTTTCGAAATCGATCTTATTAAATGTCCCTACCGCGTCTGCATTGCTGTTATTAATAGTCAGGGTTCCTTCCTTGACCTCGGCGATCCAAGTTTCTGTTCTTGTTGTTTCATTGAACGTTGCGTTGTACATGTCAAAGTCAAACGACCAGATTGACGGTGCCCCGCGCCCGGTTGTGACCTTCTTCGCGCCAAGCACGGTGTCTGTCGGGTGAGGCTTGTAAGTGTTGACGAATTCATACGGGGTCGTTGTCGGCGTCAAGCTTGAATCATATGGTGCCCATGCGCTCCATACGCTGCCACTGCTCATGGACTTAAACTTATAGTCTATCTCTGTCGTAAGCACCTTGGTGCCCGTAACCGTCACGCGGATCAGATACTGCCCGTTGACAGTCCAGTTGCCTCCGGTAGTGTCGCTTTCTTTTACTATGTAGTAGTGTGTTCCCTCTTTCGAATACGGGCCGACCGTAAACGTCCCGGTTGTGCTCCCTCCGGTCGCGTTCGAAAGCGTCTTCTTCTGATCCGTTATCTCGCCGCCTATAGTTTCAACACCGGTTGTCTCATTAAATTTTGCGTTGAACAGTTGGAAATCGAACGACCAAGGCGGTATCGCTGCACCTCCGACGCTGGCTACGCTCTTCCTCACATGGAATGATGCGTCCTTTTGTATCCCGTTCGTGACAACTATGCTGCCGGTTTCTATCACATTTATCGCTTCCGCTTCCTCTTCTGTCAGGTCAAGCATATTCTGCCTTGACCAAAGCGCTTTATGGGCGTCGTTCAATACGAAGAACGTGTAGTTGTCGGGCGCGTCCAGCCGCACATAACCGGTCGGTGTAACCGTCTCAACAAGTAAATACATAGCTCTGTGAGTTGGCGTCATCCAATCGGAGGCAAATACCGCCTCACCGGTCGCATCACTCGTAGTTGCGTCTGTCACAAGGTAGAACGGGAAGCCATTAATTATGATAGGCTCCGCACCTAAAGCTTCGAGTTCTTCGAGTTCTTCGGGTTCACCGTAAAACTCTTTAGTTGTTAAGGCCATATAGAGTTCGAATTTTGCTCCGCCAAGTTTAATGGATCCGTTTTCCGCGTCTTCCTTATACAGCGTAAGCATTTCTTTCTGGGCATTGGCGAACAAACTCGATTTCTGGATCTCATAACCGTCTTTTTCGAACACTTCATAATAACCAACTACTTCGATTTTATTGCTCACTTTTACTGTCGTTTCGCCGGGCTGAGCTTTTATCAGGACCAAGTAATTGATCTTAATTGGCGTATTGTCCGGAATATGAAAGACCCCTACTTGATATTTTTCACCGGTGGCTTCATCTATTTCCTCGTTGATCGTGATGTTCCATAGTTCGCTGTCTTCAACTTTAACTTCCGGTTCTGTCTTCCAGACTAATTTGTCATCTCCGTCTTTTTTCCATGTGCCGTTTTCCACTTCCGGGGTGTAGAACTTGATCGTATTGCGATAGAATGCCAGATTGGTGCTCATCGTATCGAACGCGTCAAAGCTTACCTCTTTGTTTGGATGCATCGGACGCCCGTCCTGATTGATGATGATCTCGACTGATCCGACATTCGAAGTGTCAAATGACATTTCCTTTGTCAACGGAATGTTTCTGTATTCAACCGTCGCGTTATCGGAGAAAGCCCCGCCCTGCGTAGTTGAAATGACCTCAGCCGTATTTTTCAGAGTGATTGACTCATTGGTGTAGTAGTACTCATCCCTTATTTTAAGCTGGTAGTGTATCTCGATCGTGTTGCTGCTATACCACCACGATGCGTCGATGTCGTCTGCCGCGCCGGCTGGTTCAAACCGCTCAAGTTCGCGAAGATCCAATGTTATCGAGCCAATGCCAGCGATACCGGTATCATCAGCAAGACCGTAAATTCGATTACTGGGTTTAAAAACGACATAGAACGAACCCGGCACATACGCCAGTCTGTTGTCGAACACATCTGTGAAAATCGCCGGCTCGCTACTCTTGAACAGCGGCGTGCTATGGTTCATGTTCGGGTTGATCGTGACTGTATAGTCGATCACTGCATCAGGTGACATTACCCCTCTGGCTTTGAAAATCGGCCAGATATCATATACCTTTGCCTCGTCTTCGTTAACTCCGCCTGTCGTCCTGACAAACACCGTATTTGTCAAGACATTATCGCTTCTGAGTCTCAGCGCGTCCTCGATAGTTGAGCTTCCGGCCGTAAGATCCAGCGGTACCGTAAACGTAATCGTCACTGTCTTAGCGTCATTGTACTGCCATATGCTGGTTCCCTGAGATGTGCCGCTGTTCGCGTTTACACCGTCTCTGAAATACATTTCCCAGGCATTAGTGTTAGCAGTGCCGGTCGGCTTCACGAAGTTGCACAATGCTCCAAAGTCTTCAATGCCGGTTTCTGCCGGGCTCAGCACCACAGATTTTACTGCCGGGACAGGTTGAGTGATCGTGCCTCCGATACTAAGAGTCAGCTCATCGCGCAGATATAGCTGTCTGCCCTTGTTGCCGAGAGGAATATCAATTGTTACGGTATAGTCGATCACATACTTCCCTGAATATATGCCTTCAGTCGCAAGCCTTGGGTGCCCTGTTTCTTTACTGACCGTAGCTTTATCTGCTTTCGGAGGAACTACAGTATACTCTGTAAAGTCGTCGAGAGTGACGCCGACATTCGCGTAGACGATATCATTGCGGTAGGTAATCTCCGGCTCGTTTGCCAGCTGAACGTTGAAGTCCGTTTTGTATACAAACCTGACACGATAGATCTCCGGGAATGTGCCGCCTTTGGGATTGCCAGCTTCTATAGAGGGTACTTCAAACGTGAATGTATTGCCTGTTATCACGAAGACGCCTTCTGCGAAATCACTTGGCTTGTATGTACCTATCAGGTCTTTAGAATCACTGAACGAATATTTCGCGTTGGCACCGGATCCTGTTGAATCGGACGGGAATTTATATAGCATAATAGCAATTTCGTCCGCAGGCGGGAAGGCGATCTGATATCTGGGATCATCGCTCAGGCTGCTGATCGTGTCGGTAGCTGTACCGCCGTTGAGCACGTAATATCCGTTGCCTACCCAAGCGTCCCATTCGAGCATATTGGTATTCGCGTTCGATACATTCTTAACGGTTTTATCGATTTCCGTACCGAAACCGGGCGTATACCTTGTGGCGGAATCGCTGTTCGACATCTCATCGCATTTTATGATATTTGAATACGTCACGACCTGTCCGTCCGGTGGAGCCGGAGCATCAGTCGAATAGATGAACTCTACGCGGTATATCCTCGGAAAAACTTTATCTGCATCTCCCGGTATCGGATCGTTTTCTTTAGGAACTGTAAACGTAAATGTTTTACTTGTACTTATAGTATTGTCAATCACAAAAGCGTCATCGGCAAAATCGCTCGCTTTGAACTCGCCTATTACGTCGTCTGGTTGCTTGAATACGACATATGGCGGGTTACCGGCAGTTTTTCCTGTAGGAGCGCTATAGAGCTTTATCGTAATTTCGTCTTTGCTCGGGAAATTGACCGCCCTTGCGGAATTGCTGCTCATCAGCGTGTCTATGATTTCCTTACCGTCAAGCAACACTTCACCGCTGCCGATCCATGAGGTCCACTCTATTTTGTTGTCGTGCGCGTCCCAGTCGATGGTACGATTGACATCGTCGCCGCGCGGATTGGCCTGCTTAAAGCTGTTATTACCATATCTCAATACGAGTACGATCTCGCCTGTGTATGTGCCGCCGTCACCATATCCTATACGGTTCCAGTATTTAGTATCTTTACCGGGCACGGGCGATACAGGCGTATCATATTCGAAATGGACGCGGTATATATCACCGAATTTTCCGCCTTGAGGATTGTCATCGTCCCATCCCGGAATACTGAATACAAATGTATTGGGACTGGGATTGCTTTCGAAATAACCGGCTAACTCCGTAAGCGAGAACACTCCGATAATATCGTCTTCTGTAAATACATCCAGGCTTTGCGGCCTACTATAAAGCGTGATAAGAGTATTAGCGGGAAGACTCATATTGCTGTCCATTACATCGTAAATAATACCCTCGTTGATTCTGCGTGACCCGTCCCCGATCCAGATCGTCCAGGTGAGAACAGAACCGTTTTCCCTAACGCTCTTGTGGAGAAATTCTCTTCTGACTTCGAGTGTGTCACTCTGCGCTCTGTCAATTCCGCTGCCGGTAGCCCCTACATAGTTGTCGATTGACAGTTTTGTATAAAACTCCGGATTGAAACTATCCGAGAAACTGAGATTGCTGTCTTTGCTCTCGATCGCTTTGATCAATTCCTTTATACTGAGCGTATATGTGAGCGTTATTGTCTCGCCTTTTTCCAACACTATTCCCGGCGCATCAAAAAGGTACTTGAATCCGTAATTGGTCGGAATATATTCACTTCCGGCGTTATTTATACTGTACGCCCCCCAAACTAAATTATCATCATCTGTAATATCGAACGGTGTCCCGTCTTTTATCTGGCAAGTGATGTTCGTAATAACGCTTTCCGCCATATCGAGATCGCTTATATAATAGTAATGTCTCGGGTTCGCGTCGGTGAAATATATGCGCGGGATATCCGTGACCTGAGTCATCGTCACGGGGCTGTCGCCAGTAGAAGTGATCACGACGGTATAGTCGATCGTCTCATCTTCCCTGTTGTATCCTGCGAGAGGTTTATTCAATTCTTTTACAATGTCTTTCGTGATCGTAAAGTTCGGCGTCTTCGATACGCTCTCTACCGCGTTGGAAAACTGCCTTGTGAAATTACCGCTGTCAGCAGCTACGCTGTTGTATACGGAAAAGTTATAGTTTTCAAGAGTACGGGACGGGGTGGTATTGCCCGCTATCAGTTTCTTGAGATCAAGCGTATATGTGATAATTACCTTTTCGTCCGCAGCAAGCTCAAAATCAGCCGGGAAGGTAATAACGAGTCTGGCCCGGTCATTATCGGAATCGGTGCCGCCGTTAAGCGCGGAATTATCGCTGCCGCTTCCGGTGGTGCCCGCCTGGGGAACCTTCCATTCGATCGTGACCTCATCTGTCATATCTGTAGTCCCGTCACTATTAATATAATCAACCTTCGTAATAGTGTAGATATTCGCCGTACCTCCGTCCAGGAACTCGCCGTTTAATGCAAAGCGTGGAATATCCGTGACAACGATTTTGGTTACAGGGGTATCACCCTTGGATTCCAGTTCGACCTTATAGGCAATAGTCTCGTTAACACTGTCATATCCGACTGGGGAATCAATGCTCTTGTGTATTTCCAGCACCGGCTGGTTTCTCACCTCAACAACTACACCGACTGGATCTGCTCTTTCGCCGACATCGCCCACAGCGCTGAAGTCGTTTCTTAGATTGAAATTGTAGTAGTCTACTTTCAGGGTATCGCTTATGCCAATAGCCTGGATAAACTCTTTGATATCAAGCGTATACACTACTTTGATGCTTTCACCGGGTTTTAGTATGACCGGTGTATCTAATGTATAGTCAAAACCGATCCCGCCGGCTATTCTGGTTGAATTGTTGTTGATAGTCTGATATTTCCAGTCTAACTCTTCGACCGGTATTACTATCTCTGTTCCGTCGGGCAGAATGTATTTGATACCAGTAATGATATTTGAATAATCGTAGTCTTCATCAGTAAAGTATGTCCTGTTGGTACCATTGATAATACTTGGTACATCCTTTATCGATAGGATCGTTACATTCCTCGGTCTGGTATTGGTGTTAGTGCCGTTAGCAGGATTCGCTTTAATTACGGATTCGAACGAAACCGCCTCATTGTTTTTGCTATACTCTGTAACGTTCTTTTCAACTGTGAAGTCCGGAGGGGTCTTCGCTACCTGAGTTCTCAGAGACGTGTATCCCTTTTCCTGGTCGGTTATGACGTCGACTTTGTTTCCGGCATAGAAACTATAATTTTCTAAAGTCCGTCCGGCTGCCGGGTTGTTTTTAATGAGTGTCTTTAAATCAAGAGTATATGTTACTGTGATAGTCTCGCCGGGCTCAAGGGTCACACCTGAAAATACATACTCAAAGGTTGTAGGGGCAGTAGTGAGTTCCTCATTTTTCCATGTTACTAATCCTGTGATATCCGTCGGCTCGGTGGCGGCAGCGCCATTCTTTTTCACCGAGTAGGTAATACCGGTAAATGCCTGGTTAGAAAGCGGATTCAGCAAATTGAGTTCGGTAGAGGTCGAGCCTGTAGCTAGGAATGGCGTGTCCACAAGCTTTATATTCGTAAGAGCCTGATCAAGAAAATCCGGATTGCTGCTGTTTCTTATAACTATTTGATAGGTAAGGGTTTCATTGTCCCTGTTGTATCCGCTTTGCGGAACAGATTTTACTACGTTTATACTAGGCAAGGGGTATTCTAATTTGATCGTGAATGTAGCATCCGTGCCGAACGAGAGCTCGGTGCCGCTCGGTACCTTTTTGAATTCCGCTTCTATCTCAAGCCAGAAGGAAGCGTCGGTGTAGTTGTCTATGAAGTTTTTCGCGGTCGCTGTTCCGTCAAGGTCGACATTGAAGAACCATACATTGACAGTACCGTCTTCGTCAATCGAGTACTCACCTATCCAGGCTCCGTTAACGCCGCCGCTATAAATCTTGCCAGGAGCATTAGTACCGATCCCGACAGGAGTAACGATCTTAAGTGCGCTCGGGAGAGTGTAAACAAGGACCCCGTCACTATTGTACTGGAACTGGCCGCCGGCGCCCGCGCGCTCCTGGAAGCTGATACTGAATGAATACGTTTCGCCGTAAGTAAAGGTTCCGTCGGTAATAATATTACCATCCTTATCTTTTATTATTATTAGGGGGTCATTGTTGTCGTCTCTGGCAACAAAGTTGAAAAGATCCCAAGGCTCGTATCCGTCGCCGTAGGCGGCCGGCGCGATGCCGACGAATTCGCCGGCAGCTGCCCTGGTGCCCACAAACACTTCGGGCTCTTCGGGAGGATCGTTCCCGGATGTTTCTTCGGGATCAAGTTCGGGCGG
>Ga0123353_10003481_pt1 | contig 19898 bp, 14 predicted proteins | sample TergutLab28metaG_3_FD_92763 | JGI IMG/M metagenome (GOLD analysis project Ga0123353, IMG submission 92763) | Labiotermes labralis P3 segment gut microbial communities from Petit-Saut dam, French Guiana - Lab288 P3 | ecosystem: Host-associated > Arthropoda: Insects > Digestive system > Gut ... | reverse complement strand
TTCCTCGCCGAGCGCGGGCCCCAGGGCGTGGTGATTTCCTGCGAGGACAGCCAGCTCATGCCGGCCGCCAAGACGCTGGCGGCGGCGATCGAGAAGGCCTACGGAAAACCGGCCCGCGTGACGCGGAACGCTCCGCGCATCCGGGCGAATTGGCCGCTGTTCGGCCTGGGCGGCGCGGGGCAGAACCACGACCTGCTCGAGGAACCGGACATCATCCTCGGCGGGCGGCACAACAGCCACGCCATCGCCCGCTACGGCGTGACCATGACCTACAACACGACGCTGCAACTGCCGTTCATGCCCGGGCGCGAGTTCCCCGGACAAGGTAAGGCCATCGTCATGCTCACCCGCCCGTACCAGCGCATGTGGGGTCCGGGCCGACCCGAGGTGAAGGAGACGGTTCTGTTCAAGGAACAACCCGCCAGAACGGTGCTGGTCATCGGCGCCAGCGACGCCGCGGGAACTGCGGCCGGCGTGGATAGCGTGGTGAAGACACTCGGAAAGTAACCGTTTTTCATGGTATGTGGGTGAAAATGGGCCATTGGTTCGAGGGAACCGTCAAGCCACTAGCCACCAGCCACTAGCCAACGGGGTTTGCGATGCCGAATGGTACAAGTGAACATCCAGTTCAAGAGAGTGGTCCCGAAGCTTCGCGGACTCGGAGATCGGCGGACCGTCCATGTCTACCGATCCTCGCGTCCGCGAAGCCTCGGGACCACTCTCTCGGACGTGGGGTTTGCGTTTACCCTCGCGCACCGCAAACCCTGTTGGCTAGTGGCTAGTGGCTAGTGGCTCAAACCGTTCCCTCGAATCCACGGTGCGAATTCACCATAATCAATCGAAGGAGCCAACATGTCTACCGTAGCCAAGTCATTGCTTCTCTGTCTGGTGACGGCGGTTGTCGTCACGGGGTGTTGTGTGACGAACACGGACGAACCGTCCACGAAAGGAACGCCTACTATGGCCGAGGTGAATGGTCTTCAGCCGCCGCCGTTGCCGATTTTGTCGCCGACAGCCCTGACCGGTGACGCCGGGGACGGCCGCGCCTACCTGCGATGGAACCTCCAGTTGGAGGACAACCGCGTCGTCGGATGGCACCTGCTTCTGACCGCGCCGGAAAAACGTCAGATCAGCGACAAGATTCTCACCGATCCCGCCCTGGTGGTCCGCGACCTGCAAAACGGCACGGCCTACACGTTCGCGGTGGTGGGGGTGCTCAAGGACGGCTCGTTCACGCCGCCCAGCAATACCGTCACGATCACGCCGCGCGACGTGGGCGTGGCGAAGATCGTCGCGCTTCCGCCGGCGGAAAAACGCGGTGAGGAGATCGTCGGCGGAGAGCGGTTGACCTTCGGAAATTTCAAGGACCTCCTCGTCGGCGCCGACGCGGCCAGGGCCAACCGGCACGTCGGGTCGGAGTCGGCCAAGATCGTCTTCCCCGACGGTCAGGAGCTGATTTACGACCGGTTCCGCCCGATCGACTGGAAGGCCGCCGACGGCACGCATTTGATGTATCCGCTTCAGTTCGGTAACGGGCTGGACATCGGGCAGTTCGACATGCGGGGACTTCCGATGATGATCCCGCCCGACGGCATGAAGGGCCCGCGTCCCGAAGCCTCCGTCCGGTCCGACCCCGCCCACGCGCCGACCGAGCCCACCGCGGCCTATCGCGACGTCCAGTGGGGAACGCTCCACCCGTGGATCACCGACCCGATGACGATGCCCCAGGACCGCTACCACCACGACGCCCCCATGAAGTGGTTCACGCCCACCATCGACGGAGACCGCGTGACCTTCCACTACTGGCTGCCCATCCGCGCGATGGGGTTCCGCTCATGGAACTACGTGCTGGTCTGGGAAACCTGGTGGCCGATCCAGCGCGAGCGGCAAGGCACGACGTGGAACGGCCTGGCCAGGCTCGTCGAGGTCGAGATGCTCAGTTCCCTCAAGGACGGATACCAGGTGATGCTCAACAACGGGTTCGGTCCCGACGGGTCGCGCAAGGGCGTGACCAGCTACAGCACGGGGTTCCGAAACCCAGGCCGCGAGATCGTCGATTTCTCGGGCGACAAGAACATCGGCGTGATTTTCCAGGGTCCCAAACCGCCGCGTCAGGGGTACGGGTATCACCCCAGCCACGACGCCTTGCAGGGAAGCCCGCTGATTTTCTACGACTGGGGCAAGGGCAGCCTGACCATCACCGCCCGCAGCCTGTACTACCACTGCGCGAACAACTCCAGCAGCTACATCGAGCAGGGCGCCGACGGCGTGTGGCCGAACCTGGCGTGGGACTGCACCATCTCCGGTCAGCGCACGGCCGTGGACACGGTGGAATACCTCTACACCGGGGACGTCCGCCAGCCGCTTCCGCAGCGGTTCATCAACGCCCGGTTCGAAGCGTACGGTGACGTCTCCCGCCGCATGGGCGTGCAGGACGTGATCGCCACGATCTGCGTGGACGCTCCGCACTGGCAGATTCGCGACCACGGTGGCCCGGTGGAGTTTGGAAAGAAGTACCCGCCCAAGATCGCCAACGAGGGGATCGACGTGCTGGCGATGTACCACGACATCTGGCACGCCGTTCCGATCACCGTCGAGGACGCCTACCGCTTCGACGAAAACCACGACTGCAACCCCGCGCTCAAGGCCATGAACGCGCTGATCAAAGAGGCCGGATACGCTCCGGGATTCTGGTTCCGCCCGGAGTTCACTAAGACCAGCGTGCCGGCCGCCCTGAGCGAGAAAATCCCCACCGCCGAGGTGTACTACGGTTACAGCGGCTGCCACTTTCCCGACGTGACGGCGCTGCTGAAGGAACGGGGAATTCCCGAGTTCCGCAACCATCCCGACTGGGTGCGCGTGCGGAAGGACGGCTCGATGCCGTATAACACGCCCTACCAGTGGACCCCGATGAGCCTGGCCACCGACTGGTTCGACCGGATCATTTGGCCCTCGCAGTGGATGAGCGCGAAACTGGGATTCGAGCGCGTGCTGGTGGACGGCGGGTTCGGCGGCATGCAGGGCGTCGATTACGCGCCGCGCTTCCAGGGCAAAACGGACATGGCTGTCCCCGCCCAGCCGTACTGGTGGCGCATGTGGCGGTGCATGGAACATGTGGGAATCCGGGCCTTCGGCGAGTGTACGATGGGCTGGAAGGGTGGAAATGTGCAGGTCGGCGGGGACGGGGACGAGCACTACCTGTGGTTGTTCCAGATGGGCTGGTATCTCGGCGCGCACGGGGACACGGTTCTGGGAAACGCCGAACGCACGCACAAGCTGTTCCAATTGTACAACGGTGTGAATTTCATTCGGCACAGGCCCGATATCGCGGCCGTCCGGCGGTACGCGCTGGAGTTCAACAACAAAAACCGCGCGCCGGACTGGATCGAGTTCAAGGACCTGCGCCAGGCCGATGAGGAGATCGAGTACGAGGGGCACATCGGTGAAAGCCCCATCGCCGCCAACATCACGCGGACGACGGACGACAAAACCATCAAGATCAAGGTCCGCCCGTGGATCTGGGGCGACGTGGTGTGGCACTACAACGACGGAACCAGCGTGGTCTACCCCGCGTACGACAAGATCGAATGGCCCGTCGAGGAAAAGAAGTAGGTCGTATGTAGTCGAATGATGTTTTCACTGACTTGCCTCTTTGCGCTGTAGGACGTTGTGTGCTGCAAAACGTTTTGTAGCGCACAACGTTCTACAACGCCTAATGGCAGGGCCAGTGAAAACAATTTTTGTGTGCCCATGTTCTTCTCCGCGTCTTCGTATCCTCCACGTTTTCGCGTCAATTGGTTGAACTTCGAAAGGAAGACGATGAAATCCGACGCCCGTCACATTCGGCAGATTAAGGTCGTTTCGAACACGCACTGGGACCGTGAGTTTCGGCGGTCGTTCGAGAAAACGCGGCGGCACTTGATGACCATGATGGATGTCACCCTCGACATCCTCGACAAGGACCCCGCGTACCACTCGTTCACGATGGACGGCCATTCCATCATGATCGACGATTACCTCGAACTGCGCCCCGAGCGGACCGAGCAGGTCAAGCGGCTGGTGTCGGCCGGGCGGCTGATTCTCGGTCCGTGGTACACGCTGCCCGAACAGTTCTCGCTTTCGCACGAGACGTTGGTGCGCAACCTGATGTGGGGCCGCAAGACCGTGGCCAAGTACGGTGGGAAGACCGGAACGGTCGCGTACACGCCGGCCTCGTGGGGCCAGACGGGCCAGTTGCCGCAGATTCTCGCGGATTTCGGCCTGGATAAGATGATGTTTTACCGCGGGTTTTCGCACCACGAGGGCGACGCCGAGTGGATCTGGCAGGGCGCCGACGGCACGCGCGTGCTCGCCAGCCGCTTCGCCCTGTTCGCCCGCTATAACTGGTATTACCAGGTGCACCGCGCGGTGACGCGGGGCGGACGCGTCTTCGAGAAGGATTACGTCTGGGGCGAGAGCGACGACGTGCCGTTCCGTTTCGCCGACAGCCTGGCGGGCGAGGATCTGGCGTTCGACCTCAAGGACCCCGCCGTCGCCTACGATCCGTCGCACCTCAAAAAGGCCATCCAGGACATGGTGGACCGCGAGGGGCCGCATTTCACGACCGAGGTGTTCCTGGCCATGCACGGGCACGACATTTCGGTGGCCCATCCGCTGGAGTCCCGAATCGTCGCCGACGCCCGCGAAGCCTTGAAAGGCCAATTCACCATCGAGCACACCGACCTGGAAAGCTACTGGCGGGAACTGGTCAAATACCTCGACCAGGCCGCCCTGCCGGTTCTGGCGGGCGAGCGCCGCAGCTACCTCAAGGAGGGCAAGTGGACGTACCTCATGCCCAACACGATTAGCGCCCGCACGTACCTGAAATTGCAGGAGTTCGACGCCTACACGCGGCTGGTGCACTACGCCGAACCGCTGGCGAGCCTGGCCTGGTCGCTGGGCGGCGAATACCCCGAACGGTTCCTTGAGCGCGCGTGGGGGTATTTGCTTTCCAATCACACACACGACGCCAACGGCGGCGTCGCGCCCGATCCGGTCTGCAAGGACATGGAGTACCGCTACCGCAAGGTGAACGACCTGTCGGACATCGTGCTGGAGGACGCGATGAGTCACGTGGCCGTGGGGCTGTCGCCGAAAGATCTGCCCGCCGACGCGATGCAACTTGTTGTGTTCAACCCGCTTCCAATGCGGCGCGACGCGGTGGTGGCCGTCGATCTGGAAGTGCCCCGCGCGCTGAACGCCAGGAGCGTCCAACTCGCCGCCGACGGCGACGCGCTCGTTCCGCGGCAGATGATCTACCGCGAGAAATCCGGTTCGTTCGTGGACAGCATCTGGGACGTGCCGAGCATCACGGACTCCGACCGCGTGAAGTTCCACGCGAAATTCCGCGACCTGCCGGCCCTGGGCTACCGCGTCTACCACGTCTCGCCCGACGCGAAGGAACTGCGGCCCTCCGACGCGATGTCCGCCACGCCGCCGTCGATGGAGAACGAACACCTGCGCGTCACCGCCAACGGAAACGGAACGATCGATGTGCTCGACAAACGCACCGGCCGGACGTACGCGGGCTTGAATTACCTGCTCGACCAGGGCGAGGCCGGCAACGGATGGGACCACGTCGATCCGCGGTTCGACCGCCGCTACACCAGCCAGGGCGTTTCGGCGGCGGTGGCGCTGGTCGAGAACGGACCGCTGGTGAGCACGCTGACCGCGCAGTACGAGATGCTCGTTCCGGCGGACCTGGCCGACGGGTTCTCCCGTAGCGAGCGGCTGGTCGCGCTGCCCGTGCGGGTCGAGTACCGCCTGGAGCAGGGCTCCGACGAGGTGGGCGTGGCGATCACCGTCGACAACCGCGCCAAGGACCACTGGCTTCGCGTCTGCTTCCCGAGCGGCGTGGCGACGGAGACGTCGGTGGCGGACAGCCATTTCGACGTCGTGTCGCGGCGGATTGAGCTGCCCGACTCGACCGGCTGGGTCGAACCCGCGCGCGGCACGCATCCGCTGCGGACGTTCGTGGACCTCTCCGACGGCCAGGGCGGGATGGGCGTGATGCCGAAGGGCCTGTTCGAATACGAGGTGTTCGAGGATGTCCGCCGCACGCTCGCGCTGACGCTGCTCCGCGCCTGCCGCATCAAATTGGCCGTCAGCGAGGAAAAGAAAACCGTCCTTCCCGACGAGGGCGTGCAGTGCCCCGGAGAGCGGACGTTCCAGTACGCGCTGGCGTTCCACGCGGGCGATTGGCGGTCAGCCGACATGCTCGGCCGGGCGGCCCGGTACGCGTCGCCCGTCCGCGCCGCCCAGACCGGACGCGGAAAGGGCAATCTGCCGCACGAGGTCAGCCTGCTGACGGTCAGCGGCGGCGTGCATGTGACGACCGTCAAACAGGCCGCCGACGGTTCGGGACTGATCGTGCGGCTGTTCAATCCGCTGGATCAGCCGCAAGACGTGACGCTGGCGGTTGGCGTTCCCGTCTCCCGCGCCGCCCTGTGCCGCATGGACGAATCCGAAATGGCCCCGTTGGGTTTGAAGGGCGGGAAAGTGACGTTCTCGGCCGGCGCGAAGAAAATCGTCACCGTGAAACTTGCCACGTAGCACGGGCGTCCCGCCCGTGAGTCGCATGGGCGTCTCGCCCATGCAACGTGGCCTTGGAAAGAACGCCACGAAGTCGGCGTGACATAGAATTGGTGTGGGCGGCGGCGATTGTGCGTGATGCAACTCCCGCCACCCTCGCCACGGGCAAGATGCCCGTGCTACGGCTGTTTCTCCCGGGAACGCAGTTCGATCAATTCTCTCGCGGCCCGGTCGCGGGTGCGCGGGAGGTTGGCGTTTTGGGCCACGTCGGACAGCATGGCCACGTCGCGCAGACAGGCCGCGGCCGCGTCGCACACCAGGTCGTCGTCTTCGTGTTTCGCGAGGTTGGCGAACGTGGTCTGGGCCAGTCCCCGGCGTGTGGCGGCCATCGTTTCGGCGGACGCGTACTGCATGGCCGCGTGCGGGCTCTTTTTCGCGTGGAGGTTCGCGGCGGTCTGGGCCCGACGCTTGTCGAACATCCGTCCTTCCCAGAGACGCGGTTCGTCGGTTTCGATAATGCTCGCCAGATCGGCCAGCAGGTCCAGGCGGTTGAGCGTCTCAATCGCGGCCACCCGCACGATCCGGCTGTGATCGGTCCTGGCGATGTTCGCCAGCAGCTCCGGGTCGATCAGTCGTCCGACGGCCGCGGCGCGTACCGTCCGGTAGTCGTCCCCCCTGGCAATTTCGGTCAGCAGGGCTTGGTCGTCCAGGTGGCTGGCTGCGCGTTCGCGGACGGCCTCGGTTCGTCCGTGTACGGTCAGGTCGGCGACCCGGTCCTGGTGATCGGTCAGAACGTTCATGGCCGCGGCGATCACGCCGGGGTCATTTTCGTTGTTGGCCAGATTGGTGAGCACGTCCGGGTCGGTCAGTTTTTTTACCGCGTCCCGCCGCACGATCGGGGCGTCGGCGTTTCGCGCGACGTCGGCCAATGCCGTCGGACTGGTCAACCGCTTCACGGCGGCCAGGCGAACTTTTCGGTCTTCGCTTCCCTTGGCGATTCGGGCCAGGACGACCTGGTCGGTCAACTTACCCACCGCCGCGACGCGCTTGGCCAAGTCCCGCGGATGCGGACCTCGCGTGGAAGCCTTGGACTCCGACGGTCTCGAACAACCCGCCACCATCCCGCCGACGGCCAGCACCAGGCACGCCGACACGAGAGGTCGAATCATGTTCCGCGTAGTCCGCACGTGTTACTCCCGCGCCACGAGGGTGGCTAATTTTTCCGCGGCCGCCTGCCGGACGATCGCCGCCGCGTCGTGCCGGGCCATGTCCGCCAGCAACGCCTGATGCTGCCGCGGATCGAGCTTGGTCTCGACCGCCACGCGTCGAACGTAGGTGTTCCGGTGCGTTTTCGCCACGTCGGCGATCAGGACCTGGTCGGTGAGCTTTTCGACGGCCGCCAACCGCACGAACGAGGACCGGGCGTGCTTGGCGACGTCGGCCAGCAGCGGTTGATCGGCCAGTTGCTCCACCGCCGCCAGACTGGCGGCCTCGTTCAAACCGTTCTTCGCCACGGCCGCCGCCCGCTCGGGATACTGTCGAAAGTCCATACCTATATATCGGCGACATTTCGAGGCCAATCAAGCGGGAGAATCACGAAAATTTACGTGGGAATCCCACCATTCTCCGGGTTTCCGTAAATTTCGTGGAACCTCGTGCCATCCCGCGCGGACATAATAGGTGGGATGGACAACCGTGACCGAGTCATTGACGAAGCCCTCGTGATCGAAGCCCAGGCGGGCGGCGGGGGTGCTATGGACGCACTGGTCCGTCGCTGGCAGCGGCGGCTGTTCGTCTACGCCCAGCGGCTGCTGGGACACGAGGACGCCGCCTGGGACGCCTGCCAGGACGCGTGGATCGGCATCGTTCGAGGCCTGCGAAAACTGGATGACCCAGGAGTCTTCGCCGCCTGGGCTTATCGGATCGTCACAAACAAATGTAAGGACCGCCTCAGCCGCGACGCGCGGGCCCGTTGGCTGAGCAACGAATTGGCCGCTACCGCCGACGCCCGCCGGGGCGATCGCGACGCCGCCCGCGATACCGCCGACCGGCTGGACGTGGCCGACGCCGTCGGCCTGCTTCCGGGCCCGATGCAGGCGGTGCTGACCCTGCGATACTTCGAGGGCTTTTCGCTAGGCGAAATCGCGGAGATCCTCGGCGTGCCTGAAGGAACCATCAAGTCCCGCCTCAGCCGGGCGCGGGCGGAACTCAAACAAATTCTTGAACCATGACGGGAGACATATCATGAGCGACTTCGAACAGGAACTGCTGGATTTATTGGAGCGGAACGGCAAGTTCGACCCTGCCCGCGAGGAAGTGTTGCGGCTACAGATCACGAGCGAATTCGCCCGGAAAAAGAAACGCCTGCTGATCTGGACGTGGGCGTATCACATCATCGCGGGGGTCATTGCGATTCCAGGGTTCATGTTGGTTTTCGGATCGCAATTCGGAAACGAACCCTATAGCGTGCGGGCTGCCATACAGGGTCTCGCGTTGCTGCTCTTTGCGGAGTCGCTCCTGATCGTCGTCAAACTATGGTACTGGATCGTCCATGGCCGCCTGGAGACCGTGCGCGAACTCAAACGCCTCGAACTGCATTGGACGCTCCAAAACCGCCAGACGACAGGCGACAAATGACGGACGACAGCCCGGGGCCATCGCGCCAGAACAAGCATGAGATAACATGGGTGTGACAACACTTTCTGGCAGAGGCCATTTGTGTGGTTTTCATGTCGAAACCCGACCGATGGTCCTTCCCGTCCTCGCGCGACGGGCGGCGGCACACAGCCGCGAAGCGGCGTCGTGTGTAGCCCATGGTGAGCGGTTCTCCGCGAACCATGGGAAAACTGGTCATTTTTCCCAACAAAATCGTGCCTGATGCCGCTGGCAGCATATCATACCGACGCATGTGTACGGCCTCGAACGACGCGCACGTTCCCGTGTTCGCGTCGTTCGAAGCCGCATTCTCGCGTCGGTGTGATATGCAGCCAGTGGCGTCAGGCACGATAGAAATGCCAAAAACGTCCGGTAACCCATGGTTCGCGGAGTACCGCTCACCATGGGCAAAAAATGGTGCCGCTATCGCGGCTGTGTGCCGGCGCCCGTCGCGCGGGGCCGGGGAGGTAGCCACAGGGTTTTCCACGAGGAAGGCCGTCCACTATCGCTTTGGAAATCAAGACGTTACACCGTACCAGAAAATTCAACCACACCCGCGGCTGTGTGCCGGCGCCTATCACGCGGGGAGGCCCCATTCGCTTGCTACCGCATAAAACGATCCGGCCAGAAAATCTAACCACACCCCTCGTTTCAAAAAAACGCAAATAACTGTTGACATGTCTGTGGTGATCTCCTAGGATAGTTTGTATTGCAAACCAGTTTGCAATGAAGTTGTTTTCGTGATGAAAATTTGGGCACGAATAGAGAATGCCGCGTTTCGCGAGAATTCGTGTCACAAATGTGTGCGCGGCGCGTCTGTATAGGTGGGGATCGTGCGGAATGGGCATAGAGTCGCGCGACGGCCCCGCGGGGCAGGGTCGTTCGGCGTTGATAGCATGGTGTAGATAACATGTGGGCGCGGAAGCCCAACAACCTAAGGAGACCGTGATGAACCGATTTCGATGGCTGACGGTGTGCGTGGCGATGGGGTGTGGCGTGGCGGCGTGGGGACAGAAGATCGAACTCAAGGTCAACTACGAGCCGGGTCCGTACGTCATGACGCAGACCATGGCGATGGACATGACCGTGAATGTCGCCGACCAGACGGTGAAAAACCAGATGAACATGGTCACGGTGATGGACATGAGCGTGGGCAAGGCCGACGCCGACACCAATCGCGAAATCAAGGTCACGTTCCGCCAGATGAAAGTCGACATGTCGTCGGGCGGTAAGGTGTTCATGAAGTTCGATTCCGCCGTGGACGCCGAATCGAAGGACCCGATGGCCAGGATGTACAACGCCATGATCGGTAAAACCCTCTCGATGACGCTTGACACCACGGGCAAGGCCAGCAATCTCAAGGGAATGGATGAGCTGTTCTCCGCGATGGTGGACGCGCTGCCAGGAGAGGCGGACGAGTCGATGAAGGCCAACATGAAAGGCATCGGCAACAGCATCTACGAGGGCTTCAGCCAGTCCGGGGTGTTCCCGGACAAGCCGGTGGCCAAGGGCGACACCTGGGAGGTGGACTCACAACTCACGTTGCCGATGGGGATGCCCATGCAGGTCCGGCAGGTCAACACGCTCAAGGCGATCAAGGACGGCGTGGCGACGGTGGAAAGCAAAGCGGTGGTGAAAATGGAGAGGGACGCCGACACCAAGGCCGACGCCGAAACGGAGGCCGGTGCCGACACCGCGACCACGGGGGGCCGCGAGATGAACATGACCATCGACAGCACGGCGCTGGTGACCATCGCCACGGGCCTGGCCGAAACCACCACGATGACGCAAACGGGCACCTTCGTCATGTCCGTCGGCGAGATGGAGATGCAGATGACCATGGACGGCGAACACAAAATCACCATCGCAAAGGGCGCATACAAGCCCGCGAAGCCGACGAAGTAACACGGCGGACGCATCCGCGTGTGGAAAGTACCCGCGCACAACCGCGGCACCGGTGTAGCCCAGAACGTCCTCCCAGTCGCCCTGGGCTACACCGTTGTTCTGTGGCAACGAATTCTTTTCACCTTCCTTTCCGCGAAAATTCGCGTAATTCGTGTCAGTCGCGGCTACATGGAGCGCCTCGCGGCGCAAAACGGCAAGCCCTATCGGTATTTCGTCGTGTTCCCATTCACCCGGTATTTCGCCGCGTCGGTTGATGGCCGAATTTTACGAACGTGTTGGCCACTTTGATTCGCGGGAACAGCAGCGACCAGTCGCGGAGGTTGGCGATGCGGGTTCCGGCGCGGCGCATCTCGAGGATACGCTGGGCCGTCGTCGGGCCCAGCCCCGGCACGCGGAGCAGTTCCCACTTGGTGGCCCGGTTGACGTCCACGGGAAAATAGGCGGGATTCCGCGTGGCCCAGATCATCTTCGGGTCGGCGGTCAGCGACAAATTCCCGTCGGTTTCGAACGGGATTTCCTCGTCCGTGAAGCCGTACTTCCGCATCAGCCACTCGGCCTGATACAGCCGGTGTTCGCGGGTCAGCACGTCGTCGGGATTCGCCAGGTGGCGGCGTTCACCGGGCAGCCGCTCGTCGCCCAGGCCGCGCTGGTAGGCGCTGTAGTACACACGGTTCATGCCCATGCGGCGGTACAGGCCGAACGTCGCCTTCACCAGGTGGGTGTCCGTCTCGTCGGCCGCCCCGACGACAAACTGTGTGAACGGCTGCACCCGCGAGTACTTCGCGCCGGGGGCGGTCAACTGGCTGATCCGACGGATGCCGCCCACGATGTCGCGTTCGAAATCCTTCGTCGGCGACAACTGCTTAAAGGCGGCCTGATGCGGCGCTTCCACGTTCAGCGACACCTGTGACGAGACCCGCAACGCCTCCTCAATGGCCGCGTCCGACGAACCCGGAATGATCTTCAAGTGGATAAACCCGTGGAATTGGTGCCGTCGCCGCAGCACGTCGGCCACCTCCACCAGCCTGCCCATCGTGTGGTCCGCGTCGCGAATCACGCCCGAGCTCAAAAACAGCCCAAACACCAGCCCCCGCCGCACATACGACATCAACGCCGTCGCCACCTCCTCCGCGGTCAGGCTGTACCGTGGCACGTCCCGCCCCTCGCGGAAGGGGCAATAGCGGCACTCGTTGACGCAGACGTTCGACAGCAGCGTCTTGAAGATAATGTCCCGCCCGCCGCGCGGCGTCGACATCGGGTACAGCCACGCGCCGTCCTTTCCGCGAACGCGATGTGTGTCCTTGCGATCCGTCCCGCACGCGCACGCCAGGTCATACCGCGACGCGTCGGCCAAGTATTCCAGCTTTTGTTGCGTGTCCATGTTTGTGCTCCGTTTCCGCTAACAGATACCTACTATTTGAGTGTGCCTAACAATTTTCGAACTGCAAGCGGAAAAAGAAAAAATTTCGAACATTGTCGAAAACGTTCGGAAAACGCGGCATTTTTCTGGAAATTTCCGTCGCGTCTCTTGCGTCTTTGTTGAAAATGACGATACTGTACTCATCGTTAACCGCCTGAGGACCACCCGTGGATGAAGCCGAAAACACCCGGTACTGGGAAGCCAACGCCGAGGCGTGGACCTACCTGTCGCGCCGCGGCTACGACGTGTCCCGCGACCTATACAACTCCCCCTGTTTTTTCGAGATGCTCCCGTCCGTGGAGGGGCTGGTCGGCCTGGATATCGGCTGTGGTGAGGGGACCAACACCCGCACGGCCGTCCGTCGCGGGGCCCGTATGACCGCCATCGACGTCGCGCCAACCTTTCTGCGACACGCCCGCCAGTCCGAAATGGGCGAACCGCTGGGAATTGACTACATCGAAGCCAGTGGCACGCGCCTGCCCTTCGCCGACGCGTCGTTCGATTTCGTGATGGCCACCATGAGCCTCATGGACATGCCCCGGCCCGAACAGGTGTTGTTCGAGGCGTTCCGCGTGCTTCGTCCTGGCGGTTTTTTCCAGTTCAGCATGGTCCATCCGTGCTTTATGACGCGGAAGTTCGGCTGGGTTCGCGATGATGCTGGCCGAAAGATCGCCGCCACGGTCGGCGATTACTGGAATCGCTCCGACGGCGACTGGGTGGAAGAGTGGTGTTACGGCGCCGCGCCGGCGGAAGAGCGAGCCCGGTTTCCGAAGTTTCGCATTCCCCGGTTCACGCGCACGCTCTCGGAGTGGATCAACGCGGTACTCGACGCGGGGTTCGTCATCCAGCGGGTCAACGAGCCGCGTCCGACCGAGGAAACGCTCGCACGTCATCCCGGCGAATACGACGCCTGGATCATCGCCTATTTTCTACATATCCGCGCGGGCAAGCCGGTGTGATTCAATTACTGTTGATGGGCTATATCTATGAGCACATTGCAAGACAAACAACTGATCGCGTCGCGGGAACGGTGGATGGCGGAGTTGGAGACTATCTTTACAGGCCGGACGCCGGTCAGGCCGTTTTATTTGGCCGGGTACATGGCGCAGGCGTCGGCGGACGCGTTCCGCGATCCGCTGGCATGGGCACGGCAGGCGGCTGCGGACCTGGAGGCGCACGCGGAGTGCCTGCTGGACGAGGAGGTGTTTCGGCCATTGGTGTTCGAACACTGGCTCTACGGCGTGCATTTCACGGATAAACTGTTCGGCGCAGAGGTATATTATCGGCACGATCAGTGGTGGAGCAAAGGCCTGCCCAACGCGATAGGGGAGTTGCCGGTTATAAATTTCGAGACCAATCCCATCTGGAAACAGGCGCGGGAGCTGACGCGGGCGATATTGTCGCTCGAAACCACGGTTCCGTTCATCACGACGCAAGTGCTCGGCGGCCCGTTTAATCAGATGTTCAATCTATATAAAGAAAATCTGTTGACGGGATTTTACGACAACCCCGCCGGCGTTCGCAGGGATTTTCGCGTGCTGACCGACGCGCTTGTCTATATGCACAACTGGTATCGCGATATCATACCGGCCGACCAGTTTCAACCGATTTACGCCGCCGGCCGATGCATGCCCCGCGGGTACGGTCAAATGTGCGGATGCGCGACGCAGATGATTTCCAAGGAGATCTACGACGCGTTCATCAGGCCGTTGGACGAGGAAGTGTTGTCGGTATATCCTCACGGCGGCATGTACCATTTGTGCGGCGCGCATGCGCAGCACCTGGCCACCTGGCGGGACATGCCCGGCCTGCGGGCGTTCCAGATCAATGACAGGGCCACGGAGGATTTCGACCTGTATTTTTCGACGCTTCGCGAGGATCAGATTTTCTACGCGTTCCCCACGGCAGCGATGACAAGGGACCGGATGCTCCAGAAAACAGGTGGAAAACGAACGGTGTTTTTCGGCGATTAGGCGCGCCGACCGCAGCAGGGGCAGTCGGGTCTGGGTTTCGGGGTGAGGCGCTGGATGGTGTTGGTCCAGAGGTTGAGTTTGAGCAGGTACGGGCTGGCGAGGGCGGATTGGCCAGTGAGGAGTTTGAGGGCCTCGGACGCCTGGATGGCGGCGATCGTCGCGACGGCGGGACCGAGCACGCCAACCTCGCGCGCGGTGGGGTCGGCCTGTGGCGGCTGCGACGTCATGCCAGGCGGTTCCACGTCGTCGTGCAGGCAGCGCAGGCAGCATGACAGGCCGGGGAGGATGGTCATCACCTGTCCTTCGGCGGCGATTACACCAGCGAAAATCCACGGTTTTCCGTGCCGAACGCCGTAGTCGTTGATGACAAACCGCGTGGCGAAATTGTCCGTTCCGTCGAGGATGACCCCGCAGCCGTCCGCCAGCGAGGCGACGTTGTCGGCCGTCAGCCGCGCAGTCACCGGCTCGACCGTCACCGACGAGTTGATCCGCCCGATGGTCTTCGCCGCCGCCTGGACCTTGGGAACGCCGGCCGCTGCGTCGGGCTCGGTGTAGTACGCTTGCCGGTGCAGATTCACCAACTCCACGCGGTCATCATCCACCAGCCGCAACCGCCCGATCCCCGCCCTGGCCAGCAACTGCGACGCCCACGACCCCAAACCACCAACACCGACAATGATCGCCGAACTCGCGGACAACCGTTGCTGACCGGCCTGGCCCAGACCGGTGAACGCGATCTGCCGTTTGTAACGGGAGGAAGTAGGCGAGGTTGTAAACGAGTTTGTCGCTGATCCTATCATGACACGTCTCGACACGCAAGCATTTCATAAATCTCAGAAACTACTCGGGGCAAACGCATGGTATTTCTTGTTCGTTCGCTGACCTTCACACGTGGCGTGACTGGCCGCAAGGCCCTGCCAGTTTGCGTCGTAAAACATGGTAAAAGCGAAACGATCGGCCCTTGGCGACGTTCGACAACGCAAAATGGCAGGGCCTTGCGGCCAGTTACGCCACGTGTGTCACGTACATGCGTTACCCTGACACACTACTTGACGAACAAGCCCCAATAGCCGTATACTGCTAAAGGAGGCTTTGTGCCGAACGGTACATTGCCTTTTCTTTTTCGCCCTGGTCACATCAACTATCCACGCCGGCATGCCAGCCGCCGTTTGGAATTTTCTTCTTTTGAATTTTGGAATTTGTTTCGGATTTCGGATTTCGTGCTTCGGATTTTGGTTTCACGTCGCGCTCGCCGTATGGAACGATGAACGAGGGCGAGACGCCCTCGTGACACGCGGGCGGGACGCCCACGCCACGAGGCTGCCGCCATGCTATTTTTTCATCGCCTCCCGGACGGCCTTGATGTCCTCGCCCATGTGCGGGAACGTGGTGGGGGGCGTCGACGGTGGCTGGGTTTCCATGTGGGTGTCGATCCAGGCCTGGAGGGCTTCGCGGATCGGTTCGATGTCCTCGCGATAGAGGGAGCGGTAGGTGGCCGCGAAGCGGATGGAGTCGCCGTACTTGTCGAACCGCGCGATAAATCCGCCCGGCTGCACGTCGGGGTGCCTGGCCTTGTCGAGCCCCAGATCGTCGTTGGAGAAATAGCACTCCCATCCGATGACCTTTCCGCGATCCTCCGCCCTCCAGCCGCCCTCGCGGGGCTGCTTGTGCGGGTTGGCCAGCAGCTTGGCGATGTTCGCGTCGGTCTTCGGGCAGACCAGGTTGACGGTGAAGTGCGGTTCGGCGAACTCGCGCTTGACCTGCGCCAGCGACGTGCCCTTGATGACGATATTGTCCGGGTTCGTCACGCCGACCCCCTGCTGGGCGGCCAGTTGGATGTGCGGAACGCGCTGGGGATCGAACCCCATAATCATCGTCGCGACCGTGTCCACCGCGACCATGTCCCGCCCGGCCAGGATGATATTCATCGGAACGCTGGTGCCGTCGATGGGCCCCTCGCCCTCCATGCCGACAAGCCCGTCCACCACGACCAGCGCGGTGGGGCGGGCGCGGGCGATGTCCGGCAGCACGCGCTCGATGTTTCCGTGCCAACGGTCGCGCGGATTGGGCATCAAGCCGAAATAATTCTTCAGGCTCACCGTCACGGCCGTGATCTGGTGCGTCTTGATGCAGGGCACGTTGATGACGACGTCGGCGTCCATGAAGACCTTCGGCAGCGCGTACGATTTGTCGGCCAACGGGTTAGCGATCGGGACGTCGACGGTTTTCTCGGTCGCGAAATCCAGCAGCGTGATGCCGTGTTTTTCGGCGAATTTGTCGTAGCCGCCGATACGGAACATGTCGGCCGCGGGCGGTCCGCACCCGTCGGCGACGATGAGCGTGGTGTCGGCGGTCTTTTGCAGCGCGTCCACCAGGGCGGCTGTCACGCGAACGTCCGTCGTCATTCCCGGATAATACTGCCCGCCGCGATGGTTGGTCATGTTGGGCTTGATGAGCACAGTCTGCCCGTCCTTGACGAGGTCGGTCAGTCCGCCCGACAGCGCGATCGCCTCGGCGACCATCTCGTTGATGGCCCGCTGATTGGCGGCCTCATCGGCGGCCTTGTCGCCGGTGTTCACCAGCGGGCGCGTCACGATGGCGACCACGGGCCAGCCGTTGGTGGAGTTGGTCGGCGGCGCGGGCGGTGTCGCGGAGAGTTCCGATTGCGCCGCAGTTTGTTCGGGCGGCGCGGAGGTTTGCCCGCAGCACGACGCCAACACACCACTCAACAGGATCATCGACACGATCGCCAGAATCGTCACCCATGCCTGGGATTTTGTTGCGTGAATCATTTTGTCATTGCCTTGTGTTACACGTTTGGAACCGAAACCCATTACCGTTGCTGTTGTTCCCGCAGCGCCCGTTGAACCGCCCGCGCGTCCTCGCCCAGGTGCGGGAACGTCGTGGGCATGGAGGTCGGCGCTTTCGTTTCCATGTTGGCGTCGATCCAGGCCTGCATCGTTTCCTTGAGCGGTTCGATGTCCTCGCGGTACAGCGCGCGGTACTCGACGTTGAAGTGAATGTGAGGGTCGTGCTTGTTAAACGCGGCCCGGAATCCGCCGTTCTTCACGTCGGGGTATTTGTCCTTGTCGAGGGGCAGGGACTCGGAACCCCAGGAGGTTTCCCATCCGATCACCTTGCCGCGCTCATCCGGCATCCAGCCGCCGATGGGCTGCTTTTGTTTCTGTTCCATCAGTTTGGCGATATTGGCGTCGGTCAGCGGACAGGTGAGGGCGAACGACCAGTGCCCGTCGTAAAAGCGTTGCCGGAAGGCCTTGTCGATCGGCGTTCCCTTGACGACGATTTTGTCCAGGTCCGCCACACCCAGGCCTTGCAAGGCGGCGTATTGAATGTTCAGCACGCGCTTGGGATCGTACCCCATGACGGCCGCCGCCACCGCGTCCACGGCCACCATGTCGCGTCCGACGATGACGAGGTTCATCTTCACCGGGGTTCCCCACAGCGGTCCGTAGCCTTCCATGGCGACGATGCCGTCGACGACCACCAGCGAGGTCTTCCGCAGACGGGCCACGTCCGCCAGATTGGCCTCGACGTCGGCGTGCCAGTCCTGCCGCTCGCCCGGAAACAGCCCATAGAGGTTCTTCATGGCCACCGTGGTCCCGGTCAGGCAGTGCGTCTTGAGGCAGGGGACGTTGATGACGATATCGGCGTCCATGTAGGGCGCCGGAACGGGGTACTGCTTCATCACATGCTTGCCCGTGGAAACCGGAAGGGCCGGCGGAAGCGGTTTGTCCTGGAACACCTCGCGGGAAATCTGCACGTTGACGAATTTGTCGGGCGTGTTGAGGTCCATCAACTCGAGGCCGTATTTTTCCGCCAGCTTGTCGTACCCGCAGATGGGGAACATTTCGGTGGCGGGCGGTCCGCTTCCCTCGGCGATGGTGATGTTGTTTTTGGTGTTCTTCTGAAGGGCCTCAATCACGCCCGCCATCACGCGGACGTCCGTGGTCATGCTCGGGAAATACTGCCCGCCGCGATGGTTGGTCAGGTTGGGTTTGATGAGAATCGTCTGCCCGTCCTGGATGATGTCCGCCAGTCCGCCGGTCAGTTCGATGGCCTCGGCCACCATGTCGATGATGATGGCCTGGTTGGTGGCCTTGTCGGCGGCTTTGTCGTCGGTTTCCTGGAGCGGACGCACCACGATGGCGACGATCGGCGCGGGGTCCGCCGCGGGAAGCGACGCGGCCTGCCGCACGACAGGTTTGGCGGGTTCGGCAGGCTGCTCGGAGAATAACGGCCCCACCGGACCGACAAGATTCGGCGGCGCCCCCGTGTGCGTTGAACACCCCGGTGCCAACGCGTTGCCCGCCAACGCCACCACCGCCATCGCCAACACCATCCACAACGTTCGAGTCCGCATGGGATCTCCTTTGCAAACCAGGTATGGCGTAAGTGTATCGTAGTCGATTTACAAAATGAATCATTTTGTTTTTCGTGCCAGGTACGGATGAAAAAAACGGTGAAAAGAACTTGACCGTTCGCTGACGGACGGTATAGTGATCTGCGGCTTTCGAAGGACGCCACCCCGGCCTGCGGGAAGGGCTTAGCCCGCCTTCGTCGTGACTACAGAATAAGAAACCTTCTTTTCTGCCCGTGTATGCAGGCCCTGGGCGCGAATGAAAGGAAGGCGTTGTGTCTCGATTGCCCCCTGACCGATCCCACGTGCCTTCTGCCCGATCTCAAGCGCCCCTTGGTCGATCTCCGTCACCGCCTGTCCGACCTCGGCTACTTCCCCTCGGGGCTAATCTTGAGCATCTCAAGGGCGAGGCGAAGAGTTTGCTGAAGGCACACGCCAGAGGCGACGCGTCGGCGTGTCCGGTGTTCCGTCGGATCAGGCGCTTTGCGCAGGCGGACGATTCACAGATTTTGTCCGCAGCCGTCACGCTGACCGAAGCGCAATTCGCCCTGGCCATGGATTACGGACTCAAAAGCTGGGACGATCTGCGAAAAGTCGTGATGACCAGCCGTCCCCTCGAAACGTCCGACGTCCCGCCGAGTCCGCGGGCGTTGCGAATTCCAGACCCGCCGGCGAGCAGGGGCGGCAGCCGCTTCACGCGCACCTTTGAGATGATGTTCCACTACTGCGGTGTCCCATGCAACTACGACACCCTGGCCGGCGACAGCGGACTGGCGTTCATTCTCCAGGCCGACAGCCAGCACACGCCCTACGGTCCCTACGGCGCCGACGTGAAGGAACTGGACCTGGGGTGGTGGCCTCTGGCCGGTTGGGGCGCGATGTTCCGGCTTGGTTTTCTGAGCCGCGCGTACGGAATCGCCCTGCGGAGTTTGCCCCTCGACAGGGAGGCTTGGCGCGCCGACTGGGCAGGGCATTTCCGCCAACATCACCAGGCGGC
>Ga0123353_10003479_pt1 | contig 19905 bp, 8 predicted proteins | sample TergutLab28metaG_3_FD_92763 | JGI IMG/M metagenome (GOLD analysis project Ga0123353, IMG submission 92763) | Labiotermes labralis P3 segment gut microbial communities from Petit-Saut dam, French Guiana - Lab288 P3 | ecosystem: Host-associated > Arthropoda: Insects > Digestive system > Gut ... | reverse complement strand
TGCAGATATAATTAAAAAGTGTAAGTTTTGATTCGCGATGTCGGACTATGTAGTCCGTACATCGCGAATCACTGTGACACTTCACCCTTTCCATGGTTGATCTTCTCAGAGGCTGTAAATAGCGTTGGTTGAACTAAAGTCGGAAAGGAAATCTTGCACCTTAGAGTATACATAATCTGCACGTGTTTTGCCACGGCAAAATCAAAGTAACAACGACACGCCCGCATCTTCTATTGCTAGCGAAATCGGTCGGTATGTACCTATTTACTCGAATGCCAGACGAACTTTTTCCTTAAATGTGGTGCTTAAATATGTGAGGTCGTCTTAAATTCGCTCATGGAGCGCCGAATCGGACTGTGCCAAACCACATCGCTTTGAGCCGGACCCTGCGTAGTCATACCAAGGTCTGCATCGCAAAATCATGAGGTACGCGCTATAGTGAGATATTACGCAGAGTAGAGTGGTAATTCCGCACCGACATTACGGGACAAACTATCAGTATCAGTTGTGGAATGTCAGTGATGAGGATGGGAATGTTAAGAGTGAGCGTTAGGAAGATGAAGGCACTGACTGAGAAGATGGAGACAGTGACACTGATTGGTAAAAGCAGATAGAATCTGATATGCTTCGTGTGTTATGTGTATGAAATTAAAAGTAAAATATTTTTTCTTAGCTAAGGTTTTATTACTAGATGTCATCTTAAATTTGGATAAATATATTTTCCCTTGGCAGATGTGTTGTTCGGGGAATCGTCTTGCATGCGGGTAAATACGGTACTTACAATGACGAGTACCCGATCCGTCCCACTGGAGATATATCACTGCAGGCTTTCAGTTTCTTTTATATATATCACAGTAATTACTAATACGTATCAACTGATTTAGGGCGTTATTATCTGCGTGAAACGTGAAATTAATTTATCGGACGAGTAACATCGCAGCAGATGCCATAAAATGACTTCCATTGACTCGACCTTAAGTGAGCTGTCTACCGTTACCTACGTTTATGTACTAATTTTTGTATGTAAATATTAAAGGCAAATTTGTTTTAATTAAGAATGCAGACATATCCCTAAATTCTTACAACTGCCAAATAATAATCTCTTTCGTCCAAAATTTGTTTTAATAACTCAAAATATTAGAGGCTGGTAAACACATTCACCAAACGGGGACTCGACACCTGGGCTTAACTGATCCGGTACAGGGTTATAAATGCAGATATCAAACATCGAAAAGAGACCGATATGTATGGGGCACCTCTCGCCACGTGGTAATTTCCGTTCTCAAGCAGTCAAATGTACTCCTTTCAAGTTAAGCCCAGGCGCAATGTTCCAACGCATCAGGCATGCACTGGCCGTGAAGTCTGAAACCTGTTTTAGTTAGGCTAAAAATACTTTAATTGTGTCTGTATATTCTTAGTACTTGCCCACTGACACAATCATACACGCGAGCAAACATAAGCATTCCCTCTTCAAGGTTGTGCTGTTAACAATTTGAATTGGTGCACCGAAAGTTTGGTAATGTAATGTAATGTAGACACTTTGAGAACAAAAACTTTCCTATTTTCGCGCTCACTTGTTCGTGTGCTGGACTCCTTCCATTTTTGCAGGAATCGACAAGTTCTTATGTCGGAAGCATGAGGAAAGAGAACACGGAATATTTCTGTCACCTTGCCTTATCCCCTCTTTTCTCCTGAACATTCTTCTTCAAACAGTCAACAACGCCTCATGACACACCTCAGTGTTTTGAAGTAGCCTGAAGACAGAGCTATATACGTTATATCTGACTAAGTATTTGTAATCTGAAATAGGAAATACAACAGCAAAGTAATTGGTGTGAACACATTTTAAAATGAACACACTTTAAAATGAAAGATAAATTCTCACAGATATTATTAAATTCCAAACCGAAAAGACACAGAAGTACAGGAAGGAACAAGACAAAACTGAGAGGAGAATTCAAATGAAGACAGATCAGGCCACAGAATCTCACCATTGAAGCTGAATAAAAGAGTGATGAAATTACAACTGTCAGTTGTCTTCACTAAGCCCCTTGCCACGAAAATATATGGGGAAGTGAAAATGACAATTTAAAATCATATAGTTCTGTTTCATTTTTCAGAAGGAATTCTAAACGGTCTGCACCGTTGGCACAGCTTGTTTGCAAAGCTGTACGCAGTTATTCTTCATCAAATGAAAGGAACAGTTACAATGTCGGACACTGTGGTCCATAAATGCGGAGATCATGGACAGTGTCCAAAATATCACTCAAAATAAGGTCTGACCAATCTTGTAAATAAAACCAACTTGGTGCTCAACTTTCCTTAGTATGTTTATATTTATCAATCTTTACATGTTTCGGGCGATTATAGGTCCACCATCGGGAGAAACAACTGTGTTTATGCGACGCTTGGTACTTGTTATTCTCGTATGCAGGGTGGAATTCCACCCTGCATACGAGACAATCATCCACACAGAATAACAAGTACAAAGTGTCGCATAAACACAGTCGTTCCTCCTGATGATGGGCCCATAGTCGCCCGATACATTTAGAGATTGATAAATATAAACATACTAAGAAAAAGTGTGCACCAAGTTGGTTTTATTTACAAGATTATACAGAAATGCACGGTCAACAAAACATAAAAAATGAGGTCTGGCCATTTCATACACCGGGAAAGATCCGCCTACATGCACAACTGCCTGTAACATTAACTATCCATTACGTTCACACAGTGTATTTACGCGTTTCGTATAATTTAATAAAAAAAAGCGGCTATTATTTCTCTAAACAACATTAACCGGTTGCTTTTCTAATACAGACAGGCTAGGTTCTCTATGAGATAAGAAATGAAACTATCTATATGTTGAGCATTAAGCTACTTAAGGTTTCAGATATCTCAAACTTTGTAAATGGATGTGCGAAAAACTTTCGAGAAGACTTGAACTATTCTTGTATTTCACCTTCCGCTCATTTCTGCAAAAACAGTCTTGTTAATCATCCTAAAGAACAGGCACGGCGATATACGTAAAATGTATCAGTAAGATTTGAAAAATAAAGCAAATGCCCATGTAGGGAAGGCCGATAAGTTTCGTGTCTATATGAATGACGGCTGCTGGCTAGATGTCGCTGTGCATCATACAGGTCTTGTGACCAGTGAAATCGATCAACATTTTCTGTGGGTTTCCTCGGCCCTAGAGCAAATATTTAGTTGTTACCCAAAATGACAGTTGTACTTAATTCTTCTCATACAGCCCCTCCAACGTTGATTTCAAAATTTCCTCCCACAGACAGTCCGCCAAACATCATCAACAATTCGCCACGAGGCAGCCCTCAAAAAACAAAATTCAAAATTAAATTCAAACGCTCAGCTTCTTGCTTCTGCTACGTACCCAAACTTGCACGTCCCACCACCTTTCCTTCTTCACTTCCCAACCTTCTGCATAGTCTCCAGCCTACCTTGACCAAGAAGGACGAGGGGGCACAGTCTGCGAAAATTCACAGCTATAATTTTTCTCTTCCCCCACTTGCAATAAATGTAGTCCTTCTAATTACAGCCCTTTATCTTCTTCTTCTCCTTTAGTCTACAAAGGTGTAAGAAATTATACCGTCGAATCTGTATAAATCGGGTACTCACAAATCGTCATCCATTAGCCCTTCAGAGTGTTCATCGCCGTTTGTCAGGTCTCACGGACTTTCTACGGTATTCCGAAAAGTACCTGATATTTTGTTAAGTATCTTCAATAGCAAAAAGGAAAAACGCAGTACTGGGCTACACTGCGAGATCTGAGGTAACCTCAGCCGCGTTTCGATGAAGATTCAAGCTTAGCAAACGTGGCGCAGCGTCGCTGTAACAGAAGTTCGCGAAATTCGAAGGACCGCTGTGCTTTTGTCTCCAGCGTCAAGCAGTACAAGAAGGACGATCTGACTTGTGATTACATTAGTCATATTTCGTGTATACCAAGACAGTCAACATAGAACAAGGTTATCTCCCGCCGCCAAGCAAACCAAAGTAGCTTCCAAAACCTCGCATGAAATATTTCAGTTTGAAGACAGGCTGACTCACATACAGATGACCTGTGGACTACGTTTTAGGTTCGGAGACCATATCACACATTTGTCCACAACGGCCGTCGAAATAGTCTCTCTTACGTGTTCTTGGTCTTCTTAGACTCCTGAAGATGGAGGCAGCAAGTTCCTACGAAATTTTTCATTTTCAATCATATCCGAGAAGACCTAACGCTTCATCAAAACCGGCGTCAGAAACTCAAAACTTACATAAGAGTTCACAGTATGTGTCACATATAACTATAATAATTTTCTCTACTGTTATTAATTCAATTATACGTAACTAAATAAGCAACTTCATGGGGACAATTTTTTCTAGAAGAAGACTTTGATTTAATTATGACCCCGGTACCACGTGACAATAGTGTACTTAGAACATTCTTTGTATACTCAGACCATGGCAAGAAGTCCCATGGATGGAACCCCCGCTCCATGTCTCCCACAAGCTCTTAACCTACCCCATACAGCGCACTTCACCCATATTCTCCTCCAATCATGCAGCTATTCTGAATGCTGGTAGTCATAAACAAGTTACAGCCTGGCTGGCGACAGGCACTGCGGGCTGGTTGATATGCATCAGTTGGGGCTACAGAAGAACATAACAGTATGCAGAGTGTGGAAAGCCTCGAGCGACATCATCCTCACCACCCATGAGACTTTTCGTGGCCTGAATATACTTAGAGGCATTTACGGCCTTGATGACTTTTCAGTTACTACAGCCCAAATAAAATCTTGCAAGACTCCAAAATTAAGTACACTGCCTTATATGAACTTCTACCTTCTAATTACTGTTTAAATAATTCGGTACAGTCATTTATGCAGTAGAGATTTATTTTATACGCACTGTTTCATTTTTACACCGCATTTTGCAGTATATACAGGTCTATGACCCCGCCGTTCTGAAACAGTTTTACTTACCGATAATGAAGGCTTCACATAACCCCGTTTCTCGTATCGTCAACATGTACAAAAGCCCTTTGATAAGCTTCCAAACAACAGTTAACTGATACCGCACGAACTGCTGAGATTGCAGTTTCCAGGGTTTTGACAACAAAGAGTCTTTTAAGGTGAGGCAGATGTTTCGAAGGAACATGCTACCGCCATTTTCGGGTTTGAAGAATGCTGCCGCCGAAGCGATTTCAGCGAAAATGTCGTTAAATTACAATGTACAGGCGAGTTGCAAGGAATGTGGTCAATCAGAACCACCGAAAGGCGGGGGATGCAGACCTTGTCCGAGCCAGTCCAGCCAATGCTGTCGGGACTTGAAGTTAACCGTTTACCTCTAACTAATGTCGGGGATTAGGAGACAACTGAGCTACACTTCCAGCCACTCGTTCTTCTTCGTGATGTAATGCTTCAGTACGCAAAGAGACATGTCTCTTTGCTCTTCCTATTCTTATAACCTTAGTCAGTCATATTGACTACGAGGTTCACATCCCGTTCTTGCGCGGAGCTATATATTAACACTGCAGGATAAAATATACTTCATAACAACCAATATCACATCAACAACAGAAAACTCTCAAACGACAAGCTAAAACACATACAACAGAAGTCAAGAATGAAATATGCAAAAAATGGATTACCTTCAAGTAAATAGGGAAAGAAATCAAACATACGACCAAGCTAGTCAAGGATATTAATCTAAAAGTCACCTATCATAAAATAATACCATAGAAAAAGATTATAAATAAAAAAAAATTTCAAAATATCCAGAACAAACACGCGTATAAAATGCAATTTACCACTTAATATGTCCTGATTGTTCCAAGAAGTATATCGGACAGATTGATAGAAGCTCCAACCCCGATCTAATGAACATGTTCAGACGTTTTGAAATTGAAGGCATGAACAAAGTTTTGCCCGACACCTTTTTGATTATGGCTTCAGTAGGGAGTATAGTTATATCTATGTCAATCATATGTTAAGAGAAAAATTCCACAATATGAACACTATAAAAATATTTTTCATTTATTGCAAATACATAAATGGTATGCATATAACGGTAACTCGTTATTCCACGTTTAGTACATAATCATTAATCAAAACAGACTCACTCACACAATGATCCACAATACAAAATCGATATTCAGCGGACTTCCGTGAAAACAAAAGCTACAACTCTACAAACAAGCTATGAGAGTTAAGGCACAGTATTTTCGCGGTAATTACCTACTGGTATTATTTCATATATCAACATTTAAGACACTTTGTTTTATTAATTAGTACTTTCCCGGTTTCGTTTTTAATAAGACACAGATATCCTTCCACAATAGACCGATTTAATGAGGGTGGGCACACATCGCATATCACAAGCCGGTAAAAGCATTGACACCGAAGGACAGACCTAATAATGTGTACCGATATGCCCAACCACACACAATACCCTCCCTGCGATCGATTATTATCTGGCCTCGTATACAGTTCTTGTATAACTGGCCTGATGATGTCCTACACACCAGGTCGAAACTTGCTGACAGACAATAGACAATCGCAAGGAGTCTGTTGTAAGTGAATACACATTACGATTGCTATACCAAAGGGGGTGGTCCATATAAAGAAGGGCACAGCCTTTGTCCTCTAAACCCGTTAAGTGCCCGGTTCGAAAATCGGTCGGTAGACCAGTTAATTCTGCATAAAGTTGCCGTCGTTTTCCTCAGTCCTTCCAAATAAATGCTAGGACGCTGCTTTAACCTGGGTCACGACCGCTCCTCCCCGCGTTCTTTTCAATTCATTATTCCTTGTCGTCCAGTCGTTCAGTTTCAGTCCTTGATAGCGAAATTAACTAACTTATATCCCAATAAAATAACATATAATCAAGACCCACTGATCATATTTAACTGCTTCCAAAATTAATGCAACTTAGCAAGCGGGTTGCGAAGGTGTGTTCTTAGAACTAACAACGTAAGAGAATTATAATAAAAGTAGTGTGAAAGTGGAACAAGTACTGGGCAAAATAATATCTGGCGATATTATACTGCATAGCTGCCAGCAACAGCCTACAATGCTCAGTTTGTCTCACACGATGGGGCATAAGCCGTCTTCAGACATTAAAATTAACAATTATAATTGCTCTGCTGATGAGGAAAATGTCCGCATTTTATAGCACAAAAAGTTTCATTAACATATTTACAGACGCTCACTACTGGTCCGTATTCTGAGCCAGATGAATCCAACTTTCATTCACATACCCCAATTTATTTAATATTCATTATAATATTACTAGTGGTAAAGGCACATTCAAAATTAGAAGGAAATCTCTCACAGATAAAAGTATGTATATATCGAGGCTAACAAACAAGGCCACCTGTCAAGACACTGTTAGTAACTAGTCCTCTATGAGTAAATGACATGATTATCAGAAACCGTCTTGCATTATGTAAGTATATGTATGTATGTACGCATGCATACAAGCGTGTATAGATCCTGCCCAGGGCTTCAGGTGTTTAACGAAAATTTTGCCCGTGTATGTCACGCAGTTGGTTGTGTGAGACGAGAAACGAAAATAATACACGAGTTTGAATGAACAACTGCAACTTGAATGCAACAACTTCACTTTGTCTCATTCATGCGGAGGATTAGTATTGTTCGAATGACCAGGAATTAGACAGACTGGCCTACCAAGCACTCGACTGTACTCAGTCCTGTAGAATGATCCAGAAATAGCTGATGTGAGAAATTCTGAAAGAGACTTACAGGACAAAAATATGTATCAAAAGTCGGCTTGACTTCAAAGCTCCTATATTGACGCTTCAATAAAAGTATATGTCAGTCCGATAGGTTGAAACCCCCGCGTTCGAAACACTTTACCAAGGGTCACACGGAAGAAAGAATTCCCACTTCATCCTACCATCTGATGCAGGAAATAAAATACGGTTCCCCAAAAGTCATAGTTTCAAAACCGGGAGGAAAAAAAATGGACAAATTGCGGAAGTAAACCGAAAAGACTGCTATACGTCGAAGTCAGTAGCCTTCAGAGTTAGAATACAATAATGTAATCCGCTGTTGCACGCAATGCACCGGCCAAGGCTCCCAGAGGCGCTGCATTCCCGCGAAGGCCGTGCCCGTCTCTCCACAGCTGTAGCACGATGCATTTCACCCAGCACTCGCAAGTATAATTACCTTCTACGACCTTGGCTAAAGTTTTAAATTCAGCTTCCGACATATCTGTATAATACAAGAAGGTGTGCGTGTGTCAGTTGCTGTTGAAGTCACACATCATCAGGAAATAAAGATAGGAGGCTGAAATTTTGACATTGGTTTCAGAACGATTGTCAGACCTGCCGTACCAAACATAATTAAAAACGCTTCAAGGGAACGATGTTGGGACACGGGCGTTTCGACCCTGCGTAATAATGTGTTCAAACAGTCCGGTGCGCAGGTCGCGCGCGCACCGGACGGCCACCTACAGAGTGTGACGATACCAGATGCTGTATAACACAATTTGACCTCCTGATGATGAGCACAACAGTGCTCGAAACATGTAGACGAATATAATTAACTTAGTAAAAAAACAAGAATTTGTGAATTAAGTTGGTCAGTTCCTAAGATCCTCCTCTTGTTCTATTCAGTTCGATTGTTGTTGAGTGCAGCTTTGTTACGGAACTTCGTTCTGAAAGCAAAATATGTCACACGTGTATAGAAATTGCTCTCTTCAAGATTTTGCGCTTCGTAGTAAATATGTCTAGAACCGAAAAATTTTCCCGTTAAAATTTCAACAGGCTGTGTGCTATTCGTCTACAAAGGGCGAAGTCTGTGTACATAAGAAATCGGAGCACACAGCCATCATAACTGCTCCTGGACTCTGTCCATCGCCCCGCAAATAGTTTGTACGAGACGGTGCACAAAGGCGGCCGGGATAAAGCAGTCGGAATAGCAACTCGCCACAGGCTGGACGGTCCGGGTATCGAATCCCGGTGGAGGCGAGGTTTTCTGCACCCGTTCAGACGGGACCTGGGGACCACCAAGCCTTCTACAAAATGGGTAGCGGTCATTGCTGGGAATAAAGCGGCTGGGGCGTGGCGTTGACAACCCACTGCAATCTAGCGCAGAGGTTGAAGAAAGAGTAGAGCTATACATCTATTTCCCCTCTGTTTTTTCATTGAGGGTTATAGGATGAACTTTACGTTGCACGAATTCCAATAGCCAAGTAATTCTAAGTGTAACATGTTCAGAAACGTTTACAAATTACATAACTTTCTACCTGTTGGCCTAAGTGTCTTAATGTTTAGACAGAAACAGACACAACAACTTTATACTTACGTTTCAGAATAAATCAGAAAATGAACCTTAACCACTAAAGCCCCAGTTGTACTGCTTGCCTTAACAATGAACAACTCTTCATTTTGAATTCACCGTGCATTTACGTGTTCCTCGTGATTCTCAGAACAAATAACATTTACACCTCCCAACAGCATTAAACGAATGAACTTTGCAATGAAGACGCAGTGTGTTCACTGTGACGTAGAAACTGGATTATACGTATCACTGACATGAACTCCAGACTTCAAGAGTTATAAAATTACTACGCTCACAAGTTACAAAAACCTGCACACAATTCTGTATTGTATCAGGTATATAAATACGGAAGTTTTACTTATCAACATAATGTCAAGTTACCGGCTAAAACTACACAACACAAAGCGTTAACAAAAACAAGGAATAGTTGGCAGCAATGTATAAATTCCTCTGTGCAGACGTGTTACTCCTCAGGGCAACACAGAAGACATGTTTGCTTCTACTTCAGGCTTGTCTTCTCCGGACAAGCTCATCAGGTTCCGAACAGAATGTAGCAGTATTCACTGGTTGTCGTCTCTAACATAGACAGACAAATGAAGTTCTGTGGTGCATTACAACTCCAGCAAAACGTCCCAGCCGTTATATATGTCTACATGGTGTCACATTTCAGAAAAGTGTTATCTTCAAGAACAATTATAATTTAAAAATGACAAGATTTGGCGCTGGTATGGCAAAAAGTATGAACATTATTTTCTGGGATGTAACGCCGTGTGGTCTGGTAGAAACATACTACATGCGATCATGTCCCAGACGACGGTTATCTTCAATTTCGAAGTTAAGATTCGTAAGCTGCAATGTGATACAACATCCATTCTTAACTACATTAATCTCGGACCGACGGTCGCGCCAATGATGGGTTGAACACCAAAGTTTTAGAGATCGTTTTGTCCCCATCAACAGCAGTAACCGACTCAGACATCGATTCTGATTGCTGAGACAGAGCAGGTCCCCGAAACTTTGGATCTTAGCCCATCAGTGACACATCTGAGTGTCCCGTTAGCAATATAGTGAAATTTCTTCAACCCGAATGCTTCCAATCTCACTCTCCATTTTCAACTATGCACTACTTGTATTTATGGTTTGGCATTTCCCAATCGACAAATTCGTCGAACTGGAGAAACTTCTTGGATGCATGAACTGACTCAATGTGCTGTGTTCGTTATGCTGTGAAGTGAAACTAACAAGGAAGCTGAGAATTTGCTTGGCAGGCTGGTTGCCTTTCACCTCACGATCTGGTACTTCAGTGGCGACGAAGTGTTCAGTGTTTCAAACGGAAGAGGCTAAAATTCTAATCCTTTAAAGTTCAGTGGTAGCTTTATGTACCACTTTCATTAATAATTAAAAGCCCTCCAATTTATCCTCAGCGTACTTATACGTCTTGCATTTTCTTCTAACTGAACAGTTACATTTCCCTAATCATTGTTAAAAGTTTTTCGTGCTACACACGTCCTCTGAAATGCTGGGTTAGGCTAAAATCGCAGATAAACGGCCTTAAACGATTCTTCATCCTAAATAACTCAATAACACTGAGCACGGAATGGCTTAAACCGATTGGTTTATATAATGAAGAATGGGTGCTTTCTGTGACGTAGGAAAGGAACGTCTTCATATTGTTTAGGCGATCATCACATTTCAGTGCGATAATATGATAGTCACTCTCCAATGAACTAACTCAATGCAGCAGAACCCTTTCTGAATGTTAATAATTCCTAACTCGGACAAGAAATTCCTCACAGTTTACTGAACCCCTACGTTAATTACGGAGTACACAACAGAACGTCACTTCATCCACTTCAGAGTCACATAAGTAACTTCATTCTACGTCCTACCAAGCTGTGACTTTAAGATCCACTTTAATATTACACTCCATTCAATGCCTAAGTGTTCCTGGTCTCTTTCCTTCAGGTTTACCGGTGAAAGCACTTTACGCATTTCTGTCCCCTTTATGCCTGACACATGTCTCGTCCATCTCATCCTCATTTTTTTGATCACCCTCCAATGAAGTAATATTATTTAAATCAGCAACATAAAGCCACAGGTCTTATGTTTATTGCACCGTGCATCATTGTAATAGTTGAAGAATAAAAGATCAACTTGATGTCACTTGCTATTTTATTTCACTTCTTATGTACCCAACATGTTTCGGACATTAATATATCCATCATCAGGAGCTTGCGACTATGCTGTTGAATTACCACATCGGTCGTTTTGTTCTCGGTTCGTTGTGTGTTGGAGTTTTGGTGCAGCTGCACTGCACACAACACACAGGCCACTCTACGACATGCTGTCACATCACCTAATTTATATAACGACGTAATTTTACCAAGTGTTTTAACATAAATATAACTTTAGCCAGGTATAGATAAAGCTCCCTGATGGTGGTCATTAAAGACCAAAAATACAAAAGCGATATTATTGTGTATTTAATGTAAATTTAAAACGTTTAACCAAGTTAATAAGTAGTGCATTTGTTGGTGAGTGAACTACGTAACTCCCTTACTGTTTGCAAGCGCCTTATACAGTAACAGCAACCAAGTTTCACGGCAAACTGATTTTTAAAGCGTTATCAATGCACGAAGCACTGATACTTTTATTTGGTCTTACTAATGGGCAATCTTCTACTAGTTAGTTACGTGTCGTGCCCAGTGCAATCCTTCAATCTCCGTGTCATCTCGTAACACGTGTCTCAACAGCACCATCACCAAATGCGATGCACATTTACCGCCAAGCACCGTTGAAACGCAGGCTGCCACAGTCTACAAAATGAGAGGATCCCACCTGCATACAAATCTACACAGAAGGGACGGGAATTTACAAGTTTCAGAGCAGTTGGTAAGCAGAAACACCCTTTGAGAATGAACCAATTTGAATTTTGGGAAGACAGTGTCAAATTAAAACTGCACTGACGATGTAGTTAAAAGCAAATTAAACCCCTGCACTCCCTGTTACTATTCAGTTCAGAATCTTCTGCCTTCTCATCCGCTATCTAAAATCGTAATGATTAAAACGTATAAAATTATGTGTGCCTGTTTGACGATTGTGGAGCTTAAGCTGTTGCAAGGACTGGTGATATTCCGGAACAAGATGCTAGCAAGATATTTGGAATAGCTGGAGGTTGGAGAAAATTTTGTAATAAATTTCTTCATGATTTGTACTTCTCGTCAAACATTATTACGGAAATGAAATCAAGGAGGATTAAATTGCAGTAACATGTGACATGCATGGGAGAAAACAAATGCATAAAGGGTTTGGAAGGCAAATCAGAAGGAAAACAACAGTCGCAAGACCTATATGTACACGGAACGACCATTTTAAACTATGGAAAAATGTAGACTGGATTCATCTGGCTCTGAATAGGGACCAGTGGTGGGTCCCTTTAACACGGCTATACACTTCGGATTTAACTAAATGCATGAATTTTCTCTACTAGCAGGGCAACGATTAGCGTCTCAACAAGGACTTTACTTGTTTTAGTTAAGAAACAAAAACGACAATAAGAACCTTTATATTAGGCGCATTTTAAAGAGTGGAGTGTAGAAATGTGTACTTCCCCTTTGTGAAAGTGGAAAAATTAAAACTGGAATATCCGGATATTGGTTAATGTAACAACGTGCACTGCAATGTTCGCTTGTTGTTTCAGCATGGCAGTGTTTAACGGGGCTGTCAAAGCGACAAGGGACTACGGCGTTCGTGCACGGATTTACACTACTCGTGTTCAGCTTCTTAGACAGCGGTGAAACGAGGCAAAAGCGGCCGGTTCTTCCCACGCAAGGGACGGTACCGGCATCTTGATCCGTTTACACCACACAGGCGCCACCACATTTACTACGTCCCTCAACATTCTAAAGCTCTGCATTCTGCCCACGCAATTTATTCAAATGCGTCATGTTATTCTCACATTCAACAGCTTTGGGAGTTGAAGTTTCCCCGTTTACGTCATAAAGGCATATGGGGAACTGGAGGTAGCGTTGCACTCATTCTTAACTTTAATGCTGGAGGTTGGCGGAAAATTCTCGTTCACAATCAATTGAATCGGAGTCTATGTGTGTCCCAGAGCCGGTCATGGTGTGTGAGAAGAGGAAGCTCTCTTGCTCCAAAAAGGAATCGAAAGATTCCTCGGTTTTCCAGTCCTAGCCTAGTAACTAGAATGACTTATCACTCCAGACTCCCCACTAACAGATGTCTTAAACCCTAAACAGCATTAAATTATTGGTATTCGCAATGGCAGCATATTTACTGTGGAGCAGGAAAATAATTTTTAAATGAGCTCTGATTAATTTCGAACTTCGGCGGATTGAAGAAAGATACAGATGAACGTTTATTCTTTACAACCAATTGTGATAATCTATCTATTATATTAAAATAAACCGTCATGACAACAGAATTTAATATTCATTACAACATGTTTCGGCCAGCTTGGCCATCTTGATGTAAAACGAAAGAATTTCTATTTTGTATATTACCTGAAGATGGCCAAGCAGGCCGAAACATGCTGTAATGAATACTAAATTATGGTAATACAGGTGTTCAGTTGTGATGATGGTTTATTTTAATAGAATTTAAGAATATAATTTCGTATTAAAGAGAAATGGATAATGGTAGAGATGAGTAAAGCATATCGACTTTTAGCACGAAAACCTGAAAAGGAATGGGCCAGGGAAAAAAAGACATGTCGATGGAATAGTAGTACTGAAAAACGCTGTAAAGTTTTGGGCAGTGAAAAGATGGACCGGATTTATTTGGTTCAGTACAGGATTCAGCGAAAGGCTGTTCAGAGAGGAACACAGAAATTAAATTCCCAGTTCCATAAATGGCAGGGAATTTCTGAACAGCTGAACGACCATTAGCTTATCAGTACTGTTTTGGTTCATGACGTAGTTTCGTCTGCTTCTGCTGAAGTACATAATCAAGGTTCATGAGAACTTGTGTTCTCACGACGGTGAAAATTAACGTTAGTGTTAGTAATGCGAGGCCGTGTGTTTCGGTAGGTAGGTACCGGGGTTTCGGTGGAACCTGCTGCTTCCATATTTGGTACGGAAAACAGCTCAAATCATCTTAATCTTAGTAATTAACCAACTTAATGCACAAATTCCTGTTTTACAGTAAGTTTATTATATGCCTCTACATGTTTCGAGCACTATGTGATCATCATCAGGAGGTCAAAATTGTATCATACAGCATATGGTATCATCACACCTATAGACGGCCGTCCGGTGCACAGGTTGAGGTCCTCTCTCAACCTGTGCACGGGACGGCCACCTACAGGTGTGATGATACCAGATGCTGTATAATACATTTTGGACCTCCTGATGATGAGCATATAGTGCTCGAAACATGTAGAGGCATATAATAAACTTCTTATAAAACAAGAATTTGTGCATTAAGTTGGTTAATTACTAGGATTATACTGAGATGCACGGTCAGCAAAACATAAAAAAAACGCAAGTCATGTTTTATCGTAACAATGTAGCAGGGGTTTCCCGTATCGTTGTTAACTATCAAGCTACACGGCGTCACCTGAAGACTAGCATTGATATTGCAAAGGCCGGAAAGGTTAGTTTAACAATGAAGCTTTCAAGAGGCAATTCAACCAGCAATTACTTCTAAGCTCACAGTGTCTTATCATCACGCACATCAACTTAATACCACCTGTTTTAGTCAAGGTTATTTACCATGTCCTCCAGAACATTTAATTGATAAACAGTAAATGAATTACTTAATAAGAAATTACGTAATCACTCAGGCGCGCTCTCATTTCAGGACGTCATTTTTTTTTCTTGTCCTGCTGCCGTCAAAGTGTGGGGTTCTAGGGTCCTATCCGACTCTTAGTGCTCATTCGACCAGTTCCTTCAGGGCTCCCACTCTTTTCTTCCTCGAGATTTGTACAGGGGTGCTGATAAGTCCTCAGCCCGACCAGGTAGGAAACAAGCTAATGTATCTGTCAGAACGGGAATTTCCTTCGGCGCCTTGCTTTGCAGGGAGAACAAAACTTGATGACAGCTCGCGTCTCGATGTTGTTGAAACCGCGCGCGTCACTGACATGCTTCCGAGCTGCATTGCTCTGCTAGGCAGATGCCATGGAGCAAGTTCCGTACGGAGTGTTCACAAATATTAGAAGCTACTGTCAAAAATTTAGTCGACCGTGCAACCTGGCACCCGTTATTTGTGCAACGCAGCTATTACCCTATGTCACGTCCACTTGTCACACCACACGAAACTGCCTTTCTTAAGTCATCGACTTCGCCTCAATTCGCGATGACGACCAAGTACGCCGCAAGGGAGGAAGGGCTTCGATCATGGTTAAACTCCGAAACACCAAGATATGTATATTACAAACAAGTTTAATAAAATATTCCGTTTTTTGAAAAGCGCTGTTATATATAACCTCCAAAGATAATGGTCCCAGAAACTACCATATATCCTCGCTTATGTCGTGAAGAAGGATGTAGCACTTTCCTCAGAAACGTAGGTACCTATCTACCAAACTTAACGACGTGGAAAATTTTAATGCAGTCACAAGCACATTATGGTAACAGCTTGCAAGGTTACCTAAACGTTTTAAGATATCACGCTATCGTGCAGGCCTGTGTATGTTTCCACACATGTCACATTCTGTAATGGGACACAAAAAGCTGCAGGCTGTGTGAGAAGAGAACGACTTCATAACATTTCTCAGCTGACATACTCTCCTTTGGCATGCTACGATATGCCAGGCTCGACCACATGTTACGTCTCGTTGGAACAGAGTCTGTGTTGAAACACACAGCTCTCTTCAGCTTCTCAGGATATTCCTCGCCTTTTATTGTAGGTGTATGTTAATTACAGTGTTCTGAAAATAGAGTCACTGATTCACATTATAAGCGAAATAAACCCAGTCCATTAACTTCAAATTCAATTTATTTGGGACCCATTTTAACATCATCCTCCCAATTATTCCTAGGGTAACCCAAGCCGTCTCTCTCCTTCGGATTCTTCAATCAAGACCCTGTAAGGATTTCTCATCTGTCTCATGCTTGATACCTGCTCTGCCCATCTAAACCTCCTCGACTTGACATCGCTTAAAAGAAGGAATTGGAGCCAAATCATGAAGCTCCTCACTGTGTAATTTTCTCCTCTCTCCCGCCACTTCTTCTCTCTTAGGTCCAAATAGTCCCCTCAGCACCCAGTTCTCGAACACCTTCCGTTCGTACTCGTAACATAACTTAAGAAACCAAGTCTCGCACAAATTAAACACAACCGACAAACTGCGCTAAGGTTAATACTTCAGTCTTTAAGCTTTTCGGTAGCAGAAGACAAGGCAAAACATTCTGCACTGAATAACAGCAGTCGCGTGTTACAGTCGCTAACACATTTAACAATTTAACTTCATTCAGTAATACTTCAGCCTAGTTTCCTCATTTTCTACCGCAGAACACAGCAGACTAAACGACAACATTATGTCCGATTGTCTGTATTTCTGCCAATGATAGTAACTTCGGAACAATTTAATTATTTTCAGTAAACTACATTATGAATATAGTACTAACAAAAGTATCTCCGTACTCTTAACTAACAGTCGGAGTAATACCAACTTGCCGGCCATAAAACGTAATGAGATGTTCGAGCAATTCCAGCGCCACTTGTAAGTTTTGAAAGGAAGGATGGAAAGAATTATATATATATATAACTTTTGTTCCGGTGATGTTGTAAAATATTTAAGCATAATGCTGCGGAAAAGTAAACTCTACATTCAGCTTTCATTTTGATAGCGATAACAAACCTTTGAGGTTGTGTAATAATGACAGTTACGAAATCTTACTGGTATGATTCTGTTCTAACACCTTATAATAGGGATATTATCTTTCTGATAAACCGATCTAAATCCAAACACATACAGAACAGGGGCACAGATTCGACCAACAAATAACAGACAGGACTGTCTTTATCGGATAAAACTTTAAGAACTACTACAGTCGTTTATGACTCTGCCGATCGGTGCTGGGTAACATAAAAATTCGCCATCCTCTTTAACATCAAAATAGTAGTATTTCTCCACTCGATGTATTTAAACGATGCTTCCTCTTCTGACATTAAACAGCCATCACCTCCCTAAATATTGCCTACCGACAGGCATTTGTAGTGGAGGCATTGTGTTTTCTACGGGTAAGGAACTGCGGTGTTAAATATTCTTTAGATAACCTTCTTATTTAGAGGGTTAATATGTCCCACTATTTTGCTTCCACAACAGTCAAATGTTTTTCCATACGTTAAGGCGAAACACAGGAAAGGACAGTATTTGCGAAAACATCCGGCCTCCAATTCTGCATTTCAGTTACTCTTTTATTTAAACATAAATGGAACTAATTTTAAAATATTAATTTGGAGATAATTACGTAATTATCGGCTTTATAATTTTACCAAAAACGGCTTTATAATTTTACCAAAAATTAACCGCCTCTCTCGAAGGCTTGATAGTACTGTTAAAACTTGCGTGTCGGCAGGACTTGATTATTTTGCATTGGACACTTCGTTACTAGATGTTTCTATGCATGTAATCATAAACAGTGTGAATTTTATTCAAAAACAAGTCAGAACCACATTGTCAATTTTGTCCACGTTTTTTACCTTTATGACTGCCAATATTTAACACCTTTAACACTTTATATTTTTAACATTGTATATGTAAATTGCATGTGCTGGTTTACATGCTGTTGTATTATGTGTTCCTGAGAATGAAATATGTAGGACAGTCCGTGTGTTGACGATTTGTGATTTTATATATATTGTATGTATTTGTTGGTGATATGGGTGATTATAGTTAACAATGCAAGAAACAAATACTACTGATTTATCTCAGTAATTAACCAACTTAATGCACAAAATTTTTGTTTTACAATAAGTTTATTTCATGGTATCATCACACCTATAGTTGTGATGATACCAGAGGCTGTGTAATGCAATTTTGACCTCCTGATGATGAGCACATGTGCTCGAAACATGTAGAGGCATGAAATAAACTTATTGTAAAACAAAAATGTTGTGCACCAAGTTGGTTAATTACTGAGATAAATATACTGAGATGCACGGTCAACAAAACGTCAAAAAATACTGCTGAATATGTATTCTAGAGGTTTCTGGTTCGAATCTCGGCCTGGACAACAATTATACTGACTGGAGTGTTGTGGTTTTGCTCAGTTCCTTCAGGCAATTCTATGACGGTAATAATATTACTAACACTACTGTTTCCATGCACATACAATTTACTATTCAGGAATAATCCCGCAACTGGAGGCTTTATAGCCCCACCCACTGATATCAAGTGAACCAGTGACATATAACAGCCGCGTCCATAGCAAAGAAGTCTGCTCTGACACCATTTTGTGTGCATTAGACGCAGCGACGTTCTAAATTACGCACGCCCCTAAGTTAAATATGATATTGTAACCGAAGTGATAAGGCAAAAATTGGAAGCACAACGAAGCAAGTGGTAGTGGACTAAAGTAGTGGCACCATCTAAGCACTTGTCAATGAGTGACTGAGGAAAACCATAAACGTCCACGGGGTTCAAGAGTACAAAAGAGAAGTGTCACTGCTTGCTGGATTACAGAAATATTGAACATCGGATTCTTGTCGGACGATAAGACTGAACAGAATGTGTCCGGCACTATCGTCCGCTGACACTATTCTGTACTCGTTGCCAGATCAGCGGCCTTAAACTTGGAAGGGGGTGGGGGGAATGATAATGTCCCTGTAGTGATGAAAGGAATAGCAGAGTGACCGATAATTAGGTCGAGTTCACGAATACGCGTCTTGGTACATTGATCACGGTCCCTGTGCTACCAGCACGACAGTGTGACCACAAGGGCACTCCTAATATCTACATACGTGTTACCTGTGACGTTGCGAGACAGTGTGTCTATGGAACTGCGACGTCTACTGACCCATTATCGTCCACCGGATGACGTATGAGCGCATACGTGGGGGAGAGGGGGGGGGGGCCGAAGTACTAGGAGAAAACCCCGTGCCAATGCCATTTGATTCACCACAAACCCTATGCGAACTGCCCTGAGATCGAAAGCAGGACTCCCCGCGCCTGAGATAAGTACGGCATGGCCAACGAAGCTTCTTAGTTGCGTCCTTACCTTATCGATGCTGTTTTGACAACACATGGTGAACAGTGTCGAATGGTGCGGTAATTTAGTGATTAATTAGGATGTGCGTAGGAGAAACGCCCTGGACCTAGGGTAGAATCTTAGAATTTCCCTTCATACCTTCTTTGTAATTCGCTTAATGATACGTTACACTGTGGATATTGTGTATACTTACTTACTTACTTACTACCTGGAGCAGAGTACTTCTGGAGAAGCTAAACGGTATTCAGCTAGTCAAGAAATTCTCCGCATTTTATGGAACCCGAAGGTTCATTACCGCATTCACAGGTGCCCGCCACCTGTCCCTATCATGAAGCATCTCGATCCAGTCCCCACATCCCACTGCCTGAAGATCCATCTTAATATTATCCTCCCATCTATGCCTGGGTCTTCCAAGCGGTCTGTTTCCC